>Ga0265296_1000245_pt1 | contig 99189 bp, 111 predicted proteins | sample MunlanPumphouse1_FD_189073 | JGI IMG/M metagenome (GOLD analysis project Ga0265296, IMG submission 189073) | Groundwater microbial communities from a municipal landfill in Southern Ontario, Canada - Pumphouse #1 | ecosystem: Environmental > Aquatic > Deep subsurface > Groundwater | place...
AAAACACCGCAGGAAGCATTTGAAGCTGAGATGAGAAAATTTGAAGATAAAAAAATACCACATTGTGGTACCATGAATCAAGTATTAAAGGCTAATGAAAGTGTTCGGCTTGAGGGGTAGGGGTAGCGGTTAGCAATTTATTTATATTCTACACCAGCAATATGTTTCTGTCAAGATTGTTTCTGTCACCTTTTAAAATAAAATAAGAAAGATGACAAGCTGCGTTTTTTGTAAAATTGTTAAAAAGGAAATTCCGGCGGAGATTGTTTATGAAGACGAAAATGTTTTGGCGTTTTTAGATATCACGCCCGTCAATCCCGGCCATGTTCTGCTTATTCCGAAAGAGCATTATGAAAATCTTTACGAAATGCCGGACGCCCTGCTCGCCAAAATGGCGCCGGTTATTAAAAAACTTGCCATTGCTATAAAAAGCGCCGTTAATGCCGAAGGAATAAATATAGGAATGAACAATGACCGCCCCGCCGGACAACTTGTCTTCCACGCCCATTTTCACATCATGCCGAGATTCTCAACCGACGGCCACACCCACTGGCACGGCGCACCCTACAAAGACGGCGAAGCCGCCAAAACAGCGGGAAAAATAAAAAAGTTTTTATAAAAATGAAAAGGCTATAGATACTATAGCCTTTAATTATCCACCCTACAGGTGTAAAATTCTAAATTTCAATTCCTTAAAAGAAGTTTTTCCTTCTGTAATCGGCCATGTCCAGATTTCCTGATACTCTTTGATAATCCATTTTCTATACTTTTTATCACTCCACTTACCGAGACACCAGACACCACCCGGACAAGTGCCAAGAAGTCCATGCAACCTGCCGCGAGAAATCTTACTCAATAAAAACATCCATAATCTGGGAGTACTTGGCATACTGACTCTCGTTTTCTCGTACTCGGAGCTTGCACCCCTTATTTGATAATGCAATCTTCCGATATACTGGTACAGCCACAAGCCAAACAAAATAATGATTGTCTCCAACATCTCTCTACCTCCTATGTTTTATAGATTAAATTAAAGTTCCTTTCTGATTTAATTCTTACCACCAGCCAACAATTTTTGCAAGAAAAGTTTATTTAGATTTTTTTAACACTTCGATTCCCGGTAAAGTGCCTTTTGCCAAAAACTCCAGCATAGCCCCGCCGGCGGTGGAAACGAAGGAAAACTTTTTCAGAGGAATTTTCGCCTTGTCAATTGCCGTAATTGTATCACCTCCGCCAATAACCGATCTCGCGCCCGATTTTGCGATTGCTTTTGCGACTGCGACCGTCCCTTTTTCAAATCCTTTTATTTCAAAATTTCCCAATGGCCCGTTCCATAAAATAAATTTCGCATCTTTAATTAAAAAAGACATTTCTTTAACCGCCAACGGCCCTATATCCAAAATTCTGCCGCCGCTTTTTTGAGCGTCTATAGGAACTACTATTTTCGGATTTCTTAAAAATTTCTTTATGTTTATATTCTTATCAAAAACCGACTTGCCGATGTCTATTTTTTCCGCCCAAAAGAAGTTGTTCGCCAGCGCTCCGCCAATAAAAATTTTATCGGCAATTTTCACAAATTTTTCCAGCACACTAATCTTGGTGCTGAATTTTACTCCGCCTAAAATAAAAAGGGACGGGTGTTTCGGCTTGAAAGTGCTTTGCAGATTTTTGAATTCTTCTTCAAAAAGCAGACCGGCATAAGAAGGCAGATATTTCGGAATGCCGACAATGGAGGCGTGATTCCTATGCGACGCGCTAAATGCGTCATTCACATAAATATCGCCCAGTTTCGCCAGTCGCTTCGCGAAATTTTTGTCGTTTTTTTCTTCGCCTTTTTCCTTTCGCAAGTTTTCCAAAAGCAAAACATCGCCGTTTTGCATTTCAGCGATTTTCTTTTCCGTTTCTTTTCCGAGAACCTGCGAAGAAAACGCGACTTTTAAATATTTCGCCACTGGCGTCAAACTTTTTATTTTTCCGTCTGTGAGATGACTTATTATTATTACCTTTGCCCCTTTTCTTTTTAAAAAATTTATGGTCGGTAAAGTTTTTTTTATTCTAAAATCATCAACCACTTTCCCGTTTTTTATCGGCTCATTAAAATCAACGCGCAAAAGCACTCTTTTGCTTTTTACATTAATATTTCTGATACTCTTCATTTTTATTTTATTTTGTTTTGTTTGCAATCGCAAGTATCTCTCCGAAGTTTTTGGGAATCAAGCTTTGACCGCCGACGAGAAGCCCTTGCATTCCCGCTCTTTCCAAAAATCCGCCTGCGTTTTCCGGGTTCACCGAACCGCCGTAGAGAATGGGAATATTTCGCGCCGCATAGTTGCCGATTACGGGCAAGAGCTCGCGTCTGATAAAGATGGCTATTTGCATAGCTGATTCCGGATTGTCCGCCCTGGCGCCAGCGTTGGAACTGATGGCCCAAACCGGCTCATAGGCAACTAATAAATTATTTAAAAGTTTTTTTGAAATTCCCTTCAGCCCTTCATTCATCTGCATTTTTAAAAAATTAAGATATTCGCCGTTAAGGTCGCGTTCTTTTTCTCCAACACACAAAATTACTTTAAATCCCTCTTCCAATGCCGCTTTTACTTTTTTATTTATTACTTCGTCCATTTCTCCCAGCGCCCGGCGTTCAGAATGGCCGATGATAATATATCTCACTCCAAAATTTTTTAGCATGCCGGGAGAAATTTCTCCGGTGTACGCCCCTTTCTTTTCATAAAAAACATTCTGCGCTCCCAACTTGAGATTTGAGATTTGAGATTTGAGATTTGATATATATACAAACGGCGGGCAAACAACCGTCTCTACTTTTGATAGTTTACTTGCAACTTTTTTTATTCCCGCCGCAATTTCCTTCGCTTCTTTGAGCGACTGCGGATTTGTTTTCCAGTTCGCCACAATAATTTTTTTTGCCATGAATTTTATTATATCCCGTTAGAAACAAGCCGTCTATTGGGAAACTTCTTTCCAGCCACTTATGGAATAACCGCCGCTCGGCCCCGACTCAAAGAGCAAGCTTGATAATCCCGTCTCGTAAACCACTTTCGCGCTATTTTTCAAATGAATTTTATATCCTGTAACCTCTCTCAAGTTCGCGCTGTTTTCCATCTGAATTTCTCCGTGGCCGGCATATAAAAGCAGTTGGCCAGTAACAGAATTTTTAATCTCAATCGCCTCCTCGTCGCCGCCCGTTTCCGCGCTATTATTTTGAGAAACAAGGAGAATATACCCTCCCGTGCCGGAATCCTGAAACTGCACGCTGTTTTGAAGATTAATATTACTACTTGAGCTCCTGTTTGCAGGATTGTCGGCAACAACAACAACGCTTTGGCCGGCCAAAGACGGATCAAGTTTTATAATGGCTGTATTTTCCATATCTATGCTTCCGACAACCCACACGTGTCCTTTCAAAATAATAGTTGGGTCGCCCTTTATATATAAGTCGCAATTTATCTTAATCGGCCCGAGAGTGACATCGGAGTCAACGGTGTAAGTGCCGGAAGGGCAAGGAGAGCTGATTGTTCCTCCCGCCGCCGCTCCCGCCTCCCAGTCGTTTATCATTGAATCGGAAATGGGAAGGGAGCTCGTGGCTTGGTCGCTGCTTCCCGGGAAAGATGTTCCGCTCACCGTGGTGCCGGAGATGTGCTGATAATATGCGTCCTTGCCCACCTGGCTATCGGAAATGGTATGGGCATAAGCACTGCCGGTAGTGTGGGAATTATCAATAAGGCTGGAGGGACCGGCGGAAACAACATCGCCGTTCACTTCGTTTTTATTTTCCCCTTCTATCGGCCCGTTTGAGTAAACATTCCCCTCCACGGAAGAAGTATTGTCCATATCAAGACCGCCCGCTCCAACTTGCACGCCATAACTGAAAGAAACGCCGACATCGGTTGATAATATTGTCTTAACTTTTCTCGCGGCATTCATAAAATTAGACAAAGAAGTTATTTCCTTGGTGGTGCCGGACACGCTTGATGTTGTGGTAGTGGCAAAAAATCCGTCTAGGTTCAGGACTTCCTCATTGCCGTAAAGTTTTTTGTTTATTATTCTGAAAGCGACGTCTTCTACTCCCGCCTCGGACAAAAAATAACTTTTTTTGGAATCAATTAGGTTTCTGGAAATTTTCGCCTCTTTCAAAACAACGGAAGAAAACCCGGAAACGATAATCAAAAAGACAAGAGAAATAAGAACGACGGAAGTGATGACGGCCTGCCCGGTGTTAGTAGCTGTTGCGCAGAATCGCTGTGTCATAAAAATTTTTTCCATTAATTATTACTTCGACTTTTACAGCTTTTGAAGTGGTAGCGTTGGCAATTTGATAAAAAACAAGATTGGATACGGAAACGCCGTTGAGCGTCAAAGGATTCTCCGCTCCTCCTCCTTCAACCACCATTAAAACTCCGTTATTTAAATAAAACTCCAAGGTAGTAGTCGCGCCGGAAGCGTTATAAGTATCAAGCTTCAGCCGACCCGGGGAAGAGTCGAGAACACTTGAAGAATTAACGCCATAGGCGGTTCTTATTTCCCTTGTCATTCTTTCCATACCCGCCTCAGCAGAGTTGTTAATTTTACTCGTTACTCTGGCGCTATTAAATGATTTCATTAAAGAGCTGATGGAATTTACCGACGCCGCCAGAATACCCGCCGCGATGGCAATATAGACGACCATCTCTATTAAACTGAAGCCCGCTTTTTTCATTAAAATAATTTTGTCATATAAGTGCTAATGATTTTCGTAGTGGTACCAGCCGAAGAAAGCCATGAGACAGAAACCGTTATTTTTTTTGTGTTGGGATCAAGCGTGCCGGAGGCGGCAATATCATCACTGCCATTTCGGCTAACATTATTTAAAACAAATTTTCTTTCATAAATTCCGTCAATAAAAGTATTTGTGGTTGTCGCCTTCCAGGTTGTGCCGTTGAACGCAAAGTAATAATTTGTTCCGGCGTTCAACGGAGCAATGTTCGCGCCCCAGCCCGAATCTCTTAAAATTTTTACCGCCTCCACGCCCTCTTCAAGCAGAAATGCCGCTTGTATGTTAGTTGTGTTGCCTCGCAACATTTTCAAAGAAACGCCGGCCACGGACAAAAGGCCAAAAACAGAGAGCGCGATGACGGCCACCGCCACCACAATCTCCGCGACACCGAAGCCATCTTTATTATTTTTTATTTTTTTAATCTTACTGGACATTTGTTATTCCCGTTGAACTAATATTAATTGTTTTTGTTTTGCTCGTATCCGCTTTTACCCTAAAAGTTATTGCGCCGGATTGGTCAGTTTTGCCGGTAAGTTTCTGAAAAATAACATCACTTCCTTCGCCAGCCAAAGAAATTTCGGAAATTTCTATGAAAGAGGAAAGGGTGGAGGAGGCATTATCTGGACTGGATGCGACATAAGTAGCGCCTTTGAAAAGCGCTAACTTTGTTGTCTCAAAATGTACGCCATATTGGGAAAAATCTTGAGAGGAGAGCGTCTTTGACCGCGCCTCGTTTATTATGGAAACTGCTTTATTGACATCGCTGTTCAAAAGCTGATTTTGCCTAAAGCCGGAAAAAGAAGTAATGGCCATCGCCGTCAAAACAGCAAGAATCACGACGACTATGGCTATTTCAATGACAGTAAATCCTTTCATATTATATCGCATCAACCATTGAATACATCGGCTTAATCATGGAGAGGGCGAAAAAACCGACCACGGCTCCGATAATAACCATAAGAATCGGCTCAATTATCGTGGACATGTCTTTGGTCGTTTCCGTCACCTCGTCCTCGTAAAAGACCGCCACCCGCATAAGCATGTCTGAAAATTTTCCCGTCTCTTCTCCCACGGCCATCATCTCGCCGACAAGAATCGGGTAAAGATTGTCTGCCCGCTTGAATGATTCCGAAACGGGCTCGCCTTTTTGAATACTGCCCCTCGCTTCTTCCAGCACTTTTTTAAAATTTTCATTTTGAATGACTTCTCTCGTTATGTTGAGCGATTCCAAAACATCCACTCCGGCGCTGATGAGCGAGGCCATGGTTCGGGCGGTGCGGGCGGAATTGACTTTCTTTGTGAGTTCGGAAAAAATCGGCAGGCGCAATAAAACATTGCCGACCAATTTTTTCCCGCCCGGAGAGCGAAAAAATAAAACGGCGCCGGCCACCACAGCAAGAACAATCCCAAAAAACGCGAGTGTATTTTGGGAAAGGAAATTGCTTATGGCGATAATAATTTTTGTGCTCAACGGGAGTTCCGCTCCGAGCTCCTGAAAAGTGGAAACCAAAGTCGGCACCACATAGATAAGCATAAGAATGCCAATTAATATCATAGCGATAACAATAATAGACGGATACATCAAGGCGCCCCTGATTTTTTTTATGAGATTGTGGTCGCGTTCCATTTGATCGCTCACCAGTCCAAGTGAATCGCTTAATCGTCCGCTTTCCTCGCCCACTTTTACCATAGCGATAAAAATGGGGGTGAAAACATCCGGAAACTGCTTCATGCTTTCGCTCATGGAAGTTCCTTTTTTGATGCTTTCCACTAAATCTTCAATAATTTTTTTGAATTTCTTGTTTTTTGTCTGCCGGCCGAGAATTTCCAACCCGCGGGAAACGGAAACGCCGGCGGAAATCATCACAGAAAGATTCCGGCTGAAAAACATTTTTTCCGTGACAGGAATGCGGCCGAAAATTGACGGCAAATGGAAGGATGATTTTTTCTCGCCTTCTTCTTTGCAGGAGACAAGCACAAGCCCTTGTTGGCGCAAAACCCGCGCCAAGTCGTATTTATCCTTGGCTTCCAAAACGCCTTTCATCTCCTCGCCAGAAATCTTTTTGGCATAATAAGAAAAGTGCATTAATCTTATTCTATCAAAATTCCTTTAAAAAAACATTTTCTTTAGCTTAAAACTATTCCCGTGCCCTATCAGCCCTAAATATGACTGGATTGTTTCCACCTTACCTCCCTTCTCTTTGATATTCCTAAACATTTTTCTCTTTGTGACGGTTCTCAAAATTCTGTGGTCGGTAAAATTAACCCAGCCGAGAAAATCAACACCGGAAGCTACGGTTTTTATGGAAATTTTATCAGGATGCAGTTCTAATTTGAGCTCTTTGTTTAGAAATTCTTGAATAAGCGGGATTATTTTTTGCGCTCCATCTTTGCTCTCCGAGAAAACGACAAAATCGTCGCAATATCTGATGTAATGTTTCGCCCTTAGTTTGTGCTTTACAAATTGGTCAAATTTATCCATGTAAATATTTACAAAAAGCTGGCTTGTTAAATTTCCAAGCGGAAGGCCAACGCCATCTCTTATTGATGAAAAACTTCCGATGATGTTTTTGAGAAGTTCCATGAGATTTTCGTCCGCGATATGTTCGCGCAGGATGTTGATTAAAATTTCGTGGTCAATGCTGGCGAAGAATTTTCTGATATCGCACTTTAAAATCCAGCATGTTTGCGTGTTATTTTTCCCGACCTTGTAATGAAATTCTCTAAATCTGTTGATTGCCTTATGCGTTCCTTTTTTTAATCGGCAGGAAAAAGAATCGGCGATGAATGTTTTGTCAAAAAGCGGATATAGTTTCCGGTAAATGGCGTGATGCAAAAGCCGGTCCCGCACGCTCGCCTTGTGGATGTCGCGCGGCTTCGGGTCGTTTATTTTAAACGCTTCGTATCCGCCGTGGCTGTATGATTTTTCCGCCAGTTCCCGATGAAGCAATAAAATATTGTCCGCAAAATGCAACGAGAATTCCGCCACATCTTTTCGTTTTCTTTTTCCGCGCAGGAATTCCCGCCAGGAAACAAGCAGGTTTTCAACGGATATGATATTATTATAAATATGGCGAAGCCCTTCTCTCTCTCTCTCTCTCTCTCTCGATAACGCGTCTATCCTTCAGCGAATCAAAGAGGGATATTTGATGTGGGTTGATATTATCCAACATATCCCTAGAAGTAGCCGATACACAATCGGCGCCAGAATTGAAAACAAGTTTCTTGATTTACTGGAATTGTCATATATCGCCTATTTTACCGAAAAAGAAAGAAAATGGAAAAGATTACGGAATGCATTTTAGTTTTGGATACTTTAAAATTTCTTGTTTCCGTCGCATGGGAAGGGAAACTTATCTCCAATAAACATTGTGAGGATTTGGCTCTGAAATTAGAAGAAGTGGGTAAAATGTTCGGGGGATGGAGAAAGGGGCTGGAAAATAAAACTCCCGCCAGGTGACGGGAGAAATACAGCAGTTTCGAGAAAAGGCATGGTTGCCCGCGTTCCAATCATTCGGATTGTCAACGGAATTCGCATTCACATTCCAGCCATCGTCATTCCAGTTGCAGTTGACCGTCCACAGCACACCATCGATTTTGTACAAAAAACCATCCATACCACCACCCCTTGATTCGCCAACTGGCGAACTCTCGGGGTTGAATCTTGCTTGGGGCCTAGAAGCCCGCCAGTTTTTTGCACCAATTCCTGTATTTTTTGGAGATTATTTCTGCACTCTCGCGCAAGCCGTAACCGGCGCGACTCTCGCGAAAAATATCCCGAAACCACGGCGCAAAAGCCGTAACCGTTGCGTTCTTATGATTCCGATTTTATTTTATCATTTCCCAAAAATTAAAAGACCCCGGAAAACTTTTTTCAAAGTTTCCAAGGGTCTAAGTGTCTAATCCTCCTTTCTTAAAGATTTAAAGTTTTTAAGTTTTCAGGAATTGCGAGAAAAGGCATGGAGGCCCGCGCCCCAATCATTCGGAATGTCAACGGAACTCGCACCCACATCCCAGCCAACGCCACCCCAGCGGCAGAGGACCGCCCACAGCACACCACCGAGGTCACGAACATAGAATATGTTGGCGTAGCCGTTGGTAAGCAGTGTTCCTGTTTCACCCTTCGGTTGCATTTCCATAAGGCCGAACATTGCGGAAAGCGTTGTTTCCGCTTTGTTTTCGCCGCCGAGCTCGCTGATGATCGGGATGTCTCTCGATCCTCTTTTGAGTTCATACTGGCAGAGAGTGAATTCAGGAGCCGGTTCCTCGGTTTTGCTGAGAAAACTGTTTCTGAAATTATCTCCCAGAAAGGAAATCTTCACCTTTGCCTTTTTGCCGGTGTCCACGATAAAGTGGTCTTTGGCGACGAATCTGCCGGTTCTCGCGGGAATAGTGACGGTGGTGATGAGGGTAAGGATGGAGTCAATAACAACTCCTGTCCAACATTTCTCCTTGCGGAGAAACTTTTTGAGTTCAGTGAGCCATTCCTGCCAGTTTTCGCCTGCCAGTTTTTCAACGAGATCGTAGAAAACCCTTAAAACCTCCAAGGGTAACCCGACAATCTTTCCCAAAATCCTGCCGAGCATGGTTTCTTTCTTGTCCATAGTCAGCCTCCTTAAATCTTGATATTTATCCCTTAAAAAGGGGTTTTTAATGTACTGGTTATATTATACACGAACCAGTTTATTTGTCAAGCTCAAAAAATTTTATTCCCTTGTTGCCCGAGGGACTTCCCTTGTCCTAATTTTTTTGAGAATGCTTGTAATTTGCCTTTTGAGTTTCGGGATGTCTTTGTTTGCAATTTTCCAAACAAGGCTCATATCGACTCCAAAGTATTCGTGAATAAGAATGTCGCGCAAACCGGCAATTTTTTTCCACGGAATTTTTGGATAATTTTTCCTGAAAGCATCCGGAATATTCCGAACCGCTTCGCCGATAATTTCAAGCCTTCTCACGACAGCGTCTTGAATTGCAATTGATCGAGAAAATTTTACCTCCGGCATCCTATGAATATTCTTTTCTATCTCCCTTATGCTTTCAAGAATGTGTTCAAGAAAAATTTTAGGATCTTTTTTTGCTTTCATAAATTACTTTTTGCTCTTTTAGAATTATGTCCCTCAAAAGCGGGTGTATTCCGCCGTATGAAACAACATCAACATTTCTGCCTAATTTGTCTTTTAATTCGAGCCGGAGGCCCACAAGATCAAGAAGGCTTTTATTTTTCGCAAGCTTTACAAGAATGTCTATGTCGCTTTTTTTTGTCATTTCACCCCTTGCGACCGAACCAAAAACGGCCGCCCTGAGAACCCCTTGGCGTTTCAAAATCGGAACTATTTTCCTTTTTATTTCTGCTGTCTCCATCTTTTAATGATAGCAAAAAAGAGGAGAAAAGCTACAAGATTAAGATTAGATTATTCCCTTGTTGCCCTTAGGATTTCTTCAATGGTGGTTATACCCTTGGCGGCTTTGATGATGCCGTCTTCAAGCATAGTCATCATTCCCTCTTTCTTCGCCTGCTTTTCTATGTCGTCCGAAGTGGCGCTGGCGACTATCATATTTTTTATTGACTCCGTCACTTTTAAGACCTCGTGGATGCCGATTCTGTCCATGTAGCCGTCCGCGCATTCTTTTGATTCTTTTGGTTTGTAAAAAACAACTTTGTCCCAACCCTCGCCCGGCTTGATTATTTTTTCATCCCTCAACATATTCAGCATTCTTTCCAAATCAATATAACTTCCCAAATTATCAATCTGCGCTTTGTTTAAAAAATATTTTTCTTTGGACGCGCAAAGCCGTCTTATGAGCCGCTGAGCAATGATGACGTTGATAGTTGACGCCAAAAGAAACGGCTCAACCTTCATATCCAAAAGGCGGGGCACGGCGCCGGCGGCGGAATTGGTGTGCAAGGTGGAAAGAACGAGATGGCCGGTAAGGGAAGCGTTGATAGCCAAAGATGCCGTTTCGTTGTCGCGAATTTCGCCGACCATGATAATGTCCGGGTCCTGGCGGACGAGAGAACGCAGACCGTTGGCAAAAGTGAAGCCGATGTCCGCCCGCACCTGTGTCTGATTGATGCGGGGAATTTGATATTCAACCGGGTCCTCAATGGTGGAAATGTTCACGTCCGGCGTGTTCAAAATTTCCAACAAGGTGTAAAGGGTGGTGGTTTTGCCGGAGCCGGTGGGACCCGTCGCCAGAATCAAACCGTTCGGCCGGTTGATGGCACGATGCAAAATTTCTATATTTGATTCGTGAAAGCCCAAAATTTCCAAACTGAAACCCTTGGCGTTTTCCCGCAGGAGGCGCATCACGGCTTTTTCGCCGTAAAAAACCGGCAGAATGGAAACACGAAAAGAAACTTTATCCGGCTTTTCAATTTTAAATCTGCCGTCCTGGGGCAGGCGTTTTTCGTCCAGTTTCAAACTTGCCATAACTTTTATTCTGGCGATGATGCCGGAGGAAATATTTTTCGGCAAAACCATGGCGTCGTGCAAAATTCCGTCAATGCGATAACGAACAATCACTTCCCTTTCCGTCGGCTCAATGTGGATGTCGCTCACTCTCTGCAGAATGGCGTGGCGCAGAAGTGTGTCCACGATTCTTATCACCGGCACTTCTTCGGCGAGTTTTTTCAAGTCCTCGCTTTTTTCCTCTCCCTCTTTCATTTCGGAAACGACTTTCAACGACTCCGCCTCTTTCTGAATTATGTCGCCGAACTCCACTTGCAAGCTTTTTTGATATTGGCTCAAAATGTTTTTTAGCGACTTGACATCGGTGAGACGAGGAAGAATTTTCAAATTGGATTTCTTTTTTATGAAATCAATGGTTTCCAAATCCTCGGGGTCAAGCATCGCTACTTCCAGTTCGTTTCCCTTTTTTTTGTAGGCGATTATGTTGTGCGTTCTGGCAATGGGCTCCGGTATTAAGCTAAGAACTTCAAAACTTATTTTTTCTTTTTCCAAATCAACGAACGGCACGCCCAAAATATACGCTTCCAGTTTGCGTAGGTCGTCTTCGGTAATCTTCCCCGAAGAGACAAGAACGCTTCCGAGATTTTTTTTGCTCTTGTTCGCCTTTTCCTCCGCCTCCCCGAGTTCTTTGCTGGTCACAAGACCGGAGTCCAGAAGAAACATTTTCAGTTGTTGCGGTTCAACTCGCATTTATTTCAAAATCTCCTTAATTTTTTTCAAAATATCAGGGACAGAGTAGTTCGCCTTTACCAGATAAGTATGCGCGCCTAGGGAAAGCATTTTTTCCACATCCTTTGATTCTTCCAAGTTTGTCAGAACAATCACCGGAATTTTTTCCAGTTTGGGATTTGCTTTGATCTCTTTCAAAACTTCAAAGCCGTTCTTTTTTGGAAGAACGATATCGGTGATTATGAGGTCGGGATAATTTTCCTCCGCCGCTTTCAGGCCGAGCGCTCCGTCGTAGGCGGAAATAAGCTCCAGCCCGTCCTGTTTGAAAACATCCTCAAACATTTTATGGAGGCGCATCTCGTCTTCTATTAATAAAATTTTTTTCATAATGTTTTGCTAACCGGTAAAGTAAACCAAAATGTTGAGCCCCGCCCCTCTATGCTGTCAAAGCCGATTTTTCCTCCGGAGCGATCAATAACCGCCTTGGCGATAAAAAGTCCAACGCCGCTGCCTTCTGTCTGATAGCGAGTGACATTGTGATTGCGGAAAAATTTCGTAAAAATTTTCTTTTCTTCGTCTTTTGGAATACCCGCGCCCTCATCGCTCACCGAACATTTTATTTTGCCGTCCAGTTTTTCTAGAGACAGCGTAATTTTTCCTCCGTTTACGCTGTAGCGAATCGCGTTGTCCAAGAAATGAAATAAGACCCCTTTTATCTTCACCTTGTCGGCAAAAACATCGGGCAAGGACTCCGGAGCCGACAGAAAAAGAGAGATGTTGTTTTTCTCGGCGTTATTTTTTTCAAGGGCAACGGCCTCTTCTGCCATCTCTTTCAGAGAAAAAGCGGAGGGGGTAAAAATCATAGTGTTATCCTCAACGCGGTTGAATTCCAGAAGGTCGTTCACTATTCTTATCATTTTTTCATTCTGCCAATTTACTTCGGTAATCGCGGTTTCGTTTTTTTCAACATCCAGTATGACCCTCTTGCCAAGCAATAAATCAAGTTGCCATTTAATGGCGGAGAGTGGAGAGCGGAGCCGGTGCGACATTATGCCGATGAATTCGGATTTTTCTTTCGCCGAGCGCGCCATCCTTTCAAATGAATTGACGATAATGTTGCCGATGATAAAAAGAATTGCCGTCACGCCCAGAACAATAAGCGCCACAATATAATCGTCGGCGAATTCCCGCGCCACGGCGTTGGTGACCAGAATACTCAAAATTATAATCAGGCCCATCACCAAAAAAAGAAATTGCGGGCATTGCCACAGGCCGACATTATACTCTTTGCATTGACCGAAAACGTTCAATTGGTAGCAGATTTTTTTAACTTTATTCACATCTTTATTATAGCAAAGTTTTACCCTGCCCCGCAATTTACGGGGTTGACAATGAATTCCCAACCCATATAATAGACGCATACCCGTTCTGCCAAGCAGCGGGCATTTTATTAGATAAGCTAAATTTTATGGATTTAAAATCATTGCAATCGGCGCTGGAGCAGTTGGAGGATGAAAAAGGTATCTCAAAAGAGAAAATAATAGAGACCATTCAGGACGCCATGGCCGCCGCCTATAAAAAGGATTACGGAAAGAAAGGGCAGATTGTCCGCGCTGTTTTTGACGTGAACACCGGAAAAACGGAATTCTCCCAAATTAAAATCGTTGTTGACGAATCAATGCTTAAGCCGGAAGGAGAGGAAGACGACTTGGCGGCCGAGCCGCCAAGTGGCGGCTCGGCCGCTTCCGAGGAAGTTGAAGGCGAACCGAAAAAAGTCCGCTTCAACCCCGAGCATCACATAATGCTGGATGAGGCGAAAAAAATTAAAAAAAGCGCCAAGCCGGAAGACGAGCTCGTTTTCCCTTTGGAATCAAAAGGCGACTACGGCAGAATCGCCGCCCAAACCGCCAAGCAGGTCATCATTCAAAGAATCAGGGAAGCGGAGCGTTCCTCTGTTTTTTCGGAATTTAAAAATAAACAAAATGAAATAATAAGCGGCATCGTGCAGAGAATGGAGAACAACAATGTCTTCGTGGACCTCGGTAGGACGACGGCCGTTCTCCCCCGCGACGAGCAAATCAGAGGCGAGCGGTACCGCATCGGCGAAAGAATAAAGGCGTTCATTTTTTTGGTGGAAGAAACACCGAGAGGAATAAATATTTATCTTTCCCGTTCTCATCCGAAATTCATCGCCAAACTTTTTGAAATGGAAGTGCCGGAAATCGCCAACGGGGCGGTGGAAATAAAAAACATCGCCCGCGAGGCCGGCTCGCGCTCCAAAGTGGCGGTCTATTCAAAAGAAGAAGGCATTGACCCTGTCGGCTCCTGCGTCGGGCAAAAAGGCGTTAGAATAAATAATGTTATCTCGGAATTGGGCGGAGAAAAAATTGACATCATTGAATGGTACGACGACCCGGCGCAATTCATCTCTCACGCCCTTTCTCCGGCAAAAATTATTGAAGTGGAAACAGACGAGGGGTTAAGAGAAGCGAAAGTTCTCGTTGATGAAGGCCAGCTTTCTCTGGCAATCGGCAAGGGCGGGCAAAATGTGCGCCTCGCCGCCAAACTCACCGGCTGGAAACTGGACATCCGTTCCCGCGAAGGCGTTTCTGTCGCCACTGCCAGCGAAGAGGGAGAAGTGGCGGGAGAAGGAATTGGAGAGAGTAATCAGTAATCAGTATTTAGTAGTCAGTAATTTTTTGGCTTCAAATAAGGATATTTTTGCCTATTGACTTTTTAATTAAAATAGTATATACTTTTAGCAGAGTTATTTTAGAATTGAAAATTTAAAGGAGGTGTTTTTATAATGATTATGCTCTTTGCCCAGAGGGTCAAGGGCAGACAATGTATCGTCTGCCTTTTTTATTTTTTAACTTATTATTTTTATCTGAGAGTATTCCATCTCCAAGCGATAGCAAGAAGTTGGTATACTCTCTAAAATTGCATCTCGAGGAAAATTTTGCTACAATTTTTATTGTTATCGTTTGCTTATTTTCCCTTAAAACTATGAACTTGTGGCATGATTTACCCTCTGGTAATAAAAAAAATATTAATGTTGTGATTGAGATACCAAAACTTTCCCACATTAAATATGAGTTGGATAAAAATTCTGGCATTATTAAAATTGACAGAACACTTCCCTTAATAATGCGTTTTCCGATAAATTACGGCTTTGTCCCGCGCACACTTTGGTATGATAGTGATCCACTTGATGTATTAGTATTGTCTTCTAAGCCACACTCAAAAAAGAGCGTTATTGAAGCAAGACCAGTGGGAATGCTCAATATGATTGATGGCGGAAAAAGTGATGTAAAAATCTTTGCTGTTCCTGCTAAAGATTTTGAATTCAAAAAAATAAACGATATATCTGATATTGAATCGGAGTTACTAAAAGAAATTCAACACTTTTTCCGTATTTATAAAAAACACGAGAAAAAGAATACTATAGTAAAAAATTGGGAAGGAAAACAAAAAGCTCTAAAAATTATAAAAAAATCTATAAAACTTTATAAAGAAAAATACAGAGAGACACCGCCAGCCCGGCAATAAATCTAATTTATTTTAATTTCAAACTCCAAAGGGTGAGGTCTTTTTTGTTGGTGAAGAGGAAATAATTTTCATCCGCGGTGAGGAAGGGATTTATGGCGTCGGCGTTCGTTTCGTCGTACAGAATTTGCGTCTCGCCAGTGGCGACATTTATTTGCCATATCGCGTCATCAAAAGAAACTAGCCCCTGATACCATTCGTCGGGATAATCGGCGGACGGAAACGATTTCGGCGCGGCGCAGTAAATTACGTCGGAGTTTATTTTACTCCAAACACATTTTTCCGGCAGAGTGGTTAGCCCTAAGCCGTTAGAACTTTTATCTTTAACATTAAAAACAAACGCGCTAAATCCCTTGCCGGCGCTTTGGCTGTAAATTACCCTGTCCGCCTTTGTGGAAACCAGCGCTGTTAAGCCCTTTACCTTTCCGATAATTTTATTGAACTCTTTTGTTTTGATGTCCAAAAAATACAGGTAGCCGTCCGCGCCGAATGACGGCTTTGAAACAAAAGCGATTATCCCCTTGCTCGGCCAAGTAATATTAAATTCACTGAAAGGCAGAGAAAAAATATTATCTTTCTTTTTGTTGGTGAAATCGGTCAAAATTCCGTAATTCGTATTTTCCATTTGCTGAAGATAAAAAACTTTGTCCTCAAGAGGAGAAACGGCAACGGCGACTGTTTCCTGCGGAAGAAAAATGCCTTCAATGGCGGCGGTAGAAGTGGAAAATCTGGCGGAAAAGTTGCTCACCGCGTTTTCATTGAAATATCTCATTATTATTTTGTTGGCGCTCGGCGACCAAAGCGTTTCAAAAATTTTCAGAATAGTGGTATTGGAAAGGCGATTTCTGTCCTTGCCTTGCGGGCTGATTTCATAAATATGGCCGGTTGATTTTTCCACGTATCTTATGGGAACACTGGAAGTGGCGTTAACAGCCGTCGCGCTAGCAATCGGAAAATTGGTGAGTTGGGAAAAAACTTTTGCTTCTTGGCCAGACGGCTCGGCGCCTCTCAATTTTTCTTCTTCAATATTTCTCTCGCCCCCGCCGGGAAACAGATCAGCAAAAAACCCGCCGCCCTCGCCAGTTGTTCCGTTTTTATTTGAAGTAAAAAAATAAACCCCGCCGATTATCAAAACCAGCGCTCCGACTGCCGATAAAATTATGATTGTGCGTTTAGACATGGGTTATTTGAAAACAACATGAAAATGATCAGGAGTAAGAGAACCATTACAAGAAACTTTCAGCGACCCTTGCTCACATATATAAGAAACTTTGCCTTGGGAACTCCATGAATCCAATTTTTCTCGCAAGGCCGTATCGTAGCGGATATCAACAATCGGCTTTCCGGGTCCGTGCGTCTGGTGCCCTGGTTCCGTCCCTCCGGTTATTTCGCAACCGCCTGTACACAGATTCTTTAAATTCTGAACAGCCGAGCTTGGCAATCCATACAAACTGGTACAATTCGTTTGTCCGTAGTAAGCACAGTCAGCCTTATTGATAATAATACCTGCCAGACCAAGCTCCGTCCTGGCCTGAGTGTCAGAATAAGTCCCGGCCGGCGGAGAACCAGGAGGCCAGGTGGTCGGCCTTCCAGGAACATATCCTCCCACCGTCGGTGCCGAAACCGGCGCTTCTATTGTTATCGGCGGAATGGTGAGCCCGGTTTTGACGAGGTCGGGATTGATGGAATAAAGAATGAGCCAGGCGGTGATCGCCAAAAGCAGACCCCAGATCGCTTGCTCTATTCTTTTTTTCCCGTCGCTGCGCGCCGTCTCGCTCGCTCCGCCGACAATCATCTGGATGCCACCGATGACTATCATCAGCACCGCCAGAAAAGCCGCCGCCGCCAAAGCGAATTTATAAAGCCAAGAGAGATAATCGGAGAGACCGCTAACCTCCGTCTTTAACCCCCCTTCACTCGGCAACTTCTCTAGAAGGACGTATCCGAAAACAGCTATTTTATTTTTTATTTTATTGGCCATAATTTATCATAAGCGATTTTTCCGCAAATTGCAGGATGCTAATTAAATTGCTTATTCTTAGGCCGATATTGGCTGAACCGCTCCCACCCCCCGTCCGTAATGTAACGATACTTGGCTCCGTATCGGGTGAAATTTTTTCTCCATTCATCGTCCATTCATAATTCAATCTCCCCATATTTCTCTTGGAAAAAAAGAACGGTTCCGCCTTCACGCTTATCTCGTCGCTGCCAAGCTGGGTTTCCCCGCTCAAAGCGTTATCGTAAAGAACCCCCTCAATCGGCCTGTTTTCGTAAAAAATTATTTTAGGACTTTCTATTTTTATCTTAATTCTTTTGGAAGCTACCACTGTCTGGCTAAAATCGGAGACAGTAATACTTATACTATCTTCATTAAAAATTTCCGAGCTTCTGAAAGTAAACGAACTTTTTCCGTACCCGGAGACATCTGGAAATTTTTTATTGTTAATCTCCCATTGGTAAACAAGATTTGACGGCAAAATTTTATTCCCGCCAGGAGAAACAATATTCGGCATGGCTATCACTTTTATTGTTGATTCCGAAGAAGGAAGGGCTTTGCCCTTGTAGGTTGGCGGAACGTAATTGGCCGCCTCCCAAAGCAAATCAACATCTGCCGGCCTGATGATAATTGATTTGCTAGCCGGCAACCCGTCTTTCGTGATTATGGAAACAGTGAGTGTTGTCTTGGAGCCGACTTCTCCTGTCTTAAAACTGAAACTGCTCTTGCCTATCCCACTATCTTTTTTTTGGCCGTTAATCAGCCAGCTGATATCCGCCCTGTTGATATCAAAACTGTAAGTAATGATTTTGGCGTTCACATTCTCATTTGGCCCGGGATTTTCAGGGCTCATTTCTATAATAAAATCAGTCGGGGAAGCATAGGACTGATGATGCACAGCCAAAGTCAAAGTAAAAACCACTGCCACCACAAACAAAATTTTCGCAATATCTTTTTTCATTCTTAATTCTAATTTTACCATTCCTTTTAACTAAGCGCTATTCTAAAAAGCGCCGCGCCTATATTCACCGGCAAAACTCCTATAAAAAAATCTATAACACTTCCTCCAGCTATGGGTAAAAATATTTTTGTAAACTCGGAGCCGCCCTTGCTTTTCGGCCCAAAATATAAAAACAAAATTAAGCCAAAAAGAAAATTAACAACTATGCACAAACCGGGAATCAGTCCGACAATATCAAACAAAACTGCCGCAACCAAAATAAGCCAATGTTCGGAAACTTTTTTACCGAAAGAGAGGGCTAGTTTCGCTTTTGCCGCCGACCCGCCGGCGGCCGCCTTGGCAACATCCTTAGCTAATTGAGCTTCCTTGCGCAACTGACCCAAACGGCCGGCGTGATTATTTTCAATTGTAGATGCGTCAGCCATTTAATTCCTCTTTCGCCTTTTTAATCGCTAATAATTGCGCCGGGTCGGAGGTGATAATCTGGTCCTCGGTGTACGATGCCAAAATTTTTATCGCCACGTGCTTCATGCCCGCGAAAAATATTCCCTCGCCCACGTCCGACTCCAGAAGTAAAAACTTTTCCTCGTCCGTCAGGTTGAATGTTTCCTTCACTAGCTCAATTGACGCCGGCGATTGCTTCAGTAAAATCTGCATAGCGGAGTTGGTGATAATCGGCTTGCCGTAGGGAGAAGCCAAAAAGTCATTCACATCCTGCGTGATGGTCGCCAACCCCAGATAATATTTCCTGCATCTCTTGGCGATGCCGAAAAGGAAAGAGGCGGTGTCTTCATATTTCATCATCCACCACGCCTCGTCTATCACCAATAATCGCTTTTTAACATTTTTTCTGATGGCGTTCCAAATAAAATGAATAATGATATACATCGCCACCGGCCGGAGCTCGTCTTCCATGTCGCGCACGGAGAAGACGATAAACTTCCTGTTGATGTCCACGTTGGTCGGCTGGTTTAAAAATCCCGCCCAAGTTCCTTGGGTGTATTTGCTTAAACGCTGGGCTAATGATTCTCCGCCCTGCATACCCGCCAAAACTAATTCCAAATCGGAAAGTGTGGGTGGAACAGCGTTTGAAAAATCGTTTTCCGGAATGATGTCGCGCGAGGCGTATGTTTCCGTTATCGCCCTGTCCATAATGGCATCCTCTTCGGCAGAAAGCCCTCCCAACATCAGCCGGAAAAGACCGACAAGATTGATAATATTTGAACGCAAAATATCTGACGGGTCTTCGTCGGGTCCGACCGGAGGAAGGCCGAAGGGATTAATATGATGGTTTGAGTTGAGAGAAATATTAAAATATCTTCCGTCCACCGCCTCGGCCAGATGTTCATACTCGCGTTCGGGGTCTATCACAATAACCTCCGTGTCAAACATCAAACTTCTCAAAATTTCCAGCTTCATGGCGTAAGATTTTCCCGAACCGGCCTTGGCAAAAACGACGGAATTGTAATTTTCCAAAGAGAAGCGGTCAAAAAGAACCAAGCTGTTATTGTGCCTGTTTATGCCGTAAAGAATTCCGCGGTCGGAAGAAAGGTCAAAGGAAACGAATGGAAAAATTGACGACGCCGGCGAGGAATTCATCCTGCTGTTTATTTCCAGATTGTCCGTGCCAAACGGAAGCACCGTCTTAAACCCTTCCAGCTGCTGAAAAAGAGCCGGCTTGACGTAAACCAATTTTGACTCAAGAAGGGAGCTTATTTCTGATTCAATTCTGTTGAGTTCTTCCAAGTTGTCAGCGTAAATTGTTATGTACACGCCTATAGAAAAAAGTTTTTCTGTGGCCTGTTGAAGCTTGTCGCGCAGGTCTTCAAGGTCCTGATGAGCAGTATCAAGAACAGGATCACGCACCAAGCCCTTTTCTTCGCGGTCATGAATTTGCGACTGAACTTCGGCCACTTTCTTCTGAAGCTGGCGCAAGACGGAGGAGGTATCCACTGGGTGGACAAAAATGGAAATATCAAAAATTTTGTCCAGATTAATAATGGGAGAAAACCAATCCATCGCCAGAAAGCGCGGATAAGAAATGACAAAAATCGTCCGGCTCACTTTCTCGCCGATTTTAATATGATTGGAATTCACTTCCAAAGCTGAAGGAGCAATAATATCCTGCAACTGCAAAACTCCGGTTTCATAAATCCCCTGCGGAATAACTGAGGTTATTTCTTCCGTTACCTCCTCTTCTTTTTTATTTTTGAAAAAATCCATTAACGCCATAAAATTATTTATTACCCAATGCCAAGCTTGCTATGCCTTTTTCCAGTCCGCCGGGATTAAACAGTTTGTAAAAAAGCTCTATTAATTCCTCGGTATCAAGAGCCACAGTTCTCACCCCTGTCCTCGTGAGCCCGCTCTGCACTACCGACGCTCTCTGCTGAAGCTGGGCTTTCATCTCTTCAAACTGTATATCTTTTTTTTCTGTTGCTGTGTTTTTCCCTCCCAGTCCGAGTGAACTTAACACTCCCCCTAGGGGCCCTGTTTTAATTGATACGCCTCCCATACTATAAGGGACGACAACGTAGAACGATTTAGCGACCGTATTGCTCATCTTCACGAAATTTTTTATGAATTCTATGTATTCCCTCGTCTGAATTTTTAGAAGCTCGTTGGGCTGCTCTTTTTCCGCATCCTGCAAAGTGGAAAGATACGGCCCGATATCAAGTTTTCTTGATTCAATAAAAAACTGGATGGGAAAATCAAGAGAATTCAAAAAATTCTGATATTGCATGATGATGGCGCTTTGCTCATCCGCCGATTTCAAAGCGAAATTCAAAGAAGATGTCATAATAATCATGCGCATTGAACCGTCCTTAAGAATGACCACGCCATCGCGAATCTCTTTTATCGGTATGAAGTCCTGGGTTGATTTTGTTGAAACTGCCATAAAATTACTTAATTTTTTCTTTTATATTTAAACTCCAAGCCAAGTCCTTCAATTTGCTTTCTGTGAGCTTGGGAACGGAAATCTGTTCCATCTCTGATTGCCTTTTCATTGCTTCCACCGCCGTTTTTTGGGCTTGTATCGGCGCCTTTTTCCAAATATAAACGCGGGAGGAAGAAAAAAATTTCAAAGCATTTTCCACTGTCTTGATAAACGGCTGGTTGTTCATTTTGTAAAAAGCCAAAGCGAAAGCGAAAGCTCCGACTGGAACGGCGAATATAATCATCAGCCAGAAGGGTAGCAGGGCGAACAAAATAAAAATTATCCCCGCCCCTCCGATCAAATAGACAAATTGCTTGAACGTCAATGGTCCAAAAATTTTGCTCTCTATCTCAATAAATTGGGGGACTTGAAATCTCATATTGTTGGCTCCCTGTATGGGTCGCCGTCTTTATACTTTGTCGTTTCCATTGGTGCTCTTGGTGCCTCCTCTTTCGTTTTAACCTCAAAAAGATTTTGTACCTCTTCCGGCTTATTCGCGCCTTGAAGAATAGTCGGGAGTTCCGGGTGTTCAAGGACTTTGAGAATGTCTTCTTTTTTAACCTCCCCTAGCCCCTCCTTATCAAGAGGGGAAGTTGTTGCTCCCCCTGACAAGGGGGGGTTGGGGGGGGTTATCTCCTCTCCGCCGTGCAATTTTTTCAGCGACTCTCTCACTTTCAAAAAAACTTGGAAATTAACATCGGAGGCAATTTTATTGGCCGTGTCTTTATCCACTCCAAGCCGGCTCATTATATTGGGAACGAAATCCTTCGGCCGAGTGGCGCCGAACATCACCATTCCGGACTCGTTTGCCAGCGCGCCGATTTTATCAATCGCCAATTTATATTTGTCTCCGATGCTTTTTATTGTTTCCGTCATCTCCACGCTGAAAATCGCCTCCTTTAAATCGTGCGGAAGCTGCTCATATTTCTCTAAAATTTGTTCGTCTGTAAGGATATCCATAATAATTTAGTTTTCCACAGGTTTTTTAATATTCCTTGACACAGTTTTCTTATTTGCTATGCTTATCAGTGTCAAACCTCTCTCCCGTAAGGGAGGGATTTTTATTTTCTAAACTCAATCCAGTCCTTTAATTTCCTTATATTAACATACTTCGCCCGTTCCAATAATTCCCTTGAAATATGGTTTTTTGTGGACATCACAATTACTCTTTTCCTTTTCTCCTTTAATTCGTCCAATAGTGGGGCAAAATCGCTGTCACCGGACATAAGGATGCATGTTTCAAAATTGTCAATGTTTTTTAAGGCATCAATAATCAATTCAGCGTCCAAATTTCCTTTCCATTCATAAGTATTTCTGCTAATTTTTATTCGCTTCACCTCTTTAGCCACAACATGATAACCGAATGATTTCAATTTATCCAAAAATTTTCCTTGCTTGTGATTCTCCCCGACATGGCCGGTATAAAAATAAATTTCTCCCAAATCGCATTCCTTTTCAAAATATTTTTTTAATTTTTCATAATCCACTTTCCAACGCAAAGATTGTTGCGAATAAAGAATATTGGCAGCATCTATAAAAACATAAACCTTACCTTTAATAAATTTGCTTATCATAAAATATTTTAATCTTTCTTGACTTTTTATTTTGGCTTGTTATTCTTTAACCAGGTAATTCATCTGAAGCCCCGCGCAAGCGGGGTTTTGTGATTTTATGGCCTTAATTCCCAATTTATTCCATTCAATTTTTTCCAGTTTCATAAATTTCCTCGTTACTCGTTACGCGTTACTCGTTGCACATCATAAGTATGTCCATATTGACTGGTAATTCTTTAATAAATTATGGCGTGCTACTTCCTCCACCTCCTCCTGTTCTTATGCCACCAATACTTGCCTGAAGTCCAGCTGTTTCACCCCTTCTTTCTCTTTTTTCCACTAATTTTTCTTTTCTCCCTTTATGTTCTTTTATTTCACTAAGACCTTCAACCGCCTTTTGTCTTTCTATAAGATTTTGTGCTTTTGTTTTTTTAAGGATATTTAACTCGCTTTTTGCCAGATTTATTGCCCCTGTATTGCCTTGTTTTACCGCCTCTGCCAATTTATATTCAGTAGCCGTAATATCAGTGAGAATAGGCTCGAGATCTGAATCGGTGTCTTTAATTTTTTGTTCAAACCCTGGCGCCATACTTTCTAAATGTGGTAAAACTTGCTCCAGTTGTTCAAGTTCTTTCTTTTCCTTCTCCATATCTCCTCTTTTTGCCATCACCCTTTTTGCCGCCGCCTTTCTTTTTTCGGATAATGTAGGATCATTTAAAACGGCTTGCAATCCTGCGTTGCTGTATGAGCCATAATGTTTATCATATTCCCCTTCTTGTTTTTTCTTTTCTTTTTGTTCTAAACTGGAAACTTTAGCAAACCCTCTGCCAATAATAGGAAGATTGGCAAATCTAGCCATTTTTCCGCCTGTTTTTTTATTAATCCAACTTTCTTCATTGAGCATCCCCTCCGCCATTTTACCCGCTCCGCGCCTGCTGATTCTCCCCGCCTGTCCTTGTCCCCATTTTTTCGCGCTCTGCCCCCATTTTTGAACCGTAGAAGCCCCCTCCGCCCCCATCTGTTTGGCAATAATTAAAGAGGCCACAAGGAACACTGCCACAACGAAAAAATAAAGAAGAATTATTACAAGACTGCCAAAAAAACTTTCAGCCGGCATTGATCCTCCACCCGGAAGATTTTTCCCTTTAAGAAAACCGCTTTTCACTAAATGGGCCGTCATATAAAGCATAAATAAAAAAGCGGGCGCGAAAAACGCCTGTTCAAAAAGTTTTTTCCACCACTGGCTGGCGTAAGTTTTTGTCGCGGGTAGAGCCATGGCCAGAAACGCCAGTGGCGCAAGAATCATTATTATCCAAAGAACAGCGATTCGGATTATAAAAAGAACCGCTCCCGCCAGAAGGATAAAACTAGCAATCAAATTTATAATTATGGAGCAGAGAAAAATAATTATCATAAACAAAATATTACTGCCGGATTTTGTCCAATCATTAAAACGTTTTACGTCAAATATATTTTGAGGGTTAAATCCGCTGATAAAAATACTGGAAACATCTTTTGCGTCCGCTCCAAAAATAGATTGGGTAACGCTTCCTTGTTCGGCGGAAGGCATTTCGTTATAAAATTCCAAAGCCAAGATATTTGAGCCATCAATTATGAATCGTGTAATAACCAAGCTGAAATTTATGAGCAAGGCGAGAATTATTACCGTCACCAATAATTCTTTCATCCCATATCCGGAAAGCTGAAGTATGGTCGCAATGGCGATATAAAGGAGAATAAATATAAAAAATAGATTAGCAACATCGCGGGTGACGGCCCAGCCAGTGGAAACAAAATCCTGCTTCAATGTCTCTCCACTTAAAGAAAAAGAAACTGATAAATTAAAAATTTGCCCGGATATCCAAAGAACAACACCCGAAGGACCGACAACGGCATAATACATGATAGAAGCGATACATTCTTGCAAATCAAATATCTTCGGAAGAGGTGCACAAGCCCACCCCGATGGCGCAACATTTTCTAATCCCGATCCAGCGCCTGCGGTAGTAGGAATGATTGGAGCAGGAGATGATGCAGGCGGAGGTACTGGAGCAGGAGATGATGCAGGCGGAGGTACTGGGTCTTCAGCATTCGCCTTAGGCGCCCCAAACGGCCCCAGAACCAGTGTTGCCACAACCACCGTTATTAGAATGTAAGGTAAAAATTTTTTCATTGTTTTTTTAAAACCAAAATCAGATGCGGCAATTAAACCCAGACGGTATCTGACATTTAAGAAGAATGTCATTCAACTCCTGAATTTTTACGTTATTTACATCTATCGCGTCTTGAATCTGTTTAATAGTGTTGTCCACCTGACTCTTTATATTGTAATTTTCTAAAATTGCGCTTGTGCTATCTATATTTAAACTAATAGCCAGCACTGAAAACTCCAAATCCACATCAGTCAAAGATGAAGTGCTGTCCGCTATATACGCCCTATCTCGCAATGCCTCAAGTTTTAATATCAAATCATCCACTGTGTTAATTTCATCTTTAATCACCAATCTTTGGGAATCAAAATTGTTTAATGTGCCAATATAGGTGGTTGAGGCATTATTCATTTCTGCCTGCAAAGTATCGGCGCTTACAAGCGTATAATTTTGAGGTAACATTATGGTGCCATTCGCAAGGCCGGTCTGAATCTGATTAGTAAGATTTATCCTTTCCTGATAACGACTCTGCAATTCACCAAGTTTGGTCATGACGGAAGATTTGCCATTCTCCAGTTCCGCGACCGATTTTGCTTTTATGTTTTTATAGTCCTCTTCTAATTGAAGAGAGTCATTTATGTTTTTAATTGTTCCTGCTCTTTTATTCTCTAAGGTGGCTACATCTTCCCCTGCGCTTCCGCTTGAAGAATGTCCAGCCAATCCGCTTACTCCCATTTTCCATAATTGATTCACTAAAGCCGCAATAATTTCATCTATCTCCTTGGCAACCTCCAGTTGCCTTAACTCGCTTCCGAGCGCGCCTTTGATCTGGTCGGAGATAAGCGTCCCCGGGGTGGTGTTCAGCATTTGGCCGCCGGAAGCATCGCATGATTCTGTTGCGCTCATTTCATCGGCCATACACTCTTCATGGCACTGATTCCAATCCTCGTCCTCTTCTCCATAATTTCCTACAGAATTATCGCATACAGTAATACAAGCGTCTTCTTGCGAAGTTGTACCCTCTGAACATTTTTTTAATGACAAAAATCCGCTTCCCCAACTTAATTCCATTTTTTGCCTATCTTGAGCCGCCGCCTCCCTTTGGGCGATTTCATCTTGGGCCATTAGATAAGTGCCCCACGGATTATTTTGCGGCTCTGTTGTCACTTTCAGCCAGGAGCTCCAGCCGCCCTGATTGAAATCATTCATAAATCCTTCCCAATTTCTTACCGCGTCTCCCAGAGTGCACCTAAACCTCTCCATACCCGGAGCGGCATTATACTTTAAAGAAAAAAGCAGCTGCGGTCTAAACTGACTGCAAAGGAGACCTTCCATGCCCAGTTGTTTTATGAAGGCGCCGCTCGCCTGATTTGCCACATCGTTGAGAAAAGCGCTTGGATCTTGGACAAAGATAGGGTTACCTTCAAACCCCCTATTTATCCAATCAATTATACCTTTGGAAATTTCTCTGATAATCATTTTGGCAATCATTCGATAGACAGGAGTAAGAACATGCTGTTTAAGACAATTGGCGAAAGTGTCAAGTTTCCCGCCAGCGGCGCCGGCGGTACCAGTAACCTCCGCTGCCAAAGTAGTATCAGCCGGAACACTCGTAGCCTTCTTCGTCCCATATTCTGCTAATCCCGCTGTCGCGGCGGCTGCGGTTGCCTTAAGACCAGCGACACAATACACCATTCCTCCTGTGGCCCCAGCCACCGCCTCTGTTTTTCGCGGTTCAATAAAAAACAAGAATCCTCCCAAAATAGAGAAGAGGATAAACAAACTTATATGTTTCTCGAATTTTTTAAAAATCATAAGTTTTCCTTTATTTGCCTAAAAATATAACCCGCCTCATCTTTATTAAAAATAATTTTTCTCTGGTCAAAAAAATCATTGATATTACGGATGGCATCGGCCATCGCAACAGCTGAATCTTGGTATTGGTTAAACCCCGCCATGCCCAAAACAGGGTCATCAAAAACCTCTTTCATCTTTTTTAAACCATCGGCAACGCCGCTAAAGCTGTTTGTCAAAGAAAGATGCGGAAGAGAAATATTTTTGGGAACCTGAAGAACCAAAGCATTTTTTGTTAAATTGTTATAAACATCTATTCTGGCTCCCAATTTCTCAAGCCCCGCTCCGTTCTCTGCCTCCAGAGCCGCCTGAAATACAGAAAGCTCGTGTTCAGAAGGAGGAATCGGTTTTGCGTATTTATTTATTATCGCCCCCACTTCGTTGCCGTATTTTTTAATCGCCTCCGTTGAATTATCTTGGGAAATTTTTATATCGCCTATTTTGTAAACGGAACTTGTCTTTTCTTTTTCTTGAAGAGAAGACAAGTCTGACATCCAAGAGTCAGCCAAATTATTTTTTTCTCGTTCAGAAAGCATTGAATCAAAAGAACTCTTTGCTGATATATAATCGGAAAAAATTTTGATGCCGAAATTTTCGGTCAGGGAATTTCCGGTTCCGCTGTCAGTGGTCAATGCCGACGGCGATATTTTATCATCCGGCCCTTTTTTGAGCGGGTCTCTGCCTAATTTTACTTCCTCTCCATCTAATGTACCATCCCCATCCGTATCAGGATTATTTATGTCTGTTCTCCAAAGCGCCTCTTCCCAATCTTTCAAACCGTCATTGTCGGTATCTTTTTGTTTGTCGCCTGAAAAAAGTGCGGTAAAAATGTTACTCTCCGGGTATAATTCCCTTGTTTTTTCAAATCCCTTTTTATTTAGAACCCAAAAACCTCCTATGCCGACCAGCAGGAGCAGGGAAATTGATATGATAAAATTTTTGCTAGGCAAAAATTGGGAAATTTTGTCTTTCACTCCTTTACCATTATACCATCTTTAGCGAAAAAATATAGATTTTTTTTGTTTTGTGGATAATTATCTGAGAGAGGTGCCAACTTGGCGGATAGTGCCGGTTGTGGGGGAACCAACACAGGACGTACCGGCATAAATCATGCACGCCCCGCCAGGAAAAGCGTCGCCTAAAGCCCATGCGCCAGGCCTATAAATTTGATAATAGGCGTAAACCCTTGAACCCGCGGTAAAATAATAATTCCCCGGGCGTGGAGGACCAATTGTTAATAAGAGGCCGCCGCTACAGGTGCAATAAGTAACATACAAAATCCTGCCGCCAAAAGGTATGAGGCCTTTGGCTTCGGCTTTTTTAATTTTTAAGTTTATTGATAAAACAAGGATGCCCCCTGCTAAAATTATTGCTAGAACGATTATTAAAAAATTTTTTGACATAAATTTGTTAAAAAGTCAGAAGAAATGTTTTTGCGTTACTAAGACCATTAATATTTTCTACATAAAATCCAAAGGTTAACGACATGGACAAAGATTTCATATCTTTCGGAATAGGCGGCGAGAAAACAAATTTTATTTCTCCATTTTCGGATTTTATATTTTCCAGAACATCATAGCCGACATACAATCTATTTGTTGAGGTTGAAAAACCGGTGCCTTTTAAAATTATTGTTGCGCCGATTTGGCCTGACGACGGAATCACTTCCGTTATTTTCGGCGCCGCTGTTTTTGAGATTGGAGCTGAGGTTGCCGCGGCTGTAGACCCGCAGGCATAAATTTTGTTTAACTGCCCTCTTGTTAAAGGACCGACAAAACCTGTCTGTTCAATGCCGTATTTTTTTTGGAAACTTTTTACGGAATTAAAAGTGAGATTAAAAAAATTTCCCGTGATGTAATCTTCCGCCAGCAGTCCTTCTTTATTCAAGGCCGTTTGTAAAAATCTCACGTCGTTATTCTCCCTTAATCCATAATAGAGATTATTCTGCCAGTCGTAGCAAAAATCCGAGGCAGAAACCAAGCTCACTGAAAAAATGAAAGAAAACAAAAAAATCAATGCATTCATCAAGGAAATTATACCAGTTTTACCAGACATTTCCAATTCTCTAATCCCAATTCTTCTGCTCGCGCATTTTCCTTAATCCCGCACTTTGTTGAACACTCGGTGTTCAACATTTTGAGATTATTTTTCAGCATTTTGCGTTTTTGAGAAAACCCTTGTTTAACCAAATTGAAAAAAAATTTTTCATCAATATCTTTAAAAAAATTCTTGGAGATATTGTTTACGAGTAGAATTGCCGAATCAACTTTCGGCGCGGGAGAAAAATATCTTGCCGGAACTTTTTTGATAATTTTCGGCTCGCCGTATGCTTTAACGCTAATAGAGAGGATTGATTCTTTGCCTGCCCTGAGCGAAGTCGAACGGGCAACCATTCTTTCTGCCACTTCTTTTTGCACCATCAAAACCATTCGCGACGGCTGCTTTGCCCCGAGCGAAGTCGAGGGGTCCCCTTCCAAAAATTTTCGCAAAAAATGCGAGGTGATATAGTAAGGAATATTGGCAACAATCTTGTAGTCAGTAGTCAGCATTGAGTAGTCAGTAAATTTTAATATATCGCCGTTTATTATTTCTAAATTAGAGTATCCCACTTTCCGGCGATCGCTAGATTTTGGTATACTCTTAAATTTTTCATTCAGATAATCAGCCAGTCGTTCATCTTTTTCAATGGCAATCACTCGTCCTCGCGGCACCGCTTTCAGTAGCGCCTCTGTTAAAATTCCCTTGCCTGGCCCGACTTCCAAAATAATATCATCCGGCTTTAAATCCGCCGTCTTCATGATGTCAGCGATAATTTTTTTAGAATTAAGAAAATTTTGTCCGAGAAATTTATTCGGCTTCATAAAATTTCAATGATTTCTTCTTCTATTAATTGATTTTCGTTTTTCTCCAACTTCATCAAATGCTCCGGGATGTCCGACAAAAAGCGCGACGGGAGATTCATTTGCCGGCCGCCGAAAATTGTGCGGACAATACTGAACGACAAAAATAATTTTTCCTTGGCGCGCGTGAGCGCGACATAAAATAATCTTCGCTCTTCCTCCTCTTTTTCCGCGTTATTCGCGCCGAAGCCAGAGTGCGGAAATAATCCTTGCTCCATCCCGACAATAAAAACATTTTCAAACTCCAGCCCCTTGGCGGCATGGACGGTCATCAAACGCGCTCCTTCTTTTTTATTTTTGTCGCCAAAATCCAAATTATCTTGGTCGCTCATTAATGCCGCGTCGGTAATCATTTTTTCCATTCCCAACGGTGTCTCAAGCGAGTCATAGCGCGAGGCGATACTTACCAATTCCTTTAAGTTCTCCAGCCGTTCTTTGTCGTCATCGCTTCCGTTTTCCAAAAAATCCTGGTAGTCGGTTTTTTTCATAATAAATTTAACCACTTCCGACGGCCGGCTATTTTCAATCTTTTCTTTTATTTGGTCAAGAACAGCCAGAAAATCCCCTATTTTTTTCTCCATCTCTATCGGCAGTTTTTTTTGAGCAAAATAATTAAGGATACTCACTTTGCCGATTCCGCGCGGAGGCACATTGATAACCCTTTTGAAATCAAGGAGGTTGTCGCGATTCAAGGCCGCCCGAATGAAAGAAAAAATATCTTTTACTTCTTTGCGTTCATAAAATCTCGTGCCGAGAACATTGTACGGAATCCCGCGCTTCAAACATTCTTCCTCAAAAATCCGCGACTGGAAATTCGCCCTGTATAAAACAGCAACCTCCGAAGGTTTAACCTTCGTTTTAATCAGCTCTTTTATTTTATGAACGACAAATTCCGCCTCCTCTTTCTCGTTCATCGCCTCAAAAAGAGAAATCACCGCGCCTTCTTCGCGGGTGGCAGAAAGTTTTTTCTCCTTTCTCATTTTATTTTTTTCTATCACTCTTGCCGCCGCCTCCAAGATATTTTTCGTTGAGCGATAATTTTCTTCAAAGACAATAGTTTTAACTTCCGGAAAATCTCTTTCAAAGTTTATGATGTTTCTGAAGTCCGCTCCCCGCCAACCATAAATCGCCTGGTCAATGTCGCCGATGACGCAAATATTTCTGTGCTTCTCCGCTAAAATTTTTGAAAGTTCATATTGGCTTTTGTTTGTGTCTTGATATTCGTCAATTAAAATATATTGCCATAAGTTTTGGTAATGGCTTCTCGCCTCTTTGTCTTTTTTAAAAAGAAGAACGGTTTTTAAAATAAGGTCGTCAAAATCCAACGCCTGATGAGCCTTTAGTTTTTTTTCATATGCATCCCAGATATTGCTTAATTTTCTCGGGAAAAAATCCCGGCCGGCGATTTCTTCAAAATCCTCGCAGCTTATCAGGTCGCCCTTGTATCTTGAAATCATATTCAGCATTTTATCCGGTTGAAACTGCTTTGGGTCAATGCCCAATTCTCTGATTGATTCTTTGATGACTTCCAGCGCGTTTTCTTTGTCAAAAATGGAAAAATTTTTGTTTATGCCCAGGCCTCTCCCGTGATTGCGCAAAATAAAAACCCCAAGGGAGTGGAAGGTGCTGACGAACGGAGTAGTCAGTATTGAGTAGTCAGTAGTCAGTAATTTATTTATCCTTTCCTTCATCTCGCCCGCCGCCTTGTTGGTGAAAGTGATGGCCAAGATTCGCTCCGGCTCCGTTCCCTGCTCCACCAAATGGGCGACCCGATGGGCGATGGCTCTGGTTTTGCCCGCTCCGGCTCCGGCCAAGACAAGCAACGGTCCATTTTTATGCAAGACCGCTTCCTTTTGAGCTTCATTTAGTCCCTCTAAAAGATTCATGCGACCATCATAGCACCATTTCCGCTATCCACAGGTTTGTTTTGGCTTGGCTAAAAAGGTTGACTTTTGGGTCGGTTCTGGTAGGATAGGAATGTTGTTGAAAGGTTGATATAGAGAGAAATTACCAGTAAACCCTTCATTTTAAACATATTTCTACTAACTCTCAAAGTCCTGCTGACATTCCAAGTAGCAAGAAGCAGGGCCAAATATCGCAATTTTTTGTTGCCTATGGTGGCTTAGCTCTTTTGCTTTTGGCTTTTTTTGTCTTTTCCTCTACGGCTCACGCTGGCTTTTTTTCTTTTTTAAATAATATCCTTGGTTCAAAAAACCAAGAAAAACCGATTTATAATTCACAAACCGTTTCCCTTTTGGAAGGGTCGCTATCTCCCGAATCGGGAACAGGCAAAGGCGGAGGAGATATAACAATTGTCAATAATGCCCTTTTGCCCGACTCTGGACCGTTGGGCACTATCGCCGACATAAAAGATAGGAGGGCAACGCCCGACCAGATAAGCATTTATGTGGTTAGAAAAGGGGATAACATTTCCGAAATAGCAAAAATGTTTGATGTTTCGGTAAACACTATAATTTGGGCAAACAGTTTAGCTTCCGGGGAATCAATAACTCCTGGTCAAATTCTCGTCATTCTTCCTGTTTCTGGCATTCAGTACACGGTCAAAAAAGGCGACACGGTGAAAAGTATTGCAAAAAAATTAAGCAGTGACATAACAGAAATCCTCCAATATAACGGCTTGGCGATAAACGACAATTTAACTGAAGGCCAAACAATAATAATTCCTAACGCAGATTATTCGGAAACGGAAAAAAGCCCGCCTTCCACTCAATCCATAAAACCAAAAATTTCAAACACGCCGTTTTATGCCGGATATTATATGAGGCCCATTGAGGAGGGAAGAAGGTCCCAGAAAATTCATGGATACAACGCCGTTGACTTGGCTGATTCATGCGGAACGCCGGTTATGGCCGCCGCTAGCGGAGATGTTCTTATAGGCAGAGGCACGGGGTGGAATTCCGGATACGGGCATTATATTGTTCTCGTTCATTCGAACGGCACGCAAACTCTCTACGCGCACTTGAGCGAAAACATCGCCACGGAAGGATGGCATGTGACGCAAGGACAAATAATTGGCTACATTGGTTCAACTGGCAAGTCAACTGGCTGCCATGTCCATTTTGAAATCCGCGGCGCCCAGAATCCGTTTTAAGTATTTAACCGACTTACGATGTCGGTTTTAGTTAAAATTTATGAAAAAACGAAATCAAGCACAAACAGGCATTGCCCTTATAGAAATCGTCTTAACAATAATGATAATTACTGTAATTGGTGGAATCATTTATTTTTATTGGCAGAAAAATATAAATTATACAGAAATTCAACAAATAGAAAGTCAGCAACAAGCCGTGCAACAGAAATTCGAATGCAATTTATCACCGAAAGAAAATTACATTATAGTTAATGGTAAAGTAAATTTCCCTCGTGGTATTAAAAACTATACTGATTACGAAATCGTTGTTGCATCCGATACATACAAAATTTCTCTGGATGGCAATTTTTGTGCAAGTGTTCCTAATGGAGTTTTTATAATTGGAGTGTCTTCGAGTAACGAAAATGATTTTTCTTTACTTTCTGTGATTGTCTCAGAAAAAGATACTGATATCATTATTAACTCTAAAACAACAGCAGTTGGATTACTTTTTACAACACCTTATTTTCTAAACAACGACCCGGTTAAGGCAACTGAAATTATTAAACAGATAGAAAATAATTCAAAAGTAAAAATATTATCCGACCAAATTGAAAACAAGGAAACATTATCTATTAATGATATTGAAAACAGGCCAATATCCGACGCATTTAAAAACGCTCTGAACTCTGTATTGGGGACAAAAAACGATAACAATAATTCTAAAATTCAACCCCAGGTCATAAATTTTGAAATGACCATAAAACCAGCAAATTATTACAAAAACCAAAAAGGAGAAAGTTACATTTATGGGAAACTTATTGACTTAGATAAAAATGCACAAATTGAATTTAAAAAATATCTTGCAACGAAATATTTCGATGTAGGATCTAGCCAAATTAGAGTTGACATAATAAACGATACTAAATTTCTGGGCAAACAACCACTTGATGACTACAATAACTTCGAGGTTAAAATTAAAGGCTATATTATAAGTATAAACGATATTGATAAAGTGCGCATTATTGCTAACGAAATTTTTGTATTTTGAAATCCGTGGAGCAAAGAACCCGTTTTAGTTTGATTTTTAATTTAAGCGTGGTATCATCATCGCTATATGGTCACCATTACCATTCCTCAAAAACTAATAAAAAACGACGACCTAATAATCATTCCTCGCAAAGAGTATGAAAAGCTTTTCCGTGTTTTTAAAGGGAAAAAACTTACTCCGCTTGACCGAAATTTAGACGAGGCGATTTCAGAATATAAAGCTGGAAAAAGTTTTGGCCCATTTACCACCGCCGAACAAGGTATCAAATTTCTTAAAAGTCACAGAGCCAAGAGAAAATAAAAAATGAAACATATTTTTCTTGAACGCTTTGTAAGGCAACTGGAAAGTTTCCCAATTGATACACAAAATAAATTTTATAAACAATTAAATTTTCTGTTAAATAATATTCGCCACCCATCGCTTCACGCCAAGAAATATGACGAAACGAAGGGTATCTGGCAAGCAAGAGTGGATAAAAATATCAGATTTTATTTTCAAATTGACGGCGAGACTTATATATTACTTGGGGTAGAACGCCATAAGAAATAAATTAGAAATCTGCGGCACCCGAAATCCGTTTTAACCGACTTACGATATCGGTTCTAAATTAAATAATGAAAAATAATTCTGTTAAATTTAATGATGGCTGGTGTTTTGCTACAGTAAATGGGCGTTTAGCTGAAATTTATTTTGATAAAAAACGTGGAATTTTTGCACACTGCTATATAGACAAAAAAGAATACAACAAATCAGAACAAAAAATGATTGCTTCGGATATTAAAAAATATAAATTTGTTTATAGAAATGGATATTATTTTGATAAAATACAGAAAGTAAAACACAAAAAAGTTAGCATCTATAAAATTTTTCCAGAGATTAGAAAAATATAAAAAATTACTCAATTTTTACTTCGGCCGGTATTGCAATGCTTCTAAAATGTGTTTTTCTTGAATTTCTTCGGCACCCTCTAAGTCGGCGATGGTGCGCGCCAGCTTGATGACGCGATGGTAGGCCCGACCGGAAAGGTCAAGCCGTTTGGCGGCTTGGTTTAAAATGTTGGTCACACTATCTGAAAGCGGGCAAAATTTTTTCAGATCTCTGACTCCCATCTCGCTATTAGTTAAAATTTTCATACTTTTCCCGCCCTTGGCGGAAAATCTTTCACCTTGAATTTTTCTCGCCTTTATCACCCTTTCTTGAATTGCCTTTGACGGCTCGCCTGAAATTTTTTCGTCCGACAATTTTTCATGCTCCACCTGCGGCACTTCCAGCCATAAATCAATCCTGTCCAAAATCGGGCCGGAGACCTTTCTGGAATAACGCATCAAAGAACCCTGCGAACAAACGCAAGGTTTTGTTTTTGAATTCAGATTTCCGCAGGGACAGGGATTCATGGCGCAAATGAGAATGAAACGCGCCGGAAAGGTGAGCGACTCTTTGGCGCGGGAAATGTTTATAACACCGTCTTCTAGCGGCTGACGCAGGGCCTCAATCACCCGCCTTTCAAATTCCGGGAACTCATCAAGAAACAAAACACCGCGGTGGCTAAGAGTAATTTCGCCCGGCCGCGGATAAGTTCCTCCGCCGACCAACGCCACATAAGATGAAGTATGATGCGGACTGCGAAACGGCCTCTCGCTCAAAAAATCTTCCTGCAACGCGCCGGCCACACTGTGAATCAAGGTCGTTTCCAAAACTTCCTCAAAAGAAAAAGGAGGCAGAATGGCGGCGAGCGCCTTGGCCAACATGGTCTTCCCTGTGCCGGCGGGACCGACCATTAGAACATTATGTCCGCCGGCGGCGGCGATTTCCAAACCGCGCTTGGCGCTCTCTTGCCCTTTGATGTCAGAAAAATCAAAATTTATTTCTTCAATTAAGTCCTTAAAATCAATTTGCGTTTCCGGTTGTTCGTTAAGATTAAAATCTTTTTTGCTGTCCAAATGATTTACTATTTCACTTAATGAATCGCAGCCGAAAATTTTTATTCCTCTCACAAGGGCGGCCTCCTTCGTATTTTTATTCGGCACAAAAATTTCTCCAAAGCCCTGTTTCTGGGCGTATTTTACCAAAGCCAAAGTTCCTTTGACGGGCCGAATCGCTCCGTCAAGCGCCAGTTCGCCGAGAAAAATTTTTCCGTTCACGTCAAAAGAAATTTGTTTTGAGGCGAGAAGATAAGCCAAAGCGATGGCTAAGTCAAAAACCGGCCCTTCTTTTTTCAAGTCGGCCGGCGCTAGAGAAATCGTCACTCTTTGATTTTTCTTTTGCGGAGAAACGAATCCGGAATTTTTGATGGCCGCTGAAATTCTGTCTTTTGATTCTTCCACCGCCTTGTCCGGAAGGCCGACGACGGAAAAAGAATGCAAACCCTGCATCAAATCAACTTCAACTTCTATAATATTGGCTTTTAGACCTGTAACTTGGGCGGAGTAAACTTTAACAGCCATCGAAATTATTTTTTCTTCGCGTGCTTAATGCAATTTTTGGCGGACGGGTTCGCCTCCAATCTGTCTTCTTCAATCTGTTCGCCCCCTGTTTCGCAAATCCCAAATTTTCCATTTTTTATTTTTTCCAACGCCTCATTAATAAAAGTGAGCTGGCTTTCAAGCTTGTCTTCAATAGCTGCCCTGTTTTCCAATTGCTCAAAGGCGTCCGCCAATTCGTTCTTGTCCGCGGTCATGACGTTCATATCGGCCATGGTCAGTTCCCAATCGCCCGCTATCTTCGGATTTTTCTGTCCGACATGAGAAAGGGCCTCCTCCAGGTCTTTTTTTCTCTTCTCTAGTTTTCCTTTAAAATATTCGGTTTTCTGTTTTGACAACATTTGTTTCAAATAATAACAGAATGAATTTCAATTGCAAATTTACTGATTCAGATATTGGGGCAGCGCAAAACGTCTGATAATTTCTTCCAAGGCATCTTCTCCAGAAGACACGACAAGATAATCTCTATTTATGAAAGAATAGGAAATAACAGGGATGCCCGACGAGCCGTTCAAAACTCTGGCGTCATGATTTCTTATTACTTTGTCCGTAAAAGAACTCATGGCCGAAACAATGTCCTTTATCATAAAAATGTCTTTTAAATTGTCAGCCATATTTTCTTCCCATTTCATCATTGAAATAAAAGCTTTTTCATATGATTTTATTTTGAAAATCAAAGATGGCTGATTATTGTAAACGCTCAACATAAAACTTCCTTCAAAAATATCGGCCGTGTCGCCCGGAAAGGCGACGCCAAAATTATCAAACAACTCTTTTGTCGTCGCTAATCTTTTTGTCTGCCCGCCTTCTTTGATGATAGCAATATAGAGGAGTTTGTTTTCTTTGACCGGCTCTTTGACAATACCCAAAATACTACCAAGAGTTGTTTCTTTTTCAAAATCAGAAATCAGAACCGGCTTAGGCAAAGAAACAACCGGCTGTACAACTTTTTTCCCGCCAAAAATCGCAAAGCCGCCAATCACCGCGCCGATAATAATTAAAACAGCTCCGGCCAAAATTATGTTTCTTTTGGTAAGAAGGGAAGCGCTTGGAGCAGCGAAAGAGCCGAAGCCCCTTTTTACCTGCGCCGCCGCCACGTCAACCATGGAAATGCCTTCATCTTTTATGTACTGCGAACTATCGGACTTAAACGTCCGCAAAACCGGCAGACCTGTTTGCGCAGATGAGTCCGCTTGTTTAGAACCTCCTTCTTCTGTTGTTGTTTTCTCTTCTGGGAGCATGATCAAAATAATGGGTCTTGCGACTTTAAATATTTTTCCGCTTTTTGTATAACCATTTTAACAAAATTCAAATAATCGCTGGCCTCTTTATTGGAAATTATTATTCCGCCTTCATATAAATCTAGATTTCTTTTCCTTCTCATTTTGTCGCCTATTATTCCCACATTTTTATCGTTCAAAATTATAGATAATTTCTCTAAAATTTTAACATGGTGGCCCTTTCTGCTTTTAATCCTGTGGCCATGCAACGCTATTAAAGCAATGCCTATTTTTATTAGGGCATTATACGAGAAATTAAAAATCACCTCCTCTTTTTTATTTTTGGCGGCAATATGAAAATCTTTCAACGCGTTGCTAAAATATTTAGAGATTATTTTCTTGTCAAATTTATTTTTCTGGAAAAATCTTGAGTCAAAACTTATGTTCATATTATTTTTATGTATTTTGAGGAAAAAATGTCTTTTATAAAATGATCCCTTTTTTGTTTTTTTCTTTTAAATTCTTTTTCCGTCATTTCAATGGAATTTATTTCTCTCCCTGTTAATTCTTGGATTTCTAAAATGGCCTTTTGCAATTTTATCATATCAAAATCGCCAATAATCAAAAGATCAATGTCGCTTTCCGAAACAAACCCGCCTTTGGCGTATGAGCCGAAAATGTAAGCAGAATCAATTCCTTTTATCTTTTTTAGCTTATCAGTCAAAATTTTTTCAAACCCAAATCCTTTCAAAATAATTTTTTTGTATTCTTTGAGAAACGGGTATTTTTTATTCAAAGAGAAAAATCTTTCTTTTCCGCGAAATTCATCTAGGAGCAAGCCGTCTTTTTTAAGTTCCAAAAGCTTTTTGTGCAGATTTGACGGATTTTCTTTTATTATTTTTGCCAACTCATTGACGTAAAACTTTTCGCCTTCATTGAGAAAGAAAAAATTGAGTGTTTTTTGAACCAATTTTGACCGCAGTGATATCATGGTATGATTATACCATAATTATAGTAAATTTCTACAACACACAATTTTTTATTTCTTCTTCTATTGAATCAATTATATATTAATATTATCTAAGCTAAAAATTAAAGGCGGGAAACATTCCCCGCCTTTTTAAATCATATTTTACAATTTTTTCTTCATACTTTTAGAAAGGGTGGCGAGGTGAGGTTTCACCTCGCCAAGTCAGAAAGAACTATTTGTCCGCAAAGGACTTTTTTAACGGTATCTTTGTGCCCGATACGAATGGGCATGTTTCCTCCACATTTTGGACAAGTTAGAGTTTCACACATTTCTAACATCCATTGTTTTTTATAGCCACATTTTTTGCAGATATAAATACCGTCATATTGCATACTATCATCAAAAAGATCATAGTAATGCCTTAAAATAAACCTGTTGACTATGCCACAGCCCATATCAAACACCTCCTTTTTTATTTAACCTTTTCTAAAAGCATTTTATAAAAGAGCAATATTTCCGATAACTTCTTCGTATGCGAAATTATTCTAAGGGTAAAATAGCAAAACTATCCTTTAAGGTCAAGGAAAATTTTTTTGGCAATCTATTGATGCCGAAACGTTATTTTGTAGTTTTTCTAGTCTTTTATGTGGCTGTGGATAAACTTGCTTGAAAGAAATAATTATGATATATTACAGGCACAAGCAATGGCTTATCTGATTTTGATCAAAACCCGCCTAAAAAGCGGGTTTTTGACTTCTTTAATAGTGATTAAATCTGTCTTTATTTAATCTAAACTCAAAATCATCCACGTATAAAATATTATCAAAAATTTCTTACCGTAAGAAAAGTTTTTGACTAGATTTCCAAGTTCTTTAATTCCCACTTTCCATCCAAGATTTTCCTTCCATTTATCCACGTTGCCATAATCAACAACAGTAATCGTTCTTTCTCTTTTTTCTTTAAAACTATCTAGAAATTCTTTTATGTCTAGCTGGTTCATATTTAAACCATTTTAAACCATTATCTCCTTCCTCTAAAATTATTATCTCTACGAGGAGGACGAGGACGGTCGCCGTTTCGGTCTCCTCCATTGCCTCGCGGGTCAAGTTCGGGATTGTAGTTCGGGTCGGCTTGTTTTAGGGAAAGATTAATTCTTCCTTTTTCATCCACGCCGATAACTTTGACCGTGACAATTTGGTCCGGCTTCACGATGTCCGTCACTTTTTCCACACGGAACGGCGCCAGTTCGGAAATATGAATGAGCCCCTCCTGCCCGCCGCCGATGTCCACCATAGCGCCGAATTCAAACATACGCGTAACGGGGCCAGTGATTGTTTCGCCCGCTTTAAATTCATGAGTCAAATCCTCAACCATTTTCTTGGCGGCATCCGTATCTTTGTGATTTTTTCCGGTGATAAGCACCGTGCCGTCCTGTTCAATATCAATTTCCGCGCCGGTTTTTTCCGTAATACCTTTAATAACTTTCCCCGCCGGCCCGATAACCGCCCCGATTTTTTCCGGGTCAATCATAATTTTGACGATTCTCGGCGCGTAAGCGGAAAGCTCTTTTCTTGTTTCCGGAATTTCTTTAAGCATCGTTTCCATAATTTCCTCTCTCGCCTTTTTCGCCTGTTTCAATGTTTTTTCCAAAATTTCCACAGTCACGCCGTCAACTTTAACGTCCATTTGAATAGCCGTGACGCCTTCCTTCGTTCCCGCCACCTTGAAATCCATATCGCCATGATGGTCCTCGGGGCCTTGGATATCCGTGAGAACTTTAAAATTTTTCTCGTCCTTCATCATTAATCCCATGGCAATTCCCGCCACAGGCGCCTTAATCGGCACACCGGCGTCCATTAAAGCTAAAATTGATGCGCAGATTGAACCTTGCGAAGTGGAGCCGTTTGACGCCATTGATTCGGAAACAATGCGAATGGTGTAAGGAAAAATTTCTCGCGAAGGAATAATTGCCGACAGCGCCCGCTCCGCCAAAGCGCCATGCCCGATTTCGCGCCTTCCCGGATTTCCCATTCTGCCCGTCTCGCCCGTGGAAAACGGCGCAAAATTATAATGATGCATAAAATGTTTTTCCGTTTGCACTTCCATTCCTTCAATCAATTGGACATCTTTCGGCCCGCCAAGAGTGACAACAGACAGAATATGCGTTCCGCCTCTGAAGAAAACGCCGGAGCCGTGGAGGGTCGGCAAAAATCCCGCTTTGGCATAAATATTTCTCAATTCATCCATTTTTCTTCCGTCCGGCCTTTTGTCGTTTTCCAAAATTTCTTTATGAATGATGTCATTCACCTCCTCTTCATAGAGATCGTCGGCTTGATTTTTCTTTTCCTCGCCGAATTTTTCCGCGGCGGTCTTCATCCATTGATGTTTAAGGTCGCCGATTTCTCCTTTTGCGCCGCCATAAATGGCTTTATCTAAGTCCTTGGCAATTTCTTTTTTGAAAAAGTCGCGCATGTCGGCCAGTATTTCATCCAAATCAACTTTTGCCTTTTCTTTTCCAATTTCCGAAATTATTTTTTCCTGAAATTTTTGAATAATGGCAATTTCTTCAAGCGCCTTTTCCATTCCTTTAATGGTAATATCTTCCGGAACTTCTTTCGCGCCCGCCTCAATCATGTTTATTTTTCCATTTGTTCCGCAGATAACGGCATCAAGGATAGAGCTGTTACGCTCTTCATAAGTCGGATTGACGAGAAAATTTTGTCCTCCGTCAGCTGACGGAATGTAGCCCATACGGACGGCGCCGACCGGTCCGCCCCAAGGGATGTCCGATAGGCCGAGCGCCAGCGAGGCGGCGATGATAGCCGGAATGTCGGAATCATTTTTAGTGTCAATGGAAAGAATGAGCATAGTCACTTGCACTTCGTTTCTCATTCGCTGGTCAAACAGCGGTCTGATGGTGCGGTCAATGACGCGGCCGGAAAGAATCGCTTCTTCCGACGGCCTGCCCTCCCTTCGCATAAATCTGCTTCCAAGAATCTGACCGGCGGCATAAAATCTCTCTTCATAGTCAACGGAGAGTGGGAAATAATCCAAGCCCTCGCGCTTGTTTTTTCCCATCACCGCCGTGGCAAAAACCGCCGTGTCTTCATAACGGACAAGAACGGAGCCGTTGGCTTGGTCGGCTAAGTCGGATATTTCAACGGACAATTTCTTGCCGCCGAAACTTGTTTCGTATTTTTTTATTTGCATAAAATTCGCTATGCCGAGAGCCGGATTTTCAGATTTTAGAGCACGAATTAAAATTCATGTTCTACCTATCTGCCAACCCGAAACCTGTGGCATAAATTAAATTGATAATAGCTTTAATGTAGGACGCCCGCCACTTATCCACTGAAAAACAGTAAGTATTAATAGAGAAATAATAAATATTATAGTTGCTAAATTTTTATATTTACTATGACTTTCTTTTAATGTGTAATTATCAATGATAAATAAACTAAAGACATATAGAATTATTATTAATCCAATTAATATTGGATGAGCTACAAATCCACTAACAAGCGCGATAAGTATTGCTACAAGTATTGATGGTATTGATGTTAAAATTTCCATATATCAAATTATTTTACCCCTTTATCAAAAACTTTTTTGTGTTTTCGTCCATGTCGATGAACTCGTCGGCGATTTCTTTTATTTTTGCCGAGGTTGAACGCCCGAAGGCGATCACCTCCACACGCCTGCCTTGATTTTTTAAATATTCCACAAGCGGCGTGTAATCCCCGTCTCCGCTGGCAATGACAATGGTGTCAACAATCTCCGCCGTCTTGATGGCATCAACCGCGATGCCCACGTCCCAGTCCGCTTTTTTCATTCCGCCGTAATATTCTTGAAGTTCTTTGCTTCTAATCTCAATGCCAAGTTTTGAGAGCGCTTCAAAAAACGGTTTTTCCTCGCCGGTCTTTGTGGAAACAACATAAGCGAAAGCGCGAATGAGCTGTCTTTGTCCGACAACCGACTCAACCAATTCTTTGAAATTAACTCTCTTTTGATAAATGGCGCGCGCCGAATGATAAAGATTCTGCACGTCAATAAAAACCGCCACGCGCTGGTTTTTATATTTATCTGAACTAAAGAGAGAGAACATAAATTTTATTTTTTCTTAAGCTCCAACTTTTTGGCGAGAGCATCGTATCGTTTCGCGTCTTTTTTGGAAAGATAATTCAACATTGCCCTTCTGTCGGAAATCATTTTTAAAAGGCCCCGGCGGGAATGGTTATCCTTCGGATGCTTTTTCAAATGCTTGGCAAGCGACTCAATCTGCTCGCTCAAAATGCCGATTTGCGCCTCGGGCGAACCAGTATCTTTGTCATGAAGATGAACTTTTTTGATTACCGCTTGTTTCTTTTTGGCTGTTAACATAAGACAAATATATCAAAAACCGCCAAACTTTGCAAATTTTGTTATACTGAAACTAATGTCGCACAATATAAAGGAATTGCATCGGCAATTCCTTGAATACTTGGAAATAGAAAAAGGGAGGAGCTTGAAGACGGTTGAAAATTACGACCGAGATTTGAGGAAGTTTTTTGAATTTTCCAAAATTAAGGCACCCTATGAAATTACAGACGAAGCCGTCCGCAATTTTCGCCTTTGGCTCAACAGAAAGGAATTGAAGAAAAAAACGCAGAATTATTATTTGATAAGCTTACGGGTTTTTCTGAAATATCTCGCGAAACTGGGAATAAAATCATTGCCGGCGGAAAGAATTGAGCTGGCAAAAATAGGACAAAGAGAATTGGATTTGATAACAGAAGAGGAGTTGGCCAGATTATTGGACGCGCCAAAAGGAAACACCCTGAAAGAATTGCGAGACAAAGCAATTTTAGAATTATTATTTTCCACCGGCTTGCGCGTTTCCGAATTATGCTCATTAAACCGCGACCACATCACGGACGCCCGAGCCGGCGAATTTTCCGTGCGCGGAAAGGGAGACAAAATAAGGGTGGTTTTTATATCGGACAGCGCCCAGAAAGCGATAAAGGACTATCTAAATAAAAGGGTGGACACGGAAGAGGCGTTATTTGTAAGCGCCGGAAAAAACACAACTCGTTTAGACCGCCGTTCCATTGAAAGAATTGTAAAATTTTACGCCATCAAAGCCGGCATTGCCAAAAAAGTGACGCCCCACGTCATCCGCCATTGTTTCGCCACGGATTTGCTTTCCAATGGCGCCGACTTGCGCTCCGTTCAATATCTCCTCGGCCATTCTTCCATCACCACTACGCAAATTTACACCCACGTCACAGACAAACAACTCCGCGAAGTGCACAAAAAATTCCACGGAAAAGGAAGAAAATAATTATTTTACAAACCATTTTTTGCGGATTACCTCTATCTCTTTTCTCTCCACTTCCTCCTTTGTTCCCTTCGCTTTTTTGCCCAGCTCCTCAAGCTCTTTTTCAGACAACGCGTTCAGCTCTTTTGCCTTGTTTTCCAGCCATTCTTCCATGTTTTTTGACGGCTCATCAAGCACTTCTTCTAAAAGAGCGTGTAAAATAAAGCCGATTTTTGGCCCCGGTTTCACGTCCAACAATTCCATAAGCCGATTTCCGTCAATTTTTAGCATCCCCACGGAAAGCGGCGCTCTCATTGCCTCATCTATCATTGATTCATATTTGCGCAGGCGATAAGGCGACTCCTTAGGCACGCCCATGCCAATCCGGTCGCTAAAACGAACCTTCATTAAATCCCAAATATTTTCCGGTCCGACATTGCGAACAGTCCTGCGCACAGCAGATAAAGTAATCTTGTCCGTATCGGAAAAAAACAAATGATAACGGACAAGCTTTGCGATAAGTTCTATGTCCTTTTTGGAAAATTTAAGACGAGATAAAATCTTAACGGACATTTTTCCGCCAATGACGTCATGTCCGTAAAAAGTCCAGTCCTTGTTTGCTTCGTTCCATTGTCTAGTCGCCGGTTTGGCGACATCATGCAAAAGAGCCGATAAACGCACAAAAAATGGCCATTTTTTGGACACGGCGTGATCTAAAGCCCTTAAATTATGCTCCCAAACCGTGAATTTATGGTCTTTATTTTGCTCTATCCCGATTCCCTCTTCCAGCTCCGGAATGACATATTTCAAAACCCCGAGTTCGTTCATTGCGCGTATCCCTTGATTCGCGTTGTCTGACATAATGATTTTTTCAAACTCATCTTTGATACGCTCTTTGGCAATCATTTCAAGTAAATGCGCTTTTTTCTTTATGGCTTCCTGTGTTTCATGTGAAATTTTCCAGCCCAATTCCGCGCTAAATCTTATAGCGCGCAATATCCTCAAGGCGTCTTCTTCAAACCTTTCTTCGGGATTACCAACGGCTTTGATAATTTTATTCTTCAAATCATCTTGGCCGCCAAACAAATCTATAATTTTATTACTGATTACTGACGACTGATTACTGACTACTGCCATCGCCATGGCATTTATTGTAAAATCCCTCCTTTTCAGGTCGTCCTCAAGGTTACTTGTGAAACGGACTTCATCTGGATGGCGCTTGTCAGAATATTTGGACTCCAAGCGAAATGGCGTTATTTCTATAATTTTCAATGTTTCATCAGAAACATCTTCATTTATTACTCCAACGGTGCCGAATTTATTCTCGTAAATTGTTTTATGAAATAACTCCTGAATTTGCTCTGGTGTGGCATTTGTCGTTATATCCCAGTCCTTTGGTTTCGCGTGTAACAATAAATCACGCACGCATCCGCCAACCAAAAACGCCTCAAAACCAGCACTTTGAAGAACTTTAATAGCTTGAGAGATTATTGGAGGAATTTTGCTTCCCATAATTATGTGTATTTATTATTGGCGTCCGCCCCGTATTAATTTGCCTTAAAAATATGCCCCCGCCAGGATTTGAACCTAGAATACGACGTCCGAAGCGTCGCGTGATATCCGTTTCACTACAGGGGCAAATAATACGGGGTAAAAAGCGTCGAGTGATACCTGCCCCGTACTTACACCGAAGGCGTATAGTATGGGGTCCATTTCACTACGGGCGCAATATATCAAATTTAACATAAAAATGTTAGGATGTTAAGTAAACAAAAGATGATTCTAATGGACATTCTAATGGACAACTTGTCCGCCTTGGAAGGATGTCCGATAGAATTATGTCCGATAGAAAATGGCTCAAACTAATAAACAAAAAGTAGGAGAAATAGGGGAGGATGTGGCGTGTACGTTTCTTGAGAAACACGGGTATGATATTATTGACCGCAATTATCGCAAGAAGTGGGGGGAGCTTGATATTGTGGCAAAAAAAGACGGGGTTTTGCATTTTGTTGAAGTAAAGTCAGTTTCTCGTGTAACCGAATACAATCCTAAAACTGATTTTAAAAAATCAGTTCGGCCGACCAGTTATTGTCATAACTGGTTTAGGCCGGAGGAAAACGTCCATCCTTGGAAAATGAAACGGCTTTATCGGGCAATTCAGACTTATTTATTAGAAAAAGTTTCAGACTTGCCCGCCGAAGTTTTAACGGAGGAGGGTGAAACAAACTGGCAAATAGATATCTTAGCCGTCTTTCTTGATCTTAACACTAGAAAAGCAAAATTTAGACTTACAGAAAATGTGATTTTATAGTATAATTCCAAATTAGCGGGGCGTAGTGCAACGGCAGCACGAGACGTTTGGGACGTTTTAATCCGAGTTCGAATCTCGGCGCCCCGATTAAATTAAGAGACGGGTTGTAGTATACCGGTAGTACGCGCCCTTCGGGAGGGCGTAGACTGGGTTCGATTCCCAGCAGCCCGACCAACTTAAACTTTTTTCAAATTCAGCTTCGTTCAGTAATTGCGAAAATTAAAACTTTATTCTTTTGAGGCGGAGGGAGTTTAGAACCACCGACACCGAGCTGAACGCCATGGCTGCGCCGGCTATCATTGGGTTGAGGAGGATTTTAAAGAAAGGGAAGAGAACGCCCGCCGCCACGGGAATTAAAACAATATTGTAAATATACGCCCAAAAAAGATTTTGTTTTATATTTCTTAATGTTTTTCTGGAAAGAAGAATCGCTTTGTAAATTCCCATCGGGTCTCCTGAAGCCAAAGTGATGCCAGCCGATTCTATGGCAATGTCCGTACCGGTGCCGATGGCAATGCCGATGTCCGCCTGAATGAGCGCCGGCGCGTCATTGATGCCGTCGCCGACCATCGCCACAATTTTTCCTTTTTCCTGCAATTCTTTCACCTTCTCTGATTTTTTATCAGGCAAAACGGAAGCCAAAATATTTTTTATGCCGACTTTTTCGGCAATGGCTTTTGCTGTTATCTCGTTGTCGCCCGTGATCATCCAAACCTCCATGCCCAGATTATTCAATTTATCAATTGTTTCTTTTGCCGAGTCCTTCAAGGTATCGGCCAGGCCGATAATTCCCAAGGTTTGTTTTTTATCAGAAAGAATCAAAACGGTTTTGCCTTGGCTTTCCGTATTTTTAATTTTTTCTTCAATATCCGGCGCCAGCGCCACATTAAAATCATCCAAAAGTTTTTTGTTGCCAAAAATAAACTCCCGCCCCTCGATTGTTCCGGTAATGCCCTTGCCAATTATTTCCGAAAAATCCGCAACTTTTTTAAGGGAAATATTTTTTATTTGCGCTTCCATGACAACCGCCTTTGATAACGGATGTGTTGAATTTTGCGCCAAACTGGCGGAAATTTGCAGAATATCTCCGATAATATCGGTCACCGCCGGCTCGCCCTTTGTTATTGTTCCTGTCTTGTCCAGAACAACGGCGTTGATACGGCCGGCTGTTTCTAAATATTGCGCGTTCCTGATAAAAATTCCGTTTTCCGCTCCTTTGCCAGTGCCTGTTATGACCGCCACCGGCGTGGCCAACCCTAAGGCGCAAGGGCAGGCGACCACAAGAACCGCCACAGCATTAACTAGAGCAAACGTTAAGCGGGGAGCGGGGCCGGCAAAAATCCAAATAATAAAGGTCAAAACAGAGACAGCCATGACAACGGGAACAAAAAAACCCGTAATTTTATCCGCCAGTTTCTGTATCGGCGCCTTTGTCGCCTGCGCCTCTTCCACTGTTTTTATAATATGAGAAAGAAAAGTATCTTTGCCAACCTTCAACGCCTTCATTTTAAACACGCCCGCTTTGCTGATGGTGGCGCCTATCACTTCGTTTCCCTTTTTTTTATCGGAAGGAAGAGATTCTCCGGTAACCATTGATTCGTCAAGAGAAGCGTTTCCTTCAAAAATAATTCCGTCTACGGGAATTTTTTCGCCTTGTTTTACCAAAAGAATGTCGCCAACCCTCACTTTGTTTATATCTATGTCTTTTATATTTCCGTCAGCGCCGACAAGATGCGCTGTTTTTGCGCCAAGTTTCAGAAGTTTTTTAATGGCTTCCGAAGCAGCGCCTTTCGCTCTCGCCTCCAAAAATTTTCCCAGCATTATAAAAGTTATAACCACAGCTGAAACATCAAAATACAGATTAAATCCGAGATTAAAAAGAACAACAGCCGCGCTGAAAAAATATGCCGCTCCTGTGCCAACTGCCACCAGTGAATCCATGCCCGGCCTTAAATTTTTAAATTCATAAAAGGATCCTCTCCAAAATTGTGCGCCGACCCAAAACTCCACCGGAGTCGCCAACGCCAAAAGAATCAAGAATGACAAATTTTTCGGGATAAAAGCGACAGCAGCGCCGCCAAAACTGAGAATAACCGCGATAAGAGAAGCAACAGCGCCGAAAATGAGTTTGTTCCTCAATGTTTTCATTTTTTTTTCTTCCAACATTTTCGCGTGGTCGTGATGCTCTTCTTCAACTTTATAACCGAGATTTTTAATTTCTTTTATTATCGCTTTTTGATCCATTTCTTTTTCATGAGTGAGAAAAAGTTTTTCAGAAACAAGATTAACGCTGGCGCTCTTTACGCCTTCTATTTTTTTTACTACTCCCTCAATGGAAGCCGCGCACGAGGCGCAATGCATGCCGGAAATTTTTAATGTCGTTTTATTTTCCATAATTTTAATCAACTACCTCAATTATACCCGATACCATCCCCATCCAACAGCTGAATTTATATCTGCCGGGTTTTTGGGGCGTAAACTCTCTCATGGAAATTTCTCCGGGAGATAGTTTTATTTCTCCGTCAAACAAATTTCTCGCTATGACCGCGTTGGTGCAACCGCTTGTTCCGGTGTCGGTAATTTCCCATCTTACCGGAATGCCCGCTTTTACTTTGAAATAATTTGGTTTGTATCCCGAAGAAGACGCTTCCATTTTTATAATCTGCTTCCCGTCAATAATAGACGCCAAATTTTCATTCAAGTTTTTTACTCCCAAGACGTTGAGTTGCGCGTTGATATTATAAAGAGCGAAAAACAAGACCAAAATTCCGGCAATTTTCATGAATCTTTCCGACCAGCGCGGAATACTTGAAAATTTAACGCTGGAAAAGCCGATGGCCAGCAAGCTAGGCAAGGTGCCGAGAGAAAACAATCCCATTATCAAACCTCCCTGCAAAGCGCTGCCTGATAAAATCGCCACGCCTTGGGCGGTTAAAGTAAACCCGCAAGGAAGAAAAAAAGTGAACGCGCCCATAAGAAACGGCGCGCCATGTCCGGGAGGCAGGTGGCCGCCAGCCACCTGCCTTGTCAAAAATTTCGGCATCCTGATCTGGAATTTCTGGAAAAATTTTATGCCGAGCATTTGCAACGACATTAGAATCATTAGCGCTGAAACAATTATTACAAGAAAAGAAGCTGACTTGAGAGAGAATTGCAACTTGCCACCCGCGACTCCCAGTAATGCGCCAAAAAAAGAATAAGAAATAATTCTTCCGAAACTAAAAAGCAGATGCGGACGCGGCCCGCTCCATTGTTTCGCCATGGAAAGAATTACCCCGCCAACCAGCGCCGCACAAGTGGAAAAGCCAGCGGCCAATCCGAATAAAAAGAAAGCAAAGAGAGACGATTTTGCGTTTATGTTCACCAGAGAAGAAATTCCTGTTTTTCCAATAAGAATAATTCCGGCGACTACAACCGCCGAAATAATTATTATTGACGCAATGCTGTTTTTAGAGAGATGTTCTTTTTGAAACGGATAGGAAGAGAAAACGTAGCCATTTTCTTTAAAAATTTTATTCAATTTTTCAACAGCAGGCGGAGCACTGTCATATTCAATTAGAACTTTTCCGTTTGACACGGAAGCGTCCGTCAGTTTCACTCCTTCCATTTCTAAAATTTTTTTTTCAATAAAAATCTCGCACGAGGCGCAATGCATACCTTTTACATAATAAACGACTTCCTTCATAAGAATAATTCTATTCGGTGTGCTAGAATTAAACAAATGGACTCAATGATAAGTAACAATTTGGACATATTTATAAAGCTTTCCGTCGCCATGTTTTTGGGCGTCATTCTCGGTGTTGAAAGAACGGTGGCGCATAAAACCGCCGGCATGAGAACGTACGGATTGGTGAGTATGGGAGCGGCGCTGTTCGTGGTAATTTCAGAAATGGTTGCCAAAAATTACCTCGGAAATGGCTCCGGAGGAGCCATTTCTTCCGTTGACCCGTTGCGCATGGCCTCGCAGGTTATCGCCGGCGTTGGCTTTCTCGGCGCGGGCTTGATTATCTTTCAGGAGTCGGGGCAGAGGGTCAGCGGGCTCACCACGGCGGCGGGGTTGTGGGTTTCCGCCGGCATCGGCATCGCCGCGGGCTTCGGATTTTTCTCTTTGGCAATTTTCGCCGCCGTTCTGTCTCTTTTTGTTTTTACAATTCTTTGGTTCATCGAGAAAAAAATAAAAGAAATGTCGCAATAAGATATCCACAAGAATTTTTTAAGAACGCAAAATTTTGTTTCATAAAGAGATAAAATATAAGTAGTTTAGATCTTTAAGGAGGTGAGGGATGAAAGAGGGAAAACCGTTTGATTGCGATTATAGAAAAAAACAAGGATACAAAGATATCCACGTAGTTCCAAAAATAATAAACGGAAAAGAGATCTGCCCCCACACCAAAAATTATGCGTGCAAAAACATAATAAACTGCTCTTTTTATAGCACCCTCTTTGAATCACATCTTAGTAGAAGAGATAAAATAATGCACGCCTGCGATTCCTACAACCCCGCTTAAGTGGGGTTGTTTTTTTAATAGGGTTGATCCCGTTAGAGGCAGAGGCGCTGCGAGCCCTCGCGGCCTCTAATGGGATTGACTTTTGGCCTTAAAAAATATAATTTTAAGCATTATGGACGACGATAAAGAAAAGGACGGCTGCGATTGCGGTTCATGTCCCGGATGCGGCGCAGATGATGCCAGCGAAACAACCGCCGACGAAAAGGAAGTGGTTGAAACCGAGGACGAAGACGCGGAGTAGCCAAAACCCGGCAGGAAGCCGGGCCTGCGGGATTAGTTAAATGGTATAATATCAGTTTTCCAAACTGAGGTTAGGAGTTCGATTCCCCTATCCCGCATTTTTTGGAGTTCCCTGCCCGCCATGCGAGCCGCCACGCCCGACTTCGCAAGATGAAGTCGTTGCGGGCGGGCAGGCGAGGCAGGCGGGGATTCTCCCTGTCCGCACCAGACAGGAAAAGTCAAAGAGTTTTGGTTCGCCTCGCTTCGCTCGGCGACTAATTTGTATTGGATTTTGGGGGTAAAAACGAATTGGCGATTCTGCATTTTGGGGGAAGAAAATTTTTTAATCATAAAGTCGAAATAAATTATTATTAACTATACTATAATGCACATATGAACAAAACTATTAAATATGCGGGTGTCGCTGGAATACTTTCTCTAATATTTGTCGTTCCAGTAACGTTTTTTGAAATTCTTAAGAGCTTGAACAAACTTGATGGTGGTTTCACATCGGTATACATTTTTGTTCTCCTCATATCATTGATTTTGTACATTGTTTTCATACATGGCTTTAAACTTGTTGCGGAAAAATATCAAAATAATTTATTGAGAATATCGTCTTATATTTTGATAATTTCTGCCATAGTTTATTACGGCTATTTAGTGCTCACTTTAATTTCTCCAAACCTAGACAATATTGTGATCCAAATTTTGGCCGCAGTAATCTTTGGAGCAGCAAATATCCCATTCGGGATTGCTTTATTAAAACTAAAGCCACAATTTGGTTCTCTCGCCACTGGTGCAGGCGTTGTAGAAATAATTACAGGTGTCAGTCTTTTATCGGTTATATTGTCAATCGTTGGAATTTTACTACTCATACCTCTTTATATTTTAACGTCAATGATTTTGTTTCGAGCAGCTAAAAAAATCGAAACAACTCCAGCAATCTAGTTAATCTCTGAATTGCTTTTATTGAATGCCGCCAAAGAAAAACTTGAAATTGTCAGCAGTGCGGCTCCGCCGTCTTTCCGAATTTTCGCGGGGGGAATTCCTCGCCGCCTGCGGCGAAATGCGTTCGGACTAATTCAAGAATCCCGCATTCAAATCAAAACCTGCAAACAAAATTTTCCTTGGTGTTCCGCTCTGAACAAGCAGGCGGAGGTTCCCCTAGCTTCACCGCTCGGACGGCGGGGCGGAAGGAGGTTGGGGGAGGAATGGAAATCCACAGGGGTTGACTCGTTGTGCTTTCCAGACTTGTGCTATAATATGAACATTATGGAAATACTTATTTGGCCGATGGTTGGTTTCGTGTTTTTCCTCGTCCTATTTGGATTGAGGATAGTTGATCAATATGAGCGCGGAGTTGTGCTTACTCTTGGTAAATACACAGGAACGCGTTCGCCCGGTTTGACGTGGATTCTAATTGGAATTCAGAAAATGACCAAAGTTGATTTGCGTATCACCACTACCGACATACCACAGCAAGAAGTTATCACAAAAGATAATGTTCCCGTCGGTATCAACGCGGTAGTATACTTCCAAGTTCAAAATGCCGAGCAGGCTGTTTTAACTATAAAAGATTACACGCTCGCGGTTTCCCAATACGCGCAGGCAGCACTTCGAGATGTTATCGGCAGTATTGAACTTGACTCGCTTTTGTCGGAAAGAGAAAAAAATGCCGAAGAAATCCAAAAGATTGTTTCCCAAGCAACGGGGTCTTGGGGTATTTTGGTTACTGATATTAAAATCCAAGACATAGAACTTCCAGCAGATATGAAGCGCATCATGGCAAAGCAAGCGGAGGCAGAACGTGAACGCCGAGCAGTTATCATCAAGGCAGAAGGAGAATTTGCAGCGTCAGAGCGACTTGCTCAAGCGGCTGGTGTCTTAAGTAGTACGCCGGGTGGTATTTCAATGAGAACTCTACAAACAATAGAGAAAATAAATCCCGATCCTTCCAAGACGGTTATCTTTGCTTTGCCGGTTGAGTTTTTTGAAGGAATAAAAAGCCTCTCGAAATATTTTAATGAAAAACAAAAGTAGTTGCTATTTGATTTCTTTCAAAAATCCTTCGATAAGGGCAACTGTCTCATCCGCCTTTTGAAATACTGATTTCCAAATTACAACAATATCCGCATCGTTGAAAATTGACCGCTGAACTTCGCGAAGTGTGTCGCCTCCAGCGATAGAGATCATGATGTTGTAATTGCCTTTTATGCGACGAATTTCGTGTAAAGGTATTTGTTTTTCCCGATTAAATTTTTCCTCATCTACACCTCGGTGAATAATAACTACAGCCGGAATTTTTTTGAGCGAGCGCAATACCGATAAAGGAAATTCTACATTCATCATGTCAATCATTGCGTCCAGTCCGCTCTCCTCACATTTTTCCACAAACGAATTGAGGGTTTCTATTGGCGCATTTCCTAAAGCAATAGCCGCGCTCGCTCCGCCCCTTGCGGCTATCTCAACTTCGGTTTCGCCTCTATCCATTGTTTTCAAATCGGCAACAATGTAGGGAAAAATTTCTGTACTATTTTTTGTTGTGGAAGGTGCTGTATTTGTGTTAAAAGCAGTTTGAAAAAGTAACGAGGCTACAGAAATTGAGGACGAAACGGCCGGTGTTAAAAATTGCCCAGACAAATGCTGTTCGTACCATTGGCGAATTTGCCGTATTCCATGTTCTCCATATCTTTTGATAAGCGGCGTTCCAGCTTCAATAATAATTCTGTCGCTTATCGGCAATTGATTGATAATTTCATGAGCGTCCTCAAGCGTACCGTTTAATGCCACTTGCAAATAGCGTTTTTTGGGATTTAACCTATTTGTTGGTTTGTCAGCCATAGATGGCGTCATTATATTAGATTTAGACGAATTTTGCCAATTGTTTCGGTGAAAAAAGAAAAGAAGCCCGCGAGGTAGCCGCCAGAAAGACATAAAAAACAAAAAACCCTCGACACAAGCTCGGGGTTTTTTGTTTTTCCTAGCTAGAAAAAAATTATTTGACTGCAAGCAGTGAGTTTATCGAACTGCTTCTTTCAACGCCTTGGCTGCCCTGAATTTCGGGGCTTTTGAGGCCGGGACGCTCACTGCCTCTCCTGTTCTTGGGTTCCTCGCCTGGCGCGCCTTTCTTTGTTTTACGGAAAAAATTCCCAATCCGGCAATAGAAACTTCGTCTCCTTTTTTGAGAGAAGAAACGATTGAGTCAATCATTGTGTCAACCGCCTTTTCCGCGTCAACTTTGGTTCCTCCGAGAACATTTTGCACCGCTTCCACAATTCCATTTTTATTCATAAATTGAGTATTTAGTAGCCAGTATTTTAGTAGCCAGTATTTTTTAAAAAATTATTCTGACTACTCTTTACTGATTACTGATTACTATTATTAATTTTCGACCTGTTATTATATGGCTCTATTATATAGATTGGCCTTTTTAATGCAATACCCTTATCTGGCGTACTCAATTACCCTTGAATCTCTAATAACGCTCACTTTTATCTCGCCCGGGTATTTCAATTCGTCTTCAATTTTATCGGCAATTTGGCGCGCCATCTTTTTCGCCTCAATATCGGACACCTTGTCGGGCGTGACGAAGATTCTTATCTCCCGTCCCGCTTGAATGGCGTATGACTTTTCCACGCCAGTGAAAGAATTGGCTATTTTTTCAAGGTCTTCCAGCCGTTTCAGGTAATTTTCCAGCGTGTCCCGCCTCGCGCCCGGCCTGGCGCCGGAGATGGCGTCGGCCGCCTGCACGATCACCGCTTCCACGCTTTCATACGCGTATTCCTCGTGGTGCGCCTGCATGGCCTTGATAATTTTTTCGTCAACGTTGAATTTTTGGAGAATCCTCCTGCCGATGTCCACATGCGTCCCTTGGATTTCGTGGTCCATGGCTTTGCCGATATCGTGCAGAAGTCCGGCTTTTTTCGCCACCTGCACGTCAGCTTTCAATTCTGAGGCCAGCATGCCGGCAAGGTGCGCCACTTCAATGGAATGCTGGAGAACATTCTGGCCGTAGCTTGTCCTAAAATACAATCTGCCTAAAATAGAAAGGAGTCGCTGGTCAAGGTCAATCAATCCCGTTTCGTACGCAGCCGCTTCTCCTTTTTGTTTGATGAGTTTATCAACCTCCATTTTCGCCCGCTCTGCCATCTCCTCAATTCTTGCCGGCTGGATTCTGCCGTCCAAAATCAAATTTTCCAAAGCGATTTTTCCAATCTGCCTGCGCACGGGGTCAAATGAGGAAATGACAACGGCGCCCGGCGTGTCGTCAACGATAATTTCCACTCCCACGGCCTGCTCCAGCGCCCTAATGTTTCTTCCTTCCTTGCCGATAATTTTTCCCTTCAAGTCGTCGGAGGGAATAGGCACGGTGGTGGTGGTAACCTCCGAGGCGGTTGAAGAAGCCAGCCGTTGAATGGTGGAAACTAAAATATCTTTCGCTTTCCTTTCAAATTCCTCCCTGCCCGTCATTTCCATCTTTTGAATGCGCATCATCAAATCCTGTTCATATTTTTTCTCTGTCATTTCTATCAACTCGTTTTTGGCCTGCTCTTCCGAGAGGGAAGAAATTTCTTCCAATTCCGTCATTTTTTTCGCCTCCAGGGCTTCCAGTTCTTCTTTTTTATTTTTCAAGAAAACGATTTTTTCCTGAAGATTCTGCGCCTCTTTTTCCACTTCCTCGCGCCTTTTTTCCACATTCTCTTCTTTTTGTAAGGCACGCTCTTCAAGTTTGCGCACTTGAACAAGGGCGGTTTTTTCCTCCTTTTTTGCTTCTTCTAATATAGATTCTGCTTTTTGTGTCGCTTCTTCTATCGCTTTTTGCGCCTTGTCTTTGGCGTCAAGAAGGAGCTGTTTTATCTTAAATTCGGCCGAACTTTTTTGTTTAAGAGAGACGAGCTGGTGAAAGAAATAGCCGATGATTATTCCTCCCAATCCCGAAAAGCCCGCCAAAAGCACAACTTTGGTTAAATTCATATGCGTAGAGCATTTTGTTCTTATTTTCCATTTTTTTTAAACTCGAACTGATGCCAAAATTAAATAATAAACTTATGGCTTTATAGTAGCCCATATGATAAAATAAATCAACATAGGGACGAGTGGTGATGGGTTGATGTTATCGAACTTCAATTTTTTGCGAAGATTTATAATAAGGATATAAAGTATTTTATAAAATAAATCTTATGTTAGTATTTGTTCTAATTTTAATATTAATTGCGATACTGTATTCAACTGAACGCGGGAGAGAACTTCTCAAAGATGTTTTGTTATTACCCTTTAAAATAATAGGTATCCCTTTTAAATTAATAAGAGAAGGAAAAGATAGAATTCAAGAAGAAAAATTAGCACAAGAGATACCCAAAGACAAAGAGGAAATTAAAATATTACTTTCAAAAAAACAGATTGAAATGTTAGATGAAATTAGCCTCGAAATCGGTTGGAAAAACAATAAAGACATAATTATCGAACAAGTAAAATTTTTTGAAAGTATTTTAGAAAGTGGTGCCGACCCAAGAAATCTTAATTTGACTGAAAACTTTTACTATATTAAAAGTGGTCTTTTTGAGAAAGCAAAAAAAGAATTATTGGATAAGAGTAAAAACTTTATACCAAAAATATAGAAGATAAATCTTGAATGTTATGGATTACTCAAAATTAAAAAAACTTGAAGCAGAATACTTGCATCTTTTAAAAGTATCATCTCAAGGGGAAGAAAGAATAAAATTATTTGAATCTAAAAGCATACCACTAGAAAAACATGGAGAACATATTGTATTTTTAGAAAACGAAATCATAAAGTTAAAGGAAGAATTATCATCAGAAGGGATTATTTACAAATAAAAAAATGATAAGTCCACAAACAAAAAAGAATATATTGAAGATGATTTGGCTTAATAATTGAAGTCCGTTTTCAGTTTTCAATAAGGGCCATTTTTATAAGTATCTAATCATATCCTTACGATCGTATGAATATGATTAATTTCAAATTTTCCAAACAACCCAATATAGTATCCCCTATAAAAGGCGATAGTATCGGTTAGGGGATAGTAGGTAATGATAATGAGATAAAATAAAATGCAGTTTCCTGTGCTACAAAATTAAATAATAAATCCTAAAAATCTATTGTCCCTATTTTGAGCGATCGCTGATTTTGGAGACAATGTAAAATGCGAAAAAGGCAAGTTCCTGTGCTACAATTAAAAAAGTGGAGAAAAAAATAAGTGAAATAAAAAAATATAAACCTGTTGCGCTTGTTATCATTGACGGCTTTGGGGTTTCGCCCGATAAAGTTGGTTCGCCGTGGGAAGCGGCGAAGCATCCGGCGTTTGAAGAGATAGAAAAAAATTTTCCGTTCACTTCTTTGCAAGCGTCGGGTATCGCCGTCGGTTTGCCGTGGGGGAAAGAAGGGAACAGCGAAGTCGGGCATCTTACCATCGGCGCGGGAAAAATAATTTACAATTATCTGCCGCGTATTTCCACCGCCATTGAAGACGGAACTTTTTTCACGAACGAGGCGTTCTTGAAAGCGGTAAAACATGTGCAGGGCAATAGTTCTTCTTTGCATATTCTCGGTCTTTTTTCTTCCGGCACGGTGCACGCTTACGAGGAGCATCTTTACGCGCTTTTGGAGTTGGCAAAAAGAAACAATTTGCCGAAAGTTTTTCTGCATCTTTTTTCCGACGGCAAGGACGCCTATCTGAAAGAAGGCGCCGTTTATTTTAAAAATTTGGAAAAATATCTTGCCGAGCAATATCCGAACGTAAAAATCGCCTCGGTCATAGGCAGAAAATACGCCATGGACAGAGACGGCAATTGGGACAGGACGGAAAAAGCGTACAAACTTTTTACTGAAGGGGTAGGTGAGCCGTTTAAGTCGGCTTCGTCGTTCATGGAAGAAAATTACAAAAAAGAAATTTTTGACGAAGCGGTCCCCGCCGCCTTCGCTGAAGCTACGGCGGGCCAAAGCAGAATCAAAAATGGTGACGCCATAATCTTTTTTAACTTCCGTGAAGATAGTGAGAGACAATTATCCAGTATGTTTATAAAGAAAGAAGATGTTTTAGTTGTTACCATGACCGAATACGATAAATCGCTTCCCGCCCTCACCGCTTTCAAATCGCTGGAAATTGGTTCGCCTTTGGCAAAAATAATTTCGGACGCCGGTTTGTCCCAACTGCACGTGGCGGAGTCGGAAAAATACGCCCACATCACTTATTTCCTCAACGGGGGAGAGGAAAAGCCATTCAAAGGGGAGGGAAGGGTTTTGGTGCCGTCGCCTCATGTGCCATCTTACAGCCAGGCGCCGGAAATGTCGGCGGAAAAAGTTTCTGAAGCGATTATCACGGGATTAAATAAATATGATTTTGTCGCCGCCAATTTCGCCAACGCGGATATGGTGGGACACACCGGAGATTTCAAGGCGACAGTCGCGGCTTTGGAAAAAATTGATTCTTGTATTAGTAAAATTGCCGCAGAAATTTTAAAGCTTGATGGCATCTTAATTATCACCTCTGACCACGGCAACGCCGAGGAAAAACTTTACAAGATGACGGGGGAGAAAAAAACAAAGCATTCCATCAATCCGGTGCCGTTTTATTTAATAGGGAATGATTTCAAAAAAGAAATGATAGCAACGAGCGACGAGATAGATAAAAATTACAAAGATGTGAAAGGCACTCTTTCCGACGTGGCGCCGACAATTTTGGAACTTTTTGGATTAAAAAAACCAGCCGAAATGACCGGTAAAAATTTGCTGGAATTATTTTGAGCCGTTTTTGGTTTTGAGCACGGCGTCAATGATGCCGTATTTTTTCGCCTCGTCGGGATCCATAAAAAAATTGCGGTCGGTGTCTTTGGAAATTTTTCCCACCGACTGGCCGGTGTGCTTGGCAATAATTTGATTGAGGCGGTCTTTTGTTTTTATGATATGGCGGGCCTCAATATCAACATCAATCGCCTGTCCCTCGGCCCCGCCCATCACTTGATGGAGTAAAATCTCGGAATTTGGCAAAGCAAATCTTTTTCCTTTCTGCCCCGCGGCCAAAAGCACCGCCCCCATGGAGGCCGCGATTCCCACGCAAATAGTGGAAACATCAGCCTTAATGTGATTCATTGTGTCGTAAACGGCTAATCCGGCAGTGACCGAACCGCCCGGAGAATTTACATAAAGATAAATATCTTTCTTCGGGTCCTCTTTTTCCAAAAACAAAAGCTGGGCGATTACCGAGTTTGCCACGCCGTCGGTAATGGGGCCGGCAAGAAAAATAATCCTGTCTTTCAAAAGGCGGGAGTAGATGTCGTAGGCGCGTTCGCCATATTGTGATTTTTCTATAACTGTTGGAATTAACATGATTCTAAAAGTTTAAAGACCTTTTCATTCATTAATATGCCATAAGCATAGTCCTTAGCCCGACCTTCGTCAATTCCGATGAGCTCTTCTTCTGAAGCTCCCAGCTTTTCGCTTTTCGCGATCTCTCCCAAAATCATGCTGAATTTTATTCTCTTTTCGGCGTTATTTTCGTCGCCGTTTTTCTTTTCCGCTTCCAAAATTATTTTTGGGATATCTATTTTTGTCGCATCCGCTATTTTTTCCAAAATTTCAACCCTTCTTTTCCCTAGCGCTTTTATTTTTTCTTCCTCCGAACCCAATTTATCTTCTTTTGCTTTTTCGATTTTAGAAGCGATGTTTTTGTAATCAGGAAGCTGAATTTCCGGCATAACCGCCGTTTTTATTTTAAAGCCAAGGGGATTGTTTTTGGCAATTTTTGTGATGCTGATTTGCGGATGGCCGATGGCAAAAATCTTATTTTCTTCAAGAATTTTTTGGTATTCTTTTTGGAGCGCGATTTCCGCCATTGTTTCCAAAACAGCGCTTTCACCGACTTTCTCAATCAAAACTTTTTCCGGCGCGTTGCCCGGCCTGAACCCGTCTATTTTTATTTCCTCCGACATTTCTTTCACCGCCTCGCTCCGAAAACTTTCAAAAATATCGGCTTCTATCTCGCCGGCAATTTCCATCTCCGATCCGGGAAGTTTTTTTATTTCTAAATTAGTCATCTGTTTTTTATTGTAGAAATTTTATAACCACGCGCCTGTTCGGATCTTCACCTGTGCTTTCCGTGGCGATGTCCGGGTATTCGGTCAAAACCGCGTGAACAATTCTTCTGTCGTAGGCGCTCATCGGCTCCATCTCCAGCTCTTTCTTGAAATATCTCACTCTTTGGGCGCTCATTTTGGCCAGATTTTTTATCTCTTCAATTTTTTTTGCCTGATAATCGTTCACGTCCAGAAAAAACTGGATTTTTTCCAGCTCGTTTTTTTTAAGTTCGTTCTCGGTAATTTTTTTTAATAGATGGCTTAGCGCTGTCAGATTGTGGCCGTTTTCTCCTATCAATATTCCCGCCTCTCTGGTTCTAATAATAAACTGCGGACACTCGCTGCTCTCTATTATTTCCACTTCTCCTTGAACTGTCATTTTGTCCAAAAATTCCTCAATCAGCGATTTTATTATTTGTTTCTGTTTTTCCATTGTTTTTTTGCATAATTTTATCGGCTTTTTTTCTCACGATGAATTCATGAATTATAGCGAATGTGTTCATGGTTGTCCAATAAACGGCGATGCCACCGGAAAGACGGGAGACGATAAAAAAAATGAGAACTGGCATCACATACCTCATCTGAATATTCATATTTCTGGCAAGGTCGTCTTTGAAAGAACTTTTGGCGCCGGTGTTCAATTTTTTTATCGGCGGGAGAGCCAGTTGCATTTGAATAAATTGGGTAGCGGCGGTGATGAAGCCCAAGATGTAACTTTTTTGGGTTAAATCAAAAAGTCCGAGAAAATTTATATTAAAAACCTGCGGGATTTGTAAAAAAGAATAAATATGAGCCGGGTCAAAATGCACGCCAGCGATGAAAACTTTATATAAAGCGAAAATAATAGGAATTTGAATTAAGAGCGTGACAAAACCGGAAAAAGGATTGACCCCATGCTGGCGGTAAAGTTCCATGGTTTTCTTGGCTTGCTCTTGGTTGTCTTTTTTATATTTCTCTTTTATGTCCTTGAGCGCCGGCTCCAGTTGTTTTATTTTTTGCTGGGTGATAATGGCGCGATGGTTGAGAGGAAAAATAATAAGGCGGACGATTATAGTTAGAATAATAATAGCGAGACCAACATCATGAAAGGGCAGGATGTTTATCAAAAAAACAAGCCCGTTTAAAAACGGCTCAAAAAAAGCGGCATTAAAGGCGGAAGAAATCATTGTTATATTCTAGATAATATTTGCTTTTCTGGAAACCCCCAGAATTTCTTTTTCTAGCTCTTTTGATTTTAATTTTTCGCTTCCGGGTTTAAAAAAATAGACGGCCGTCGCGCCGGAAACAAAAAGGCCGATGTTTTTCCATACAATATGCCTGGCGCGACGCTTGATGGTATTTCTTTTAACCGCGCTTTTGGCTGTTTTTTTTGACACAACAAAGGAAAAGGTTGGGTTGTTGTCCTTAGTGTGGATTACTTTTAGATAAACGGCTTGGGAGTCGAATCGTTTTCCAAATTTTAAGACCTTTTTTAAAATATCTTTATTTAATCTGTGTTTTTTAGGAAGCATTTTTGTTAATTAAATCATACAATAAAAAAGCAAAAGAACAATCTTCACAACTCATCCACGGGATATTAACATATTGGCATGTTTTCACTCTGGCTTTGAAGGTTGATGAAAACAAAGAGCAAGTATAATTAATTTTAATGGTTATGGATTTTGATAAACTTTGGAAAGACGCTTTGGTGGAGATAGAGCTCGGTGTTTCAAGGGCCAGTTTTATTACTTGGTTCAAAAATACCAATATCGCCGGCGAAGAAAACGGGGTGCTCTTCGTAAACGTCCCCAATACCTTCGTTAAAGAATGGCTTTCCGGCAAATATCATAAATTTATTTTAAGGGCCGTCCATAATATTCATCCTCATATCAAGAATATAGAATATTTAATATCATCCGTCTCTTCCGCTTTGCCAAAAAATTCAATGGCTCCGAAAGCTATGCCCGTTCAACAGGAAGAGCAACTTGGTTTTAATGAATTTTATATAGACAAGGAGGCGAATCTTAATCCGAAATATACTTTTGATTCTTTTATCGTCGGCTCTTTCAATGAAGTGGCGCATGCCGCCGCGACGGCGGTGACAAAAAATCCCGGTTCTGTTTATAATCCTCTTTTTATTTATGGCGGAACCGGCTTGGGAAAAACCCACCTTCTTCAGGCGATCGGCAATAAAATGAAAGAACAAAACCAAAGCGCCAAGGTGCATTATATGACATCGGAAAAATTCGCCTCGGAGTTCATTAATTCCGTTCAAAATAAAACCGTCTATGATTTTAAAGAGAAGTATAGAAAATATAATCTTTTAATAATAGACGATATTCAGTTTTTTTCGGACAAGCTGAAAATCCAAGAGGAATTTTTTCATATCTTCAACACCCTTTATGAAAGAAACAACCAGATTGTTTTTTCCTCAGATCGGTCGCCCAAGCATATTGTCGGGCTTGAAGAGCGCTTGAGGTCGAGGTTTGAAGGAGGAATGATGGTTGATATTTCAAAACCAGAATATGAATCACGTTTGGCGATTTTAAAAACAAAAGTTGAAACAAAAGGATTTCCTTTGGACCAGGAGATTATGGAATTTATCGCCGCCAACGTGGAAGATAATATTAGGGAACTGGAAGGCGCTCTTAATTCTATTGTTGGCCAATCAAAAATAAAAGGAAAAATTCTTTCTGTTAACGAAATAAAAGAAATATTAAAGAAAAACGCAAAACCACAGAAAACCGTCACTTTTTCTGATATTATTAGGGTTATCGCTCAATTTTACGAAATAAACGAAAAAACTATGTTTGAAAAAACAAGGAAGAAAGAGATAGTTAAACCAAGACAAGTGGCAATGTTTTTATTAAGGGAGGATTTAAATACTTCTTATCCTTTTATCGGCCAAAAATTCGGCCAAAGAGACCATACTACTGTTATTCATGCTTACAAAAAAATAAGTGGGTTAATAAAAAAAGATGAAAAATTAAATAATGAAATTAATAATATTAGGGGGATATTATATGGAAAAGATGTGTAAAAAAATAATAAGATGTAGTTTTTATAAAATTTTTATTAACATCTTATTAAATTAAAATAATAATTAAAATAATAATTAAAATAATTTATTAACATATCCACACACTAATAATAAATAATAAAATATAAATTTATAAATAATATATTATTAAAACTATGAAAACTATTTGTTTAAAAAACCATCTTAAAGAAGCTATATATTTATGTGAGAAAATCACAGGTAAAAATTTAAGTTTACCGATTTTGAGTAATATTCTTATTTCCACTGAAGATAGAAATTTAAAACTTACCGCCACAAATTTGGAAATTGGAATAGAAGTTGAAATTCCAGCTAAAATAGAAAAAAAAGGGAAAGTGGCCGTACTGGCGAATATTTTTTCTAGTTTTATTTCTAATATCTCTAATGAAGAAAATATAACTCTTGAATCGCAAAATAATAATCTTTTAGTTTCCATACTAAACAGCTCAACTTTAATAAAAGGGCAAAAGCCGGATGATTTTCCGATTCTTCCAAAGACGAATGAAAAAAGAGAAGTTGAAATTCCAGTCGAAGATTTTATTAAAGGACTCAAGTCGGTTAGCTACGCCGTTTCATTTTCAAATATTAAACCAGAGATATCGTCGGTTTTTATTTATTCCGGGAAAAATACGCCGCTGACTTTTGTCGCCACTGACTCATTTAGGTTGGCGGAGAAAAAATTCAAATATTCTTTCCCTGATTTTAAGGGTGTGCTTGTGCCTCAAAGGAGCGTGAGTGAAATTATGAGAATTTTTGACGGAAGAAAAGGAAAGGTTAAATTAATTTTCGATAGAAACCAAATTTTTGTCGTTCTGGATAATATAAAATTTATTTCCCGGCTCACTGAAGGAGTTTTTCCTGACTATCAGCAAATAATACCGAAAAAATTCACTACGGACGTGGTTACGGACAAAAATCTTTTTATCGGCAGTTTAAAAACCGCTTCTGTTTTTTCAAACAAACTTAATGAACTTAACATGGCGGTAAACTCAAAGAACGGATCGGTTTCAATAAAAACATCAAACACGGAGGCAGGCGAGCATACAGCAAACATTCCGGCCAAGGTAACGGGCGAAGAACTAAAAATGACTTTCAATCACAAATATATTTACGATTGTCTTCCGCACATTGATTCGGAAAAAATTCTTTTGCGTTTTTCCGGCGAAGGAAAGCCTCTTATCATCACGGGTACCGACGACAATTCTTTCCAATACATCGCGATGCCAATGAATATGATGTAAAAAAGTTATCCACACCTTTGTTATGAAAGCGCTTAATTTCTATTGCGCAAACTTTTCATACGCGGGATAATTAAATTAATATTAAAATAGAGTTATGGTCGACTCTGTTTCTGCTTAAAAAAAATAAAATGGCAAAGAAAAAGAAAGCGAAGAAAGGAAAGAAGAAATAATTTCTCTCTTCAAAAAACAAATCCCGGCATTATGCCGGGATTTGTTTTTTGGTATAATTAATTTATGGCATGGAGCAGGGCATCAAATTTTTTGGAAAAATTCAAAAATTTAAAGCCGCCTAAAAAATTTACTCAAGACGAAACAATTAAGATAATTAACGATATTTTGGGTATTTCCCTGAAAGACGGCGACATAGAGCAGAAAGGAATGGCTCTTTTTATAAAATCAAAAAACCCGGCGATGAAAAGCGAAATTTTTTTAAGAAAAAACAAAATTCTTGAAGATTTAAGCAAAAAACTCGGCCATAAGGCGCCGAAAGATATCAGGTTCAGTAATTAATCCTAATAGGGACACTTACTTCCGTTTTGTTTCTTGCTTTGTCGTAGGCGACAATTTTTAACGTGGCGCTGTCGCTGATTCCCGCCACGGCGGACGGCGCGAAAGAAAAATTAAACGGTTCTTTGTTTAACGAGCCGAGATAGGTGTTGTTTAAAAAATAATCAACCTGATCCAATCCGAATCTGCTCTGAACCGACAAGCTCACGTTTATGTTGGAGTTCAAATTATAAACTCCTTCTCTTGTTGGAGAAATTATATTTATTGTCGGAGCGTATTCCGGCCTGTGAACGTCGTCAAATTCTTTCGGCGCGTCGTTAATCGTCTGGTCTTTAATTCCTTGTCTTGCTGCCCAATCGCGGACAGGTTTCTCCCAAAGTTCAAACTGCGAATCGCTTGCCGGATTTTCCGGTTTCGGTCCGAGCGGATTATTTTTATCAAGCCAATACAAAATTGAATGAACTTGAGTGATTGGTTTTTCCACGATAAGTTCTTGGGGGGTGAATTGCGTCGCCAGCTTGCCGGAAATTTTATCTATCTTATATGTTTCTCCTCCTTGCCATTCACCGCGAAGAACCGGCTTCGGTTCATTCATTTTTTGTGGAGATTCAAACTCTTCTTTCGGCAGGTCGCTGAAGGCCTCCGTGAAAAAAGCGTTCCATAACGGCGCGGCGATAAAGCCGGCAACTTTTTTCTCCATGGAAGAATTATCATTGTTTCCGCACCAGACACCCACGGCCAAATTTGGCGTGTAGCCAAGAACCCAAGCGTCGCGGTAGTCGTTAGTTGTGCCTGTTTTTACCGCCACCTGCCTGTCGGGAAAATAAAGGGCGGATGTTTGGCCAAAGGCCGGCGCGCGCGCGGTATTATCGGAAAGAATGTCCGTAATTAAAAGGGCGATATTTTTATCCAGAACTTGGTCCGCGGATGATTTATATTCCTCAAGAATATTTCCTCGGCTGTCTTCAATTTTTAAAATCCCGGTAGTTTTATTTTTTACGCCGTTGTCGGCAAAAACGGAATAAGCTCCAGTCATTTCCAAAAGAGAAACCTCTCCGCCCCCGAGAACAAGGGTGAGGCCGTATCTGGAAGGGTCAGTTAATGTGCTGATCCCCATGTCGCCCATTGTTTCTAGAGAATCGTTTATGCTGGCGAGGTAAAGGGTCTTAACAGAAGGAATATTTATTGACTGAGCCAAGGCATTTCTTAAAATGACATGGCCGCGAAAAACGTGGTCGTAATTTTCCGGAGAATAGCATTCCTCCTGTTTTGTGTTTGTCCCGGGCTTGGGCGTGTGGTCGGGATTGCAGGAGCTGTTGAATTCCGTGTCCAAATCAAAGAGGACGGTGTCGGGCGTAAATCCTTTTTTGAAGGCCGTGGCGTAAACGAATGGTTTTATAGACGAGCCCGGCTGGCGACGAGCGAGAGTAACGTTGAAATTTCCGCCGTCTTCTTCATTAAAGTAGTCCTTTGAGCCGACCATCGCCAAAATTTGGCCGGTCTTCGGGTCAATAGCTACAAGCGCGGCGTTGGAGGCGTTAAATTTTTCCTTATTTTCCGCCGCGTACTTTGCCACCAATTCTTCCGCTTTCGCCTGCAGTTTATAATCAAGGGTGGTTAAGACCTTCAGCCCGTCTTGCTCCAAAACGTCTTTTCCGTATTTGCTTTCCAAATATGATCTTATGAAAATTGAAAAATGCGGGGCCTTAAGCGACTGGTCGCCTTTGTTCATAAAGCTGACTTTTTCCTTTTTCGCCAGCGCCTCCTCCTCTTCGCTTATAAAACCCAATTCCTTCATTCTTTTTAAGACAAGATTTTTTCTTTCTTCCAGTTCGTTTCTGTGGTCGCCATAGGGAGAATAATAAGTCGGCGCTTGCGGCAGCGCCGCGAGATACGCCGACTCCGCCAAATCAAGCTGGCCGGCCGGCTTGCCGAAAAAATTCTGGCTGGACGCCTCAATGCCGTAGTTGCTTCCGCCGTAAGGTATTTCATTCAGATATAATTCAAGAATTTTGTCTTTAGACGTTACCCGTTCAAGTTTTAATGTGAGTATCACTTCTTTTATTTTTCTTAAAAAACTTTTATCGCGAGTTAAGAGGGAGTTTTTTATAAGTTGCTGGGAAATAGTTGACCCCCCTTGCTTAATGGAACCGGAACCAATGTTGGTAATCATCGCTCTGGCTATTCCGACAAAATCAATACCGTGATGCTGGTAAAAAGTGGAGTCCTCTATGGCGACGGTGGCGTTTTTTAAATGCCGGGAAATTTGGTCCAAAGGCACCGAGGTTCGCTTGATGTTTTGATGGATATCCCAAAGGAGAACCTTTCCGGTCTTATCGTATATTTTTGTGGACTGGACAACTTTCCGGCTTTCAAACGCCTCAAAGTCCGGCATTTTTAAAGCGGATATCCAATAAGCAAAAACACTGGCGCCGATTCCGGCTAGCATTACGGCGAGAAAAATTATTCTATAAAGGAAAGGAAATCTTTTACTTGAAAACATTATCTAATATGTTAGTTCCAAAACTTGTTTTTGGCAAACAAAATAAAAAGGTCCTATGCGAAAACACAGGACCCGAGACGGCGAGGAGTTAGAAGCCGACAATTATGGCTGCCAGCGCCTTTTTGGCTTCTGTGGGCTGTTTTTCCACAAACACCCTTTTCAGAGTGTCATGGAAAATTTCCTCCCTTATCTCTTTTTTTCTCCTTTCAATTCTTTTCGTAAAAGAATTTTCTTTTACGAAATCATCCAAAAGATTTAACATAATTCACCTCCTTTATTTTTTCTTCCTACATTGTAGCACCTCTGTATTTTTTGTCAATAGTGCCGGAAAAGCCCTTAAATGCTACTATCTAAACATGAAAGACGAGCAAAAGATAAAAGAATTACTGGACAGAGGAGTAAAAAAAATAATAAGCCGGGAAAGTTTGGAAAAAAAACTTAAATCGGGAAAAATTTTGCGAATCAAACACGGGGTTGACCCGACAACACCCGACCTGCATCTTGGTTACGCGGTTATTTACAGAAAACTAAAACAATTCCAAGATCTCGGCCACAAGGTTGTTTTTTTAATCGGCGACTTTACCGGCCGCTTCGGCGATCCGACGGAAAAAACGGAAACCAGAAAAATGCGAGAGAAAAAAGAAGTCAAAGCCCTGGCAAAAAATTATATAAGCCAAGTCGGGAAAATTCTTGACGCTAAAAAACTTGAGATAAGATACAACGGCGACTGGTATGACAAAATGAGCGCCGAGGAACTTCTCCATTTGATGTCAAAGTTTACCACAGCCCAAATGATGCAAAGAGAAATGTTTCAAGAACGCGCAGGGAAAGGGCTTGAGACGGGATTACACGAACCGGTTTATCCCGTGCTTCAAGGATATGATTCAGTGATGCTTAAGTCGGACGCGACGGCGATAGGAAGCGATCAGGAATTCAACGAGCTTCAAGGAAGAAGGCTGCAGGAAATATATAATCAAGCGCCGCAGGATTTGGTGATTATGCCGATTTTAACCGGGCTGGATGGAGAGAAAAAAATGAGCCAAAGCTTGGGAAATTATATTGGCATTACCGAGGCGCCGGAGGCGCAATACGGAAAAATTATGTCTATTCCGGATAAGTTATTATCTGAATACTTTGGATTACTGACGGACTTAAGTTTTAATGAAAAAGAAAATCCACGGGATGCGAAAATGCGTTTGGCTTTTGAAATCGTAAAAACTTATCATTCTGAAAAAGAGGCGAAGAAGGCACAAGAAAATTTTGTTAATCTTTTTCAGAAAAAAGAAATACCTACTGATATTCCGGAAATTAAAATCAAAAAAGAAGAAGCGCTCGGCGATATTCTTGTTGAAAATAAAATTATTTCGTCAAAAGGCGAGTTTAGAAGATTGTTAACAGAGAATGCGATAGACGTTGATGGAAAAACAATCACCGATGTTCATTATAAAATAGAAAAAACCGCGATTATAAAAATCGGCAAAAGAAAATTCGTAAAAATTATCTTAGCTTAATTACTCTTCGTCGTTTGCGCTTGCGAAGTCGCTGAAATCCTCCTCCTCGTCCACTTCAGCCGGCGCATCGGTTTCCGCGCTGAGTTCATCCTCTTCTCCCTCTAAGTCATATAAATATAAATCTTGCATACTCTCTATTTATCAAAAATATTTTTTTTGGCAAGTGGAAAAGTCACCCCTGTGGATAACCTCTCAATATGCTCGGGGCATGCCTACGCTAGAGCAGGTTATGGCGCAGGCGATGGCGTCCATTTCGTCGTCTGATTTAGGCGCTTTTTTGAGTTTTAATATTGCTTTCACCATGCTTTGGACTTGCGGTTTCTCCGCCCTACCGTAGCCGGTCAAAGCCATTTTTATTTCCAAGGGGGTGAATTCTTTGACGCGAATGTTGTTCAAGGCCGCCAGATAAAGGACCATACCCCTCGCTTCGGCCACGCCCATTATCGTTTTTTGGTTTTTAAAGAGGAAAAGCTTTTCAACGGCAACAATATCCGGCTTGTGTTTTTTTATTATTTTTTCCAATTTTTCGCCAAGCGACAAAAGGCGCTGTTCATGCGCGAGCTTTTTGTCTGACTCAAGACAGGTTGAATAAATTAATTTTTCGCCCTTGGCGGTTTTTTCCAAAACCGCGCAACCAAGCCGGTCAAATCCTGGATCAATGCCTAAAATTATCATAAAATTTTATTCCGCATTGGTATAAATATCTTGTATATCGTCGTGGTTGTCCAATTCTTCAAGAAGTTTATCAAGCGCCTCGGCGTCTTGCTCGCTTAATTCAATAGTGTTTTTTGGAATGTATTTGCCTTCCTTATTTTCAAAAGCCCATATTACAGCGCCGGTTTGCGCTAGATTAGCGCCGTTTTTTGAAAGCAGGTGTTTTATCTCTTGTGTCGTCCTGTTTTTATTATCTGTGATTCCTTCTATAACAATTGCCGTTCCGCCGGGGCCATACGCTTCATAGCGCACATTTTCCAGCTGCGCTCCTTCCAATTTGCCGGCGCCTTTTTTAATGGCGCGTTCAATATTGTCGGCCGGCATGTTTGCTTCCTTTGCTTTTTCAATAGCAACGCGAAGTTCCGGATTCATATCCGGTTTTTCTCCTTTTCTCGCGGCGAGAGAAATAATTTTGCTCAACTTCCCAAAAATCTGGCTCCGCTTCGCGTCAGTCACTCCCTTCTGCCTTTTAATTTGAGACCATTTGCTGTGTCCGGACATATAATTAAGTATAAAGCAGTCAGTATTCAGTAGCCAGTATGTTAGCCACCGAGTGGCGCACAGATTGAAAAAACACTAAAAATGAAGGATAATTAAGCGCAATGGATAAAAATTCAGCCAAACAAAAAATTCAGGAACTTGTTGAAAAATACGAGGAAGTTTTGAAATCAGGCAAGATAAAGGGATATACCGAGCAGGAAACAAAAAATGGTTTTATTGAGCCGCTTTTTAAAATTTTGGGCTGGGACATGACGGATAAAAACGAAATTTCCCTAGAAGAGCAGATTTCCGGCGACCGCGCCGATTATGGCTTTTATTTAAACGGCCGGGCCAAATTTTATCTTGAAGCAAAAAAGTTGTCGGCTGACCTGTGGAATGAAAAATTTGCCGAACAATGCATAAAATATTCTTGGAACAAAGGCGTCACATGGGCGGTTTTAACTGACTTTGAAAATGTAAAAGTTTTTTGCGCCCAAGTGATAGACAAAAACTTAAACGACAAACTTCTTTTTGATATTTCTTACAAAGAATTTATTGAGAGATTTGACCAGCTTTATTTATTATCCAAAGAGGCCTTTGAAAAGGACTTATTGGATGAGTATGCCACCAAAATCGGCAAAAAACTGCAAAAAGTTTCCGTCGGGGCAAAGCTGTATGAAGATTTGGACGAGTGCAGAAAACTTTTAACAAAAGACCTTCATACTTGGAATAAAGACGTGCCGGATGACTTGTTAGATGAAGGCGTACAAAAGATTTTAGACAGATTGGTTTTTATCAGAGTGGCGGAAGACAGGGGAATTGAGTTATCAACTCTCAAACCGATGATTAACCAATGGAAAACCAGCGGCAAGAATGAAACTCTTTACGAATCAATGGTTGGAAAATTTAGAGAGATGGACGAGACATATAATTCCAACTTATTTAGCCCGCATCCGTTTGAAAAATGGGAAGACCACAGCGACGCCACAAAAAAGGTCGTAAAAATTCTCTACGGCGAGGAGGGTTATTACGAATACGACTTTAAAGTTATGCCGGCGGATATTTTGGGAGGCGTCTACGAAAGTTATCTCGGGCATCGTCTGCAAAAAGCCAAAAAGGGGCTAACCATAAACAAGGACGCCAAGAAGAGAAAAGAGCAGGGGATTTATTACACGCCGGAATTTATTGTTGACTACATAGTTAAAAACGCGCTGAAGCCGGTTTTGGACAAATGCCAAAGCGTTAACGATTTAAAAAAGATAAAGGTTTTAGATCCGGCTTGCGGTTCCGGTTCTTTTTTATTGAAAGCCGTTGATTTGATAAGCGATAAATACAAAGAGTTCGGCAATCATAGCGAATTCACAAAGTTGACGATATTGCACGAAAATATCTACGGCGTGGATTTGGACGAAAAAGCGATAGAAATCGCGCGGCTTAATTTGCTGATAAACGCGCTGGAGAAAAGGATGAAATTGCCGATTTTAAAAAATATCAGAAACGGCAATTCGCTTATTTCCGGCACGGACGAAGAACTGCAAAAATATTTCGGCAAAAATTTCCGCGACAAAAAACCATTCAACTGGCAAGAAGAATTTCCGGAAGTATTCAAGGAGGGCGGTTTTGATGTAATAATAGGCAACCCGCCGTATGTTCAATCTAGAAACCTAAATGACGACGAGCGACATTTTTATTGGAGCAAGTATTTAACTGATACTAACCATTCTGATATTTATTCATTTTTTATTGAAAAATCAATAGATATTTTGAAAGAGAAAGGATTTTTGAGCTTTATTACTCCAAATACATGGTTACAAACACCGAGCTTTAAATCTGCTAGAAAAAAGATTTTTGACGAGAGTAAAGTATTAAAAATCCTGACCTTTGATGAGGGGATAAAAATATTTGGTGACGCCCAAGTATCGAGTGTTGTTTTTGTTTTACAAAGAGAAGCAGACAACAAAGCAATAGGAAGCAGTCATATAGAGATAGAAAAAGGCGGGATTAACCAAAAGATTAATGAGATAAGTAAAATTAAGCAAAAAGAAATTGACTCAGAAAAAGGATTCAATATTTTTACAAGCCAAAAACCTCAAAAGATCTTAGATAAAATACTATTAAATTCTGTTGTTTTGGATGATATTGGTGAAATTGTTGGTGGCTTAAGAACGGGAGACGATAAAAGATTTTTAAAAGATAAATTAAGCGACCCAGATGATAGAAAATTACTCAGAGGACGAAATGTAAGCCGTTATTGTTTAGAATGGAATGGAGAATATGTTTGGTATAAACCAGAGATGATGAAGGTTAAACAAGCAGCAGCACCCAAAGAAGCAAAATTTTTTGAGGCGAAAGAAAAGCTATTGGTTAGAATGATAACTGGCGGACAACTTATTGCTACCTTTGACGACAATGGCTTTTACTTTTTACAAGATAATCTTATTTTACCAAAAGAAAAATATAATATTAAATATTTACTAGCCGTTTTAAATTCAAAATTGTCAGGGTTTATAGTTAAAAATTCCGTGTCTAATATAGCAATAACACAATCTTTGTTAAAGAAGTTCCCAATTTTTAAAATAGATTTTTCAAATCTAAAAGAAAAAGACAAGCATGACGAGTTAGTTAAATTAGCCGATAAAATGTTAGATCTAAATAAAGAACTTCAAAAAGTGGAAGAAAATTCTGATAAATGGCATTCTATAAAATCAGAAATAGAAAAAACGGACAAAAAGATAGATGAGGAGGTTTATAAATTGTATGGATTGACGGAAGAGGAGATAAGAGTTGTGGAGGGGAAATAAAATTTATATGAAAAACAAAACACCTCAAAAAAAACAGCCAAAACAATTAAGGACAGCTAGACTCTCTGTGAGTGTCGCAATCCAAGATGCCTTAGAAGTTGGTAAAATTTTAAAAAAATTTGTGGAGATTTTTGGTGTTTATGATGAGAAAAAGCGTACTGAAATTAAAAATCGTAAAGTTGTTAACGAAGAAATAACAATTAATTTATCTGGATATGAGCTTACTCGAATAAATGGAGCTTTGCGCGATTATTTAACACTAAGGATAGCAAATATCTTTGATTCGCGTCCTGCTTGCAAATCCCTAAAAGATTATCCCGATATAGATTTAAACAAAATTAAAAAAATACCGGAAATAAAAAAAATCTTACATGCTCGTGATAATTGGATTGGTCATATCAACAAAAGATTTATTGGACCAGTCGATAAAAAAGTACTCTATGGCAAGAAAGTTATTGATTTGTTGCGACAAATTGAAATATTAGTGTGCACCGAAACCATTAAAGAAAAAAACAATTAAAAAATAACAAAATAAATTTATGGCAAAGGCGACATATAAAAACAAAGAAGATTTAAAAAACGCAAAGGAAACAAAAAAATGGAACAAGAAACGGAAAATACCATAAAGCAATTTGTTGATAAGCGAAACAGGCAAAAAGGAGTAAAAAAGTTCTCCCCCCGCTCTTGCGAACGGGGGGCGAGGCCGAAGCCACTTGTGCTTTTATCTTATATCTTTAACCCCCCGAAGTCAATCCTTTGTGGGTAAACCCCGCCACTCGCGAGTGGCGGGGTAAACAAAAAACCGCCCTTCGACAAGCTCGGGGCGGTTTTTCTCAGATCAACCCCGCCGAAGCGGGGCAGGGATTATGCTTTTGTAACGTTCACGGCGTTCAATCCTTTTTCAGTTTTTTCAACATCAAAAGAAACTTCGTCGCCTTCTCTAAGATCGTTATATTGCAAACCTCCGGCAAGGTTATTGGAATGAAAGAATAAATCTTTCTGCTCTCCCTCTCGGGAAATAAATCCAAAGCCCTTTTCCGTAACCAATCTGGCTATTTTGCCTTTTTCCATCTTTTTAAGGTTTAAGATAAAATGCTTGTAATAAATTAAAGAAACTCAACCTAATCTCTATAACTTTTCCATTATAGCAACTCCCGTATTGTTTGTCAACAAAAAGCTATAAAACCCCTATTTCCTGCTCCAGCCGCTTTTGCTCTATTATTAGTTTTTGCAGTTCCTGCTCGACAGCTGTTAGCCGCCTTTCTTCTCCTTCAATTTTTCTTTTTAATTCTACCTCTGTCCTTTTTGTTGAATTAGTTTGCGATTGGGATAAATTTTTGTTTTTTTCCAGCGCTTCAATCTCTTGCTCTATTTCTTTTTCCGCGTTGATTTTTCTAGCCAACTCTAATTCTTTTTTTGAGGCGCTGTCCGGCCCCTGATTTTTTAAAATAGACAGCTCCTCCTCCAGTTTGCTCAATTTTATTGTAATAAGCGTTACTTGTTGCTTTAACTTATCAAGCTCTTTTTTCTTGGTATTAATTTCGTTCTGTTTAAGTGAGATTTTCTGCGCGCCGCTTCTCTTTTTTTGTCCCATTTCCATTTCAAATAATTCTATCTCTCTTCTTATTTTTTCTTTTTCTTGTTTTTTGTTTAGAATATCATCTTCTTTGAAATTTGTTCTGCCTGAATTTCTTGCTGATTGCTCGGCTATTCTTTCTTTGTTTTTTAAGTCATTCAGTGCCAAAGTCAGTCCGTTTTTTTCGCTTGTTTTCAAGGCGACTTTCCTTTTTATTTCTTCTAATTCTCTTTTTCGGGCGTCGATTTTTAATTTTTTAGCCTGTTCTTTTTGAAGACGCGCTCTTTCTTCAAATGCCATTGCTTCTTTCCTCGCTTCCTCCTCTATCCTTTTTTTATTTTCGTCTAATGGATTTACAATCATAATAATTTATTTTGAACCGGCGGTTTTTTGCCTAAATGCTTATAAGCGTGCGGAGTAGCGACTCTTCCGCGTGGCGTGCGCTCCAGAAATCCGAGCTGAATCAAATACGGCTCGCAAACTTCTTCTATTGTTTCTTCCTCTTCGGAAGAGGCGGCGGCTAATGTTTGGAGGCCAACCGGCCCACCGTTGAATTTATCTATAAGAATTTCAAGAATCCTTCTGTCGTGGCCGGTTAGCCCGACGTTGTCTATTTCCAAAAGCTCTAGCGCTTTTTTGGCCGTTTCCAAATCTATGGACTCTTTTTTATTGACCTGGGCGTAGTCCCTGCATCTTTTTAACAAATGGTTGGCGATGCGCGGAGTAAACCTGCTTCTTTTAGCGATTTCTTCCGCCGCCTCGCCGCTGATTTCCTCTTCCAAAATTTTTGCCGAGCGTATGATTATTTTTTTAATCTCATCCTTGTCGTAAAAATTCAAACGAAATGTTCCGCCGGAAAATCGCGAACGAAGGGGGGAGGAAAGCATGGAGACCCTGGTGGTGGCAGCAATGAGAGTAAACGGCGGAAGATCCAATTGAATGGTTCTTGCCGACGGCCCTTTGCCGATGATTATATCCAGTGAACCCGACTCCATGGCCGGATAAAGAATTTCTTCAATGAGTTTATTTAGGCGATGGGCCTCGTCAATAAATAAAATATCACCGGGTGAAAGGTTGGTAAGAATAGACGCCAGGTCGCCGACTCTTTCTATGGCGGGGCCAGAGGTAACCTTCATTTGCGCGCTCATTTCTTTTGCGATAAGATAGGCGAGCGTTGTCTTTCCCAATCCGGCCGGACCGTAAAAAAGAAGATGCTCTGGTGTTTCGTTGCGCTCCAAAGCGGCTCCTAAAAGAATTTTAAGATTGTTTTTGGTGGATTCTTGGCCAATGTAGTCGTCCCATTTTTGGGGCCGTAACGTTTGGTCAAGAACTTTGTCCCCGCCTGCAATGCTTTGCATAGCAATGCGGGCAGGTTCTTTATTGAGATTATTTGGGGGGGTTGACATTTTAATTAAAGTTTGCTACTATCAAATAAGCAATTTAAAATCCTATAAAACGGATAAACCGCTGCAAAATCCTCTAAGCAACAAGACATTGTCTTATCGGGACTCTTTGAAGGACATTTTGGTTTGCGCCTTTAGGCGACATTTCTGGAATTATCCTTATAAAGAAATTCTAAACTTTTGGCACCCATGTTAAAAGAGTTGCTTGGAGGATTTTGAAGCGGTTTTTAAAGTTCTATCACTCTTTCCAGTTCATCAAGAGACGTCACACCCTTGATGACTTTTAAAATTCCGTCCTGCTGCATATTTAAAATTCCCTGCCCTTCCGCTTCTTTCGCTATTTCCGTTTCATTCGGCATTTTCATAATAAGTTCTTCAATTTTTTCGTCTACCAATATGGCCTCAAAAATTCCAATTCTGCCTTTGTATCCGATATTGTTGCATGCGGGACACCCCTTGCTACGCCAAATAGAAACTTCGCCTGTACCTGCCTGCGCAGGCAGGGTTGGCGCCCATTTTTCTATTTTTATTTTTTCTTCCGGCGAGGGCGAAGATTTTTCCTTGCAGAAATCGCAAAGTTTTCTTGTTAGTCGCTGGGCTAAGGAAATATTGATGGCCGGAGCAATGATGTTCGGATTAACTCCGAGGTCTATAAGACGGGGAATGGTGCCGGCGGCGTTGTTGGTATGAAGAGTGGAAAAAACGAGATGGCCGGTTAAGGCCGCGTTCATGGCTATTTTGGCTGTTTCCAAGTCCCTTATTTCGCCGACCATGATGACGTCCGGGTCTTGGCGAAGAATAGCCCTCAATCCTTCAACAAAGCCGTATCCCTTATCCTCTTCAACTTGGGTTTGGGAAATCCCCTTGAGATGATATTCCACCGGGTCTTCCAATGTTATTATTTTTATTTCCGAAGAGTATATTTTTTTTAGGAAGGCATAAAGGGTGGTTGTTTTTCCTGAACCGGTAGGTCCTGTGTTTATAATCATTCCGTTGGGTTTTTTAATTTCTTTCATCAGTATTTGGTACAAGTTTTCTTCTATCCCCAACTCTTCCAAGGGGACGGAGATTGATTTTGGATTCAAAACTCTCATGACGATTGTCTCGCCATAAGAGCCGGGAATGACTGAAGTTCTTATTTCTATTTCAGTTTCTTTTATATGAATGCTAAAACGGCCATCTTGCGCCTGGTCGTGGATATTAAGTTTGAGCCCAGAAACAAGTTTTATTCTTGAGAGGAAAAGATTAAACACTTTTGGTTCAAATGAAAATATGTCGTTAAGCACGCCGTCTAAACGGAAACGCAAACGGATTTGCGTTTCTTGCGGTTCTATATGGATATCGGACGAATTGACGGCGATGGCGCCGGCTAAAATTATTTCCAGAATTTCCGAAGTGCGGCGGTTTGTTTTTGAAGGTGTGATAGATGAAAAAATTTTTTTCAAGTCATCCAGCGATTTTGCCTCTTTTATAAACTCTTCCAATTTTTCCGCCGAAACGTCTATTATTCCAGCTGACATTTCCGTAAAAGCCGGCACCTCGGCGTACTTTTTCCAGGTCTTCTCCAGCCCTATTTCCGAAACCATGAAAATTTCCGGCTTGTAGCCCTTTTCTTCCAAGTCCTTAAGAATGCCGCTGGTCGCGTCAAGGCCGGGATTCAAAACGGCTATTTCAAGTTTCTTTCCTTTTTTTTGGAAGATGGCCATCTTCGCTTTTCTGGCCGTTTCTTCCGGTAATATGATTAAGGCGTCAAGGCCTACGGTTGTTGTGGCGAGATTTAAATAGGGGATTTTGTATTTTTCGGAAAGAATCATGGCCAAATCCTCAGCTTCCTGTTCGCGCATTTCTTTCAACTTCTCTTTTTGTTTTTTTTCTGATGAAAAGGTGACCATGTTTACTTTTATATTATCTTATAAAACAACTTCTTTCAATGCCTGCTTCATTTTTATTTCCGCCGATGAAAAATTTTCAAAGGGTCCGGATATAAAATATTTTTCTTCAATGTCAGCGTTTATTTTTTCTGCTAGAAAGGGCAGAATTTTCTTCTCCTTGCCGTTTTCTGTCGCCATGCAGTAAACGCCGTTTTCTTCCTGCCAAAAAACGAAAGAAAGCGGCTGGGGCGGAAAGAAGCCGTTTATTTTTTGGGCTATTTTGTAGAAAATTTTATTGTCAGCGTATTGAAAATTAGTTTTTTCAAAGTCCTCGGCTGAAATGAAAGTCCACGAGCTTTGCAAATCTTCATTTATGCGAGTGCGCGCCATGGTCCGACCGAAAAGTTGAGCAAAGGGAATTTTCTGTTCATCGCTGACTTCTTCAGAGAGGTCTTCGTAATCAATATTAATGACAAAAAAATCATCATCGTTGTCATAGCTCACCTCCTTCACCTTATATCTGTCTTTCGGCAAACGAATAGAGGAGCGCTTGGCTGAATCAAAGTCCTTAAAGTTTTCACCAATATCAGGCATTAGTTAATTCCTAGCACGCAGGCCGGTGTTTTCAAGCTTGACAAAATATGCCAATCTGCTATAATCTAGACAGAAAAATAAACTAGATCTTTAAAGGAGGATTTATGAAAAAAATATCAGCATCGGTTCTTTTTGTTGTTTTTATTGCAATAGTTCTTATCGCAACCGGATGCGCAGGTCTCATGGAAACAAGAAGAGGAGAAACCCGCACAAACCAAGGCGGAGCTGTTGGTTTAGGGTTGGGACTGGCATTTTGCCACAAAAACCCCTATTGCATCGGGGCGGCAACACTTTTAGGCCTGTTCACGGGAAGCTTTCTTGGCACCGCCGAGAGCGACAAAATCGCCGAACCGAAAGTTGTTGAGGTCGGCGACAAAAAAGTGATTATGGTGCCGACAGGAATACCCTTTCCCTTTCAAAATCCAAATATCCAAACAAATATCCAGCAGCAGCCGTATTCGAATGAAGAGTGTCGTTTTCAGCCAACAATAGAATCCCAGGTTGAGTGTTTTCGCGAGAAGACGCGGAACCTAAGGAGCCTAACTGATGCGGAGAATGAATATGCGCGCGAACGGGCGCGCAGAAGATATTAGTCCTTTAGGGGCAGGAAGAAATTCCTGCCCGTTTGTTTTATAATGGAGCAAAGTTATGAAAATTTCTGTTTCAAAAAAGCAGACGAGTAAAATAGCCAAAGAATTAGCAAAAACCCTTCGACAAGCTCAGGGTAAAAAATTTTTCAACAAAGCTGTTGTTATTGGTCTGTCCGGCGAACTCGGTAGCGGGAAGACGGCTTTCTGCCAAAGTTTCGCGAAGGCGCTGGGTGTGAAAGAAAAAGTTCACAGCCCAACATTTGTAATTATGAAAAAGTATCCAGTAGTCAGTAGCCAGTATTCAGTATTATTTCACTTTGATATGTACAGAATTAAAAATCAAAAAGACATTATTACTCTCGGTTGGAAAAAAATAATTTCTGATTCCAGAAACATAATTTTAGTTGAGTGGGCGGAAAATATCAGAAAAGTTTTTCCCAAAAAACATTTTTGGATAAAAATGTCCCATCTGGGCAAAAAAAGCAGAGGTATTGACATTAAATCCGTAAAATAGTATAATCAAGAGCAGAAAAAAGTAAGCAACTTTAAATTTTGAGGAGGTGTTTCTGATGAGGAAATTACTGGTTTTTTTAGTGTTTTTAGTGGTTTTGTTTTATCTGGATAATGTTGAGGCAGCAGAGAAGAAATACTGCGAGTTAAGCAATAATCCTTATACTCTTAAATCTGGCGAGATAGAATATTCTTTAACAGAGGATACTTTTCTCCCCAATAAAAGAGATGGGAAGGATAAAACGTACTTTTGCTGGCTTCGTAGAGGAGAATTGGTGGTTGCCGACGAAACAACAGGGAGAATAACAAGAATTAAAAAATGTTCCAATCCTGTTGTCGGAGAAGCTTATGTTAGCTTGAGAAAAGAAGTTCTCGTTGAGGCTCTCGTCAAAGCTTTTGAAGCTGCTTCATTATCAACTCCAACTCCACAGCCGCCGCAGCCAACAACCACTCCGGAGTTCGTGGTCATATATTATTATGACCCGCGACTTGCCGCCCCTGCGCAAAACCAATCGGTTTTTGTAGAGGGCAATAGTGGCGGCTACTATGGCGGCGGCGGAGGATATGGAGGAGGTTATAATAAAACAAAAGTAAAAAACTATTATAATAATTATTATAATACTCCCCCACCTCCACCCCCATCCCCACCGCCAAGCGGCAAACCGGGGCCGAATCCCCCGGCGCACAGATAAAATTTGCCCGTCCTGTTTTTCAAAAAAAAGAAAAACAAGGACGGGCCTACTCTTGAGTTTTTAAAAATTAAAAATTAAAAATTCAAAAGTGGATTATGAAAAAAATTATGAATAAAAATTTAATATTGTTTTCAGGGCTGATAATTTTAGTCGGAGTTTTGGCGCCAACAGTTTTTGCGCAGGCCGCGTATTTTAATACTGACCCATCGGATCATCCAATATTAAGGGTTGCCAACGCCACAAAAAATCCTTTTTGCACCAGTTGCTGGAATTCAACGGTCACGGCCGATGCCGGCGACATTGTTGATTTTGATATTTATTACCACAACACGTCCAGTGAGAAAGCCATTCAGACAATGGTCAACGCCATTCTTCCGTCCGGCAGTTCAAACTCTTTTACGGTTTCTGGCAGTGTTTGGGCGCAAAACGCTTCCATGATAAGCGGTTCCGCTCTTATCAATCTTACTTCAAGCCAAAGCTTGTCGTTTATTCCCGGCTCTGTCAGATGGTATCCCAATCAATCGGCGTCTTTTTCTCCGCTTCTTAACGGGCAGTCCGGCGCTGAAATTATCACTGCGTCCGGTTTGAATATCGGCGACATCGCCGCGGGATGGAGCACTCAAGGCCATGTTGTTTTTGGAGTTCAGGTGAGCGGCAGCCCAAATCCTCCTCCCTCGTCTCCTACGGTTTCTATTTCTGCCTCTCCGAATCCCGTTAATTATAATTCCACAACAAACTTAACATGGTCCTCAACCAATGCCACTTCATGTACCGCTTCCGGCGGATGGTCTGGAACAAAAGCGACTTCTGGTTCTGAAACAACCGGTTCTCTTGCAAGCGCCCAAACCTACACCCTCACCTGCACGGGCTCTGGCGGAACGACTTCAAATAGCGTTACTGTCAACGTTAATCAACAACAGGGCCAAGCGCCGACAGTGAACACAAACTCTGCCACCAATGTCGGGCAAATTTCAGCCACTCTTAATGGCTCAATCAATCCCAATTCCAGCGCCGCTAACGTCTGGTTTGAATGGGGAACAACGCAATCAAGTTTAACTAACACTATCACTTACGGCGGAATCGGCGCAGGCGCTTCGGCTGTCAACGCCTCCATGACGGTTTCCGGCCTCAACCAGAACACCACTTACTATTTTCGCGCTGTCGCGCAAAACTCCTTTGGCACCGTTCAAGGCCAGATTTTGAGTTTTACCACAGGAGGTGGAGGGGGAACTGGTTTACCGACAATCACCACAAATCCTGCCACCAACATTGTCCAAACTTCCGCTGACCTTAACGGCGCCGTCAATCCGAACGGCAGCAATACTAACGCTTGGTTTGAATATGGCACTACCCAATCATTTGGCAGCACCACCACCCAGGTTTCTCAAGGTTCGGGTTCTTCTAATATTAATTTCGTCAGAAACATTACTGGTCTTCAAAACAACACTACTTATTATTATAGGGCCATTGCTCAAAATTCTTTTGGAACGGTAAACGGTTCAACGCTTAATTTCACAACTTCTAGCGGTGGCGGGGGAGGGGGAGGAGGCGGTAGCCTCCCTGTTGTAAATACAGGGGATGCGTCAAATATTACAGACACATCCGCGGTATTAAAAGGTTATGCTAACCCCAATAACAGCGATACGAACGCGTGGTTTGAATGGGGTAGGGCTGTCGATGGTCTTGTTAATGTCACAAATCAGCAGAATGTAGGGGGCGGAACTTCTTATGTGTCATTTCTTTCTGGTATAACAGGACTCACTTCTGGAACTGTTTATGTTTATCGCGCTGTCGCTCAAAATGCCGCTGGCACGGCCTTTGGTTCTACTTTGAGTTTTACAGCCACTGGAGGTGGCGGCGGTGGCGGAGGAGGCGGTGGCGGAGGAGGCGGCTCTTGTTTGCCTATTGTCACAACTAATTCTGCCAGCTTTATAACCAAGGATTCAGCAACCTTAAGGGGACTTGTGAATCCGCAAGGCCGTTCAACAAGCGGTTGGTTTGAATATGGCAAATCATACGCTTTAACAAACAGAACTGAATCGCAAACAGCCGGCAGCGGTTCGGTTGATACCGATATATTAAAATATCTCGCCAGCATTGAATCAAATACCAGCTATTATTTCAGGACCGTGGCTCAAAATAATTGCGGTTCGGCGTACGGCAGTATTGTGAGTTTTACCACAGGGCTTGGCAACGGTAATCCGCCGGAAGTCATAACTTTAGCGGCAACAAACATAACTCAAACATCAGCCACCATAAACGGAAACGTTAATCCCAATAATTATGACGTCTCGGCGTGGTTTGAATGGGGGACAAATCCGACTTTATCAGCTTATACTATTACCCCTACGTCAAATCTCGGCTCGGGAAATTTGTTTAAAGCGATAAGTTCAATGCCTTACGGCTTGGCGAACAATTCTGTTTATTATTATCGCGCCGTTGCCCAGAATACCTTTGGCGTCGCGCGCGGAACAATCTTAAATTTTACAACTGGGAAAGTAGAAGCTCCTATCCCCGGTGTCAGTTTTTCTGTCTGGAAAGAAACAAAAAATCTTTCCTTTCCCAACGGCACGATTTATGTTAATTCATCTTCTATCGGCGATACGTTGGAATTTTCTCTAAACATAAAAAACAAAAGCTCTGACACATTAAGAAATATCATTGTGAAAGACAAAATTTCTTCTTACTTTGATTTCGTGGAATCAAGCCCCGGAATCAGTTCTAATTCCTCAGGGAATTCATTGGCGTGGAACATAGATTCTGTTGCTTCGGGGGATACAAAAACAATTACTTTTAAAATTAAAACAAAAACTGTTGAGGAAAGCGTTGTTATTTCCAACAACTTCACAATCACTGCCGGCGGAATCACCAGAACATCAAACAGCACGACAAACATTCTTAACCCTTCTTTGATGGCGCTGGATATAGGCGTTGACAAAGACAACGTCAAGAAAAACGAGACGTACAATTATACCGTTAGGTACAGGAATATCGGAATCGCGGACGTTGACAATGTTTTGCTCAAAATAATTTTGCCGCAGAATGTCACCCTGAAAGATTCCCAGCCCAACTACGCCACCGCGGAGAAAAATATTCTCTTTTACAAAATCGGGAGAGTAAATAAAAACGAAAAAGGAACGATTGACATAAGCGTAAAAGTGAGCGACTCTGCCGAAAGCGGAGAAAAGTTGATTGCTACTGCTGTTCTTGATTACACCGACGCCTTTGGCGCGTCCCAGCCGAATATTTCTGCCTCAGTCACATCTGTCGTGGAGTCCGGATTCTTTGGCACTGCCGCGGCGCTTGGTTTTTCCTTTGGTGGTTCAAACTTCGGATTCTATCTTTTGTCGGCGCTCTTGCTGGCCGTCATCGGAGTGGTTGTCTACATCCGCCTTAAAGTTTCCAAGATGTTGAAAGTGTAAACCACTTAGGAGTTGAACTCCTAAGTAACAAAAATCCCGCCCACGGCGGGATTTTTGTTATAATATATGCTACAATGCCATTATGACTATCCAAGAATTCATTAAAAAAAGGCGATACCTAGTTTGGTATGTCAAAGAACCGGAAAATCTTTCTCCGGAATCTATTGTGGAAGCGGTTTTGAATTACGGAAATTGGGACGATGTGCAGACCCTTATTAAAATTATGGGGATTAAAAAAGTGGCAAAAATTTTTCGCGAAAAATCAAAGCCGTCAAAAATGGGCAGGCAAAACTATCGCTCTGAAACAAAAAATTATTTTGGGCTATATTTTAATAAATATGCCAAATAGAATGCATAAAGAAATTTTAACAGACGAACAGATAAAACTATTGCCGTTGCTGGAAAAATTTTCTAAAAATTTTGGGTTGGTTGGCGGAACCGCAGTCGCGCTTCATATTGGTCACAGGAGATCAATTGACTTTGATCTTTTTAGTTTGAAAAAATTTAACAATTTGACGCTTCAAAAAAAAATTTCCAGATATTTCAAAATTGATGAAGTTATAGTGAATAAAGCTGGCGAATATACAATCTTTATTAAAGGAGTTAAACTTACTTTTTTTCATTATAATTACCCGATTGTTTTTTCAGAACGATTGGATAAAGTTGTTAAATTGCCAAATCTTCTGACTTTAGCGGCGATGAAATTATTCGCTATGGGCATGAGGGCAAAGTGGAAAGATTATGTTGATGTCTATTTTATTTTGAAAGAACATTACACAATTACTGATATTGTTAAAAAGGGTGAGGAAATTTTTGGCGGAGAATGTAATGAAAAATTATTTCGTTCCCAAATGGCTTATTTTAAAGATGTTAATTACTCTGAGTCGGTTGAATATATGAAGGGCTTTGAAGTGAGTGATAAAATTATAAAAAAAGAATTGATAAAATTTAGTTTAAAATAATCAAAACCGAAAGATGTGAATGCGGAAAGGAAAAATTTGGTTCTCATTGACGCTCACGCGGTTTTGCATCGCGCCTTTCACGCGCTGCCGAATTTCACTTCGTCGTCCGGCGAGCCGACGGGCGCGCTCTACGGCTTTTCCGCTTTTCTCATAAAAATAATAAAGGAACTAAAACCCGATTACATCGCCGCCTGTTATGATTTGCCTCAGCCGACTTTTCGTCACGCCGCCTATGAAAATTACAAAGCGCAGAGGCCGAAGATGGATGACATTCTGGCGAAGCAGATAAACCGCTCGCGCGACATTCTCAATGCGTTTGAAATTCCAATTTACGATTCGCCCGGCTTTGAAGCGGACGATATACTCGGCACTATCAGCCATCAACTATCAGCTTTTAGTCATCAGCTTAAAATTATTATCGCTTCCGGTGATTTGGATACATTGCAACTGGTGAGCGATGATGATGTTGTCGTTTATACTTTGAGCAAGGGAATAAAAGAGGCGGTCATATACGACGAGAAAGCAGTTAAAGAACGTTATGGCTTCGGTCCGGAGTTAGTGCCAGATTTTAAGGGACTGAAAGGAGACCCGTCTGATAATATTATCGGCGTCAAAGGAATAGGCGAGAAGACGGCGACAGAACTCATAAAAAAATTCGGCACCATTGAAAATTTATACAAAGAAATTAAAAAGGACTCAGAGATATTAAAAAAAGAAGGATTCAAACCGAAGGCGATAGAAGTTTTAAAGGAAAACGAGGAGGAGGCGCTTTTCAGCAAGACCTTGGCGGAGATTAGGCGCGACGCGCCGATAAAATTTTCTTTGGAAGGCAGCGCGTGGAAAGAATCGTTTGACATTGAAAAAGCAAAATCGCTTTTCGGCGAATTCGGTTTCAGGAGTTTGATTGGCAGAATTGGCGAGCAAAATTTCCCAAAAGAAAAAGAGGCGCCCAAACCAGAAAATTCGCTTTTTGAAAGATTCAAGGGCCAAGTGCCGGAAAAATTGTTCAACGAGATAGAACAACCTCTTGCGGGAATTATTTCCGAGATGGAAAAAACAGGCATTCTTCTTGATATCGCTTATTTGAAAAAATTATCAAAAGATTACCACGGCGAACTGGAAAAACTTGAGAAAAAAATATGGAAATTGGCTGGACGGGAATTCAACATTAATTCGCCGAAGCAACTGGGAGAAATCATTTTTGATAAACTGGGATTGAAAACAAAAAATCGTTCCACGGACGCCGGAGAATTGGCAAAACTGAAGGGCGCGCACCCTATCATAGAAGAAATCGTTTCTTATCGCGAGCTGGCTAAACTTCTTTCAACTTATGTTGACACCTTGCCGAAGTTGGCGGACAAAAACGGCCGGCTGCACACGACCTTTGACCAGGCAGGCACGACCACGGGCAGAATTTCTTCAAAAAATCCCAATCTCCAAAACATTCCCAAGCGCACGGAGTTGGGAAGAAACGTGCGAAGGGCGTTCATCGTGGACAAAGGGTTCAAGTTAGTGAGTTTTGATTATTCGCAGATTGAATTGAGAGTGCTGGCGATTTTAAGCGAAGACAAAAAGCTTTTGGAAGTTTTCAAGAAAAATGAGGATGTGCATGATACTGTCGCCTCTGAAGTTTTCGGAGTTCCCAAAAACAAAGTTACAGCAGAAATGAGAAGGCGAGCCAAAGTAATAAACTTCGGAATCATTTATGGCATGGGCATTAACGCGCTAAAAATGAATCTTGAAACGACAAAAGAGGAAGCGCAGAAATTTTACGACGAATACTTTGCGCACTTCAAAGGCGTGGCGGATTACATTAAAAGGGTGAAAGAGGACGCCCGCAGAAAGGGCTTCACTGAAACTTTGTTCGGGAGAAAAAGATATTTTCCGGAAATAAAATCTTCTCTTGAATACGTGAGAAAAGAAGCGGAGCGCATGGCAGTGAACGCGCCGCTGCAAGGCACGGCGGCGGATTTTATTAAATTAGCCATGGTAAGAATAAACGAGGCGCTGGAAAAGAAGTCGTTAAAATCAAAAGCGCGCCTGCTCTTGCAAATCCATGACGAACTTGTTTTTGAAATAGAAGAGAAAAGTATTTCTGAAATAGCGCCGGAAATAAAGAAAATTATGGAAAGCGTCTATGAAGGCGATATACCCATGGAGACCCGCGTTGTTGCGGGAAAAAATTGGGAGGATATGGTAGAATGCAAATAATATGGCGAAAGAATCAATTTTAATAGTAGAAGACGACAAGTTTTTCAGGGACTTGGTCTCAAAAAAGCTTGAAAAGAACGGCTTTGAAATGCTTTTGGCCGCCGACAGCAAGGAGACGCTTACCCTTTTGGAAGAAAAAAAGCCGTCTCTCATAATTTCAGACCTGATTCTCCCTGGGCTGGACGGCTTTGAACTTATTTCTATTATAAAAAAAGACGAAAAGACCAAAGACATACCCGTGATAGTTTTAAGCAACCTTGGGCAAAAAGAAGAAATAGAGAGGGCAATGTCGTTGGGCGCGATTGATTTTATGGTCAAAGTGAATTTTACACCAGATGAGATTGTGGAAAAAATCAAAAGGGTCTTAAGCGGAAGGATTTAGGAGCCATGATATATCTTCTTTATGGAAAAGATGCAGTGAAGAGCAGACAGAAGTTAAATGAGCTTCTGTATTTTTTTCGTTCCAAAGACAGCAATGTTTCTATTTTTAAAATTGACGAATACGATTTTGAAAAAGAAAAACTAGAAGAGCTGTCCCGTTCCAGCACGCTTTTCGGTGGAAAGGTGGTTGTGGTATTCAATAGGATATTTGACGACAAAAATATTTCAAAAATTATTCTGGAAAATTTGGACGTGTACGCCGCTTCCAAAAATATTTTTATTTTTTATGAGGAAGAAGTGGACGACAAAAATTTTGATTTAATCAAAGAAAAAGCGAAGAAAGTTCAGAAATTTAATCTGCCTGCAGGTAGGGAACTAAAAACAAGTAAATTTGGCGGAAAGGACTACGGCGACTATAATCCCTTTCTTATCTGCGACGCCGTCGGCGAGAAAAATAAAAAAAAGGCGTGGCTTTTATTCCAAGATGCGCTTTTTAAAGGCGTGCCGGCGGAGGAAGTTTTTTGGAAAATTTGGTGGCAGGCAAAGACAATGCTTTCCGTTAAAATCGCGTCCGATGCGGGAGTAAAAAATCTTGAAAAGGAAACTGGCTTTCATCCGTATGTGGTAAAGAAAAATCTCGGCTTCTTGAGAAATTTCAGCTTCAAAGAACTTGATATTTTTTCCTGGAAACTCGTGGAGCTTTATCACAACGCCCGCCGTGGCCTGGCCGATTTCGAAATCGGCTTGGAGAAAATTTTAGTTAACTTTTAACTTTTATTATGTTAATATCATAAACAGCATGGAAAAAATTAAAATTCTTGTCGTAGAAGACGACGACTTTTTTAGAGATACTGTTGCTAAAAGATTAGAACGGGAGGGGTTTGATGTGTCTTCTGCTGGGAACAGCAAAGAGGCGTTGGAAATTTTAGAGACAAAAAAGCCAAACATTGTCTTACTAGACATAATTCTTCCCGGAATGGACGGCTTTGAACTTCTTTCTCTAATTAAGAAAACAGAGAGTATAAAGGACATTTCCGTAATGATTTTAAGTAATCTGGGTCAAAAACAGGACATTGAAAAAGCGCTTTCCTTGGGCGCGAAGGACTTTATGATTAAAGTGAATGTCAACTTGGATCAAATCGTAGAGAGAATTAAAAAAGAAATTTCTTAATTTTTAAATTGTCCGCCCGGCAGGATTCCCCGCCCGCCACGCAAGCCAAGCAAGCTTGTCTTGCTGGCGTTGCGGGCAGGGAACCTCAAACAAATTACGCCCTCGCTTGGGTTAGCGGATTTTTTACTAATATTTATATTATCTTTCTAGTTTGTTTATTTCTGCTGGCGATAAAAAATCTTCACACTCCTTTTTTAATTTTTCCTTTATTACATCTAACCCCTTCCATTCCTCGCGAGAAAGAGACAATTGTTCTTTGTCTTCAGTTTTAGTGGTTATTCTATATGCCCGAGTCCTTTTCTTAATATTTTCCCATTCTTTAAATAATCTTTCGCAATATTCTTGTTTATCTTCCATAAATTTATTTTACCCTAATAGTAATAAAAAAAATCAGACCATTTCTTTTTTTAGTTTATTGAAACAAATTTTTAGCTTTTCTAAAATAAAATTACTGCTAATTTGAGGGGGGTTTAATTTAAAATCTAATTTTCCGATTTTGCTAATTCCTAGAATCTTTCCGTGATGGACGCCGAAACACCTATGCCATTGGTATATTTTATTGGCTAAATCTATGTTTATACTAGAATAAGAACTAAGAAAATTTATAAACAATCTTTTTGAAGTTAAGCCGTTTTTAAATCTTGACAAGCCATCGATATAACAAAGTGCTAAAATAATCTTTTCTTCTTCGTATTCTCCGCCTATTTTTTCAAGCTGTTTAATTTTAGTTTCATAATTATTAAACCATTTCTTAATTATTTCTTTGTCTGTCCCGGTCAAAAAACTTTTACGCCACATTCGGAACTCCTCTATATCCTTTTTATTTACTCTCATTGTATTTTACCATTAACTTAATTTGAAAGTCCGGGAAAAATTATTTGTGCCCTCAAAATTCTCGCCAAAGATTCTACTTTTCCTATTTTTGCAAATGTAGGTATTCCAACATAACAATTGCCCTTCGGGAAAATAGCTGCACCCCCAGAATTTCCATATTCAATCTTCGCAGAAGTAACATAATAATCTCCTTCGTAACCAGAAATAATACCTTCAGTGGCAGTAATACCCGTTTCTGTACCTATTCCTGGGTATCCCAATATAACAACACTCTCACCTAAAGAAAGCTGAGTATTACAAACCTGATAGTCGCCTCCTATGTTATCAAGATATTTGTCGGGGCTGTTAATTTTGAGAGTTGCCCAGTCATATCCCTGAGACGAAAAAGCAATATTTTCAATAGCTACACTAATAATTTTGTTATAATTTGGAATTACAATCCTACAAAAATCCGGCCTATAAATAAAATCTTCAAAAACAACATGTCTGTTCGTAATAATACTAACTATAGCATTGTCGCCATAACCAAAAGTTGATAATATTCCTGAACCACTTTGTATATTGCTACCAAAATTACATTCAACATAAGCTATTTTATTTTTCCACTGTCGGATTATGTCCGGCAAATCATTTTTTGGTGTCTGCGCTTCTTTAATTATCGTTTTTTGAATAATTTGTGGTTTCTGATTTTTTAGCACCTCTACTTCTTGCCTTAACTTTTCAACTTCTAAGTCTTTCAGTCGTTGTGTTTCTTGTGCTATTTTTTCTTTCTCAATTTTTTCTGCTTGATATTTTTGGTATTGTTTAATACTAAAATATCCTCCACCGCCCAAAACTAAAACGCCCGCAATGATTGCGATTAATATTGGTATTTGAATAAAACCTTTTTGATTTTTAATTCTCATATTGTCCGCCCGGCAGGATTCGAACCTGCGACCCTCTCCTTAAAAGGGAGCTGCTCTACCAACTGAGCTACGGGCGGATAAGTTACACTTCTGGAAGTATTTTTAATTTTAATCTATTTTTTAAAAATCTTCTACCAAATCCTGTCTTGAAATATTTCTCTCTTTTTAATGCTGATTGTTTATCTAAACACGCTTCATAATAAACTAATTCTAATGGCCATCTATTTTTTGTGGCATCAACTAATCCATTACTATGTTCAATAAATCTTTGTTTCAGGTTTTCACTAAAACCAATGTAAAATTTTTTATCTTTTTGACTTTGAAGAATATACGTGTAAAACATTAATTTTTTAAAAATAAATGACCAACTGACCGCGCCCGCAACGCCAGCAAGACAAGCTTGCTTGGCTTGCGTGGCGGGCGGGGCTACGGGCGGAATTTTTTTAAGTGTGCCGATCCGCCAAAACAAACGCGCTGTATGAGTCCGGTTTTATGATTGCCTCAAAGCCGAACCCTTTCACCATTCCCACCATGCCGTCAATGAAATCCTTGGTCGGGCCGTTTTTTCCCACATCAAGATGAACTTTTATTTTATTATTCCAAAAGAACTCCTCTCCTAATTTATCTTTTAATCTGCTTTTCAATTCCTGTACAAAAGTGATGGAATGCATTGTCTCTTTGTAAATCCTGTCGCGCAGGGTGGGGCAAAAAACTTTTTCCGTTTTTGACCAGAAATATCTTCCGCCGTTGCCGACTCTCAAAATGGCGATAGCTGTGACAAATTGAGTTTCGTTGGAACCTTGGGAATCGGAGCCGACGGTGATTTTGTATTTTGCCTCCGGCTTTTGATTGATATAATTTGCGATTTCCTCAATCAGTTCATCGAATTTGATGTGGCGTTTTAATGTTTCGTTGTAAAACTTTATATTATCAGACATAAGATTTATAGCGGCAGGTCAAAAGAATATATGCCGGGACCAAGCAATGCCAAACTGATACTTACGGCAACCATCAATAACCTCAATATTTTTTCTTCCGTTTTGTTTGAAATAGTTATCAGAGAAACAATGGCGGCTACCTGCGTAAACATTCCGATTGCCAAAAAAATAGCCGATAGAATTTCAATAACCCCGATAATTTTTTCTCTCTTTTCCGCTGATTTGAATAATTTATATCCAACTTGCAAAAGAATAACAGCTAAAATCACCCTCAATATCAAAGGAGCCACTTGGGAAAAATTTAAAAGTTCTGGAAATACGCTAAGCATATTCCCATTATAGGCATTAATACGACCGGGAGTCAATAATGTTGTTGTTTTGGTCGTAGAGGATTATTTTGTCATGCTCGTTGTTCCAAAGATTGTATTTTTTATTGAGATAAATTCTCCATTCTGGCTTAAAAAAATCAGAATCACGTTTGTGCCGGTTGGCGCAATTATTGTAATTCAATCTATCATTAACATATTGTCTGCAGGCGTCGGTAAAAGAAGATGGTAAGGTGATATATTCCGTGCAGTTTTTAAAATTATTATTTATGTAATCAATGCAGGCGTTGTCCAGCGTTGCCGGCAGAACCTCGTCTTTTATTGGGTCGGGACAGCTGCCGTAAATCGGCGGAATAAATGTTTGTAGCTGGTTGAAATATCCGGCGCATTTGTTTAGTTTAAAACTTATTCCTATAGGGCTTTCTCCGCTTGATATTATCGCTTTTTCTCCGGGAGCGAGAAGAATGTCGTCCAACGTGTTGTCTTGTCCGAGAAAGGGAACGAGGGCGCCTTTCCCTATTTTTATTCTTTCTCCGCCTTTTCCTTCAAGAGACCAACCGCTTATGTCCACCGAGTTTTTATTGGAAAAAGATGTTTGGATTGATATGAATTCTTTTTTTGGGTCATTTTCTTTTGTTTCAATGCCGGCTGACAAGTACACGGAGTCCTTTCCTGCGTATCCGCTGGAAGACCCGCCGCTTTGGTTTATCGGCGCTTTGATTTCCTCGGATATTTTATCCACCGGCGATCCAAAAAACAGTCCTTTTTCTCTCGGTTCTCTTGACGGGCCGCCGAAGGTTAGCCAAATAATAAAAACCGCCACAAAAAACAGAACAGCCCACATCAAGTCCTTTTTTACATGGTCTTCCATAAAAAGATTATATCACAGCCGCTGGTGAACAGGGCAGAAGTGCGCCGAGCGTCCGCCGATTCTTATTTTTTTAATAATGCCGCCGTCGCGCCTTTTGCATTTTTCTCCCGTTTGCTGGTAGGCGTAATGCATTTCTTGATAATGACCTTTTCTGCCGTGGGCGTCGCGATAATCAATATAAGAACTGCCGCGCGCTTTAATGGCTTTTTTGAGAATCGGTTTGACGGCGCTGTAAATTTTTTTCAGTTCCACTTCTTTCAGCTTATTCGCCGGCTTCAAGGGGTGCGCGCCGGCCATCCATAAAATTTCATCGGCGTAGATGTTGCCAATGCCGGCGATGAGCGTTTGGTCCATCAAAACGATTTTAATTTTACCCGATTTTTTCCCTATCAACTCTTTAAATTTTACAAAAGTTAATTTCTTATCTAATGCGTCAAGCCCCAGCCCAGCTAGTTCTTCTGGAATTTTTTCTGTTTCTAAAATAACCACTTTGGCGAATTTGCGCATGTCGCAGAGCGCCAGTTGCTTATTATTAGAAAGAAAAAATAAAAGATGTATGAAGCGATTTTCTGGGTCGCGAAGAGGACCGGGTTCAATAGAAATCCATTTTTGAGTTTTGAGACCCGTCTTGCCGTCGGGCAGGTTTGATTTTCCCCATTTCCCATATAGTAGGTGCCCTGTCATTTTTTGATGCACTAAAATTGTTTTACCGCCACCGCGCCCGCCACGCTTCGCTGGCGATGCGGGCGGGGACAAATAAATCAAAATATTTTTCCCGCGCCGTTCTAATTTCAAAATCTTCTTACTGGCCGTTTCTTTTTTAATTTTTTTCGCGCTGAAAAAATCACTCCAAACATCCCGGATTTTCAATTCGGGCAAAACTTTTTTCAGGTCATTTACGATTGTCTCAACCTCTGGCAGTTCCGGCATTTTATTTTAATATCTTTCGCAGTTCTTCGCGGACGACTTCGCGGTCGTCCCATTTTATTTTTGTGCCCTTCGGGCCCATGAGCCACGGTTCGGCGCCCTTGCCGGTGATTATCACGGCGTCGCCGGTTTTGGCGTAGGAGAGCGCTTTGGCGATCGCCTCGCGCCTGTCCATAATTATTTCAACTCTGCCGGAAGAAATTCCCGCTTTTACTTCTTCAGCTATCGCCTGCGGGTCTTCGTCGTACGGGTCTTCATTGGTGAGAATTATTTGGTCGCAATGTTTGGAGGCGATTTTTCCCATCTCCGGCCGTTTCCATTTATCTCTTCCTCCGCCGGCGGAACCGAGCACACAAATTTTTCGCGAAGTTTGAAAAGTTTCATAAACTTTTTCCAGCGAATCCGGCGTATGGGCATAATCAACAATAATTGTAAAATTTTGCTTGCCCCGAGCAGAGTCGAGGGGACCGAGTTCTATTTTTTCCAGCCACCCTTCTATCCCCTGAAATTTTTCTATGGCTTTTTTTGTCGTTTCATCTCCGATATTTTGCGTTTTACAAAAAGCGACAGCCGCCAAAATATTATAAAGATTAAACAAACCCGAAAGTTTTGTTTTTATTTCCGCGCCATCCAAACTAAAACTCAACCCGTCTTTTTGCAGATTGTAATTTGAAACATCTTTCAGCCCATATTTTATTTTTTGCGGAATGTTGAATTTCAAAAAGTGCGGAGCGGCCGGGTCGTCTTCATTTATAACGGCGATTCTTATTTTCTCTTTTGATTTTTCCAAGTCCCTGAAATATCGGAGTTTGGCATCGCGGTAGGCCTCAAAGGAGCCGTGCGACTCAATGTGCTCCGGCGCGAGGTTGGTAAAGATGAGCGCGTTTGTTTTTATGAATTTATTTCTGTGCTGAACGGCGCCCTCCGAGGTCATTTCCAAAATGGCGTATTGGCATTTTTCTTTCACCGCCCTGCGCAAAAATTTTTGCAGAAAAAAACGGCCGGGCATAGTCATTTTGTATTCGTTTTTCCATGATTCCTCGCCGGCCTTGAAGCGGAGAGAGGAGGTGAGGGCCGTTTTGAATCCCGTCTCTTCCAAAATTGCCGAGATGATTTCAATCGTGCTGGTTTTGCCTTTGGTGCCGGTGACGCCGACCACGAAAATTTTCCGCGAGGGGAAGCGATAAATCACGGCCGCCAAAAAAGCCATCAGCCAGTGGTAAACCGGCTGCAGCGCCTTAAAAATCTTTTTCGGAATAATTTTCCGAGCTAATCTTAAAAGTGTTTCGAGTTTCATAACTCAAAAAATTCCTTTTCAGAAATTTTTAAATCTTTAATAATTTGTTTAACCAAGTCCTTACCGATATCTTTACCGTGTGGATTTGGAATAAAAATTTTAAAATTGCTTTTTTCCATAAACTGATGTCGGCCTCCCGAAAAAGGCCCATTGAACCCAAGGCGTTTTAATTTAAAAATTAATTCTCGCCTGCTAACAGGCCTTAGCATAGAGATTGGTTTTGATATTAAAACCAGACACTTTTCTTTTCTGTTGAAAACTGGCGAAAAGAAACTCTTCCAGCATTTCAGCCAGCGTTTGCCTTACCGATTCAATATTTTTTTCCTGCGCGTAAATTCCCGGGAATCCTTTTATCCAACCAACCCACTGCTTGACGCTCTCATCAAATTTATATTCCGCCTTAGATAACGCTTTTTCCACGAATTGTTGAGTTTTTAGTTCCATGTTTGTAAGTATATCAAAATTTCGTAAAAACGCAACCTTACTTTCCTAAAATTTTTAACGCCTCTTTGATGCGATTGTTTGTTCCCTCGGCGCCTTCTGGAATTTGTTTCATGGCGTCGCGGGCTTCGCTTAAAGAATAACCGAGCGATTGCAGCGCGCTCAAAACATCCTGGTCCTCTTTTAGCATCATTCCGCCGGCTTCGCCTCCGCCCAATCCGCCGAGTTTGTCCCGCAGTTCCAAAACAATTTTTTCCGCCGTCTTCCTGCCAATGCCGGAGACCTTGGTGAGATAATTTGTTTCGCCGGAAGAAATGGCTCGCTTGATATTGTCCAACGGCGCCACCGCCAAAACCCCGAGTGCACCTTTCGGTCCGATGCCGGAGATGCCAATGAGCATTTCAAAAAATTCCAATTCCGCGTATTCCAAAAAGCCGTAAAGTTCCATGGCGTCCTCGCGCACATGCAGGTGGGTCCAGAGAGAAAATTGCCCGCCGCTTTTTGGCGCCGCTTTTATGGTCTGCGGTCCGCAAAAAATACGGTAGCTCACTCCATTCACATCCAGCGCCACGAACCGTTCGCCCTTCATTAAAATTTTCCCCTCTAGGCGGATAATCATTTGAATTAATTATAACATATGTTATACTCACTCTATGCCAATTACAAAATCAGCGAAAAAAGCGTTAAGACAATCAAAAAGAAAAAGGAAATTCAACCTATCTCAAAAGCGGGCGATGGGCGATGTTTTGCGAAAAATAAAAAAGTTAAAAACAGAAGGGAAAAAAGATGAGGCGCAAAAGCTCGTTTCTTCGGCTTACAAAATTTTTGATAAGGCCGCCAAGCGGGGAGTGATAAAGAAAAACGCCGCCTCGCGCAAAAAATCCCGCATCACCAAGTTTTTAAGAAAATAATTTTTGCCCTCATGAGGAATCGAACCTCAATCTCAAACTCCGCAAGCTTGTGTCCTATCCGTTGAACGATGAGGGCGCTTTGGCTTTAAAGTTTTAACAATCTCCCGACGGTTGTGATGAGCGACTCGTCTATTTTTTCTTCCGGCAAAAATTTCAGCAAATAAGTTCTCACGCCCACCGGGTCAGTGTCATCAAGTGGAATGGTGATGTGCGGCATCACCGCCTTTTTTGATTCTATCACCAACTCTTTCGTATGGGGCGGGTTATATCTCACCCAGAAGGACTTCAAGTCCTCAAAAAAATAAATTTTATCTCCTATAGTCACGCCTCTCGGCCCGATATTGAAAAAAACCATCCCCGGTTTTCTCGCGCTGTAGAGACCAAGAGAAAACCCACTTAACATAACCAAAAGTCCGAACAAAATGCTTTTTAAAAAATAGGCAACGACAAGTAGAGCGACCACTAAAATCCCCATCGCCCAATACCAGTCATTTGTTCTTTCATGGTGTTCATATTCCGGCGCCTCCCATTCAAAAGAGGACTCTATTTTTTTTATGACAATGTCAGGCATTTAATTTTTAATTATGGTTTTATGGTGTTGCCGCACCCCTGCGAATAACCTTGTATTGTATTCGTTTCCAAACAAAAGGAAAGGATAAAGTCGGTGCCGTCCGTTGATTGATAACTAAAAACATAGGAACCGCTGTTCATCGGGTCAACGGGCGCTTGGGAGATGGAGCCGGCCGTTTTAAGCGCCAAAGACATGGAGTCCGAGCCAGTAACATTTCCGTTATATATAGGAAAAAGTTGGGCATCCGCGTAATATATATTGAGCGCTTTGACTATTTCATTTACTCTTATCAATCTCTGGGCGTCCCGATTTTTGGCTTTTACACCCGTGATATTTATATACATCAAAGAGGCCAAGATACCGATGATGGCGATGGAAACCATAAGTTCTATTAAAGTGAAGCCGCGTTTCATGTCCTTAATTATAGCAAAAAACAAAAACGGAAGCGAGAGGATTCGAACCTCTGAAGCCTTTAACAGCTTACCGCATTTCAAGTGCGGCGCATTCGTCCACTCTGCCACGCTTCCTTGTTTATTATTTTAAGTGTCTGCCTTTTTTGATGCACGAGGTGCAGATTTTTATTCTGCCGCCAGTAGGAAGTTTCGCCCATTGGAGATTTGGGAATTTTCTTGATTTTTTTGTGGGATTATATTTACCGCGCAGAAGGTTTCTTTTTCGCGCCATAATTGTTCCCTTTTTGCATATCGGGCAAGATTTCATGATGGTATGCTATCATATAGGGTATCTCTATGCAAGAAATCAATTTTATATTTTCCATCGCCATTCTTATAATGTCTGTTGTCATCCACGAGGTTTCGCACGGTTTTATGGCGAATCATCTTGGCGACCCGACGGCAAAATACGAAGGACGGCTCACCCTAAATCCTTTTAAGCATTTGGATTTTTTCGGCTCGTTTCTCGTTCCGCTCATAACCTACATGGCGGGCGGGTTTGTTTTTGGCTGGGCGAAGCCGGTGCCATACAATCCTTATAATTTAAAAAATCCGAAAGTTGACGCCGGATTGGTTGCCGCCGCCGGCCCGGCTTCCAATTTTATTATCGCTTTGTTTTTTGGTTTAATATTGAGATTTGGCCAGCAATTTGCTTTTATACCGACTCCGTTTATGGAAATCGTTTCTCTGATTGTTTTGATAAATATTATTCTGGGAATTTTTAATCTTGTTCCCGTTCCGCCCTTGGACGGCTCAAAAGTTTTGTTTTCCTTTTTGCCGAGCGCCATGCAGGGCATTATGAATTTTTTGGAGCGGTTCGGTTTTTTCTTCCTTCTTATTATAATTTTTTTCTTCTCCGGCTGGATTCTGCCCATTGTCTCGTTTTTATTCAGATTGATAACCGGCACGGGGTTTTAACCTTACCTATTGAATTTTTAAAAGTTCTGAGTTAATCTTTACCCTAGAATCGTTAGAACTTAAAAAAGGAGGTGTTGCATGACAACAACACAAAAAACAACTACGCTGTGTTTTTACAAGACGGTTGAAAAAAGAGATGACTTTGGGAAGGATTGGGGGAAGGTCTTTTTAATTCTGAAGAAATTTCTTAATCCTGAATTTAATGTATCTCAAACTTCAGGCGGAAGAAGCGGAGATCTGTGGCGCGAGACCGTAAGGTACGCACTCTTTATCGGTGGAAGCAAGAATGTATGGAACAATGGAAATCTGGGAGGAATTTATCAGCTCACATTAAATAGTACAAATGGAAGCTGTCAGCACCTGTCGGTAATTATTCATATTCATTCAGGCGAAGAAGGGAAATTGATAGTGAAAGAAGTAACACGCGTTCTGGAGGAGATGGATTTTGCTCCCAAGTATTCCTATCTTCGTGAACCAGCAGAACCTCGCTCTTCTTTTCAAAAATGGCTTAAAAAATTGGTAATGCCGATTACTGATTTTAAAACAGCATAGCTGCAATATTGGCATATAAGAGGGACGTAGCGATTCATAGCTAATCCCTCTTTTTGTTTTTTAAAACCTTACTCCTATTGCATAATAAAAACTATTCTGCTATATTATTTATGTCCGCTAAAGGCGGGCAATTTATATAGAAGACCATGCCCGGTAGGACAAATTATGATTATTTTGCTGGGCATCTAAATTTTCCAATATAACTCAATAGTCGTAGCTATATTAATGTTTAAACAAGTTATTGATTGTAAAATAAAGCAATCATAATTTGTACTAACCGGGATGCCAACAATCAGTCAATTAGTAAAAAAACCGAGAAAGACGGTCAAAAAGAAATCAAAAGCGGTGGCGCTCCAGCGCGGTTTTAACACAAAGAGAAACCGGCCGGTTTTTTATTCCTCTCCTTTTAAGAGAGGGGTTTGCATCAATGTAAAAACAGTGACGCCGAAAAAACCGAACTCCGCTTTGAGAAAAGTGGCGAGAGTTCGCCTCACCAACGGCATGGAAGTGACCGCATACATCCCTGGCGAAGGGCACAAACTGCAGGAGCACTCGGTCGTTATTATAAGAGGAGGAAGGGTGAAGGATTTGCCGGGCGTGCGTTATCATATCGTGCGCGGAATTTTGGATACCACTGGCGTGGAAAACAGAAAACAGCAGAGAAGCAAATACGGCGCGAAGAGGCCGAAGAAGAAATAATGCGAACGACGCGAAATCTATGCGAATCCCGCAAAACAATTTCGCATAATTCGCAAAAATTTTCGCAAATTTAGTATTATATTTATATGAGTCCCGTTAGAGGCCGCGATCGCGGTGATGACGGAATATAAGATTTATGATAGGTAATAATTATAAAATTAAACAAGGCGTAGGTTGCAACATTAAGATTGCGATCTGCCTCTAACGGGATGAGAAGAAAAGTAAAAAATAAAATAGAAATAAAACCCGACTATAATTACGACTCCATAATGGTGGAGAAGTTTATTAATTATGTGATGAAGGAGGGGAAGAAAAATGTT
>Ga0265296_1000246_pt1 | contig 98790 bp, 116 predicted proteins | sample MunlanPumphouse1_FD_189073 | JGI IMG/M metagenome (GOLD analysis project Ga0265296, IMG submission 189073) | Groundwater microbial communities from a municipal landfill in Southern Ontario, Canada - Pumphouse #1 | ecosystem: Environmental > Aquatic > Deep subsurface > Groundwater | place...
CATGCCTATGTCCTTAGGGTGCAGGTTGAGGAAAAATTCGGCTTCCTGCCCGGCAATGTGTCAGTTTACGTTGTCCTTTACAAGCTGGAAAAGCACGGCTTTGTCAGTGTGAAGCACGAGGGCAACAAAAGCGTTTACAGCATCACTTCGGAGGGAAAGGCCCTGCTCAAGGTTGCAAAAAAGGAACTGCAGAACACTTTGGAAATGGTTGGCTAAGCCGTCCTGCTTTGCATGCTGCCAATTTTTTTTGGTTGCCTGTTTGACCTGTTAGCGCCTTGTTCTCATTTTTCTTGGTTTGAAGTAGTTAGCGCCTTTTCCATTTTTAATGGCCACGTTATTTGCTGAATTGCGTCTGTTTTTGGCATATGCCTTGCCTTTGCTTTTGAGTAATTTTCTTCCGGCGGTGGTTTTCATCAATTCCCCCAGTTCCCAAGGCCTAAATTCCATGCCTACTGACTTTCTAACTAAAACAACGCTCTGGCTGTTTCTGTAAGGAACAGGGTCAGGCATGCCAATCAGCTTGTTTAGCCCAAATAAACAAGCGGGTACGCAGCCTCTTGCAAACTCGCCAAGCCCCCTTGTTTTTACACGCAGTCTATTTATTCGAAAGTGTTTTGCCAATAATAACGCTTCAAGTGTTTGGTATGGAAATCCATCCAAATCATTGAATTGGCTGCGGCTGTTTGGCTTTTCAAAGAAAACAAACCGTTCTCCAAGCTTTTCCTTCGCATGGCTGAGCAGTTTTTTATATAATTCTTTCTGTGATTTTGATTGGAGCCCGGTCGGCGTTAAAAACAGCAATCTGCTTCTGTCTCTGCCAGCTTCGTCAATATGCGATTCCCAAATCTTTAGCAATTCCGCTCCTTGTTCTGCTGAGTAAAATATGTCCGAGTCATTCGCTGATATCCGCCCGCAAAACGGGTGCACCAATAAATCAATTCTTCTTATTTCCAAGGGCTTTTGCATGACCTAAAATTAGTGCTGAAGGAGATATAATAATTTGGCTTTTTCCTTTTTTAACAAATTGGCTTTTTTATTTACATTGGCGGGCGCCCTTTTGGTGCGCCTCTTCTTTTCAGTTTTTCAATCCTTTTTTGCCTTCTTTGTAATTCCCTTAGCCTGTGTATTGTTTTACTGTTTAGTTTTCTCATGCTTTCATCGCCTTATTTTAAAAGGGCTAAGGTAGTATAAATTCATTTTGGTTAGGCTATGCGCATTGCAATTTTTTCGGATTTTCACATTGGCTTTGGCCATGGCACTGCCCGTTCTGATGAGGCTTTTGGGCAGGCTTGTGCGGCTTTTGAGCTTGCGCTGAAAGAAAAGGCTGATCTTATTCTTCTTGCCGGCGACCTGTTCAATGAATCTGTGCCTTCGCAGGATGCCTGGCTTGAAATGTTCAAATTGTTCAACATTCCAAAGCGCGAAAAGCTGCCTGTGTCAAGGGTTGTTTGCGAAAAGGGCGCCTGGCGGAAGGAATTCTTTTTTGATTCTGTTCCCGTAATCTCAATTGCGGGAACCCATGAATTCAGGTCAAAGGATTTCAGGAATGCCCTTGAGGTTTTGCAGGAAGCCGGCTGCCTTGTCTTTTTGCACGCGGCAAAGGCTTTTTTTGAGAAGGGCGGCGAAAAAATCGTTGTCCAGGGGATGAGCGGCGTGCCTGAAAAAAAGGCGCTTGATGCCCTGAGGATGTGGAATCCAAAGCCTGCTGAAGGCGCGTGCAACATCCTGCTTTTGCACCAGAGCATCAGGGAGTTTTTGCCTTTTGACGATGACATGGTTGCCTCGATTTCCTTGGCTGATTTGCCCCTTGGCTTTGACCTTGTTGTTGACGGGCATTTGCACTGGGCAAGCGAGCAAAACCTTGAAAGCAGGCGTTTTCTCGTAACAGGAAGCACAGTGGTAACGCAGATGAAAAAGCTTGAGGCAAAGAAGCCCAAGGGAATCTTTGTTTTTGAAACAGGCGGCAAGGGCGTGCGCTTTGTTCCTTTGCCTGGGCAAAGGGTTTTTTTATTTGAAAAGCTTGAGTTCAGGGAAGCAGGGCTTGAGCAGGTAAGGAACACTGTTGAGGAAACTGTTTCAAAAATGCTTTCCTCTGCAAACGGAAAGCCCCTGATAAAGCTCAAGCTCAAGGGAAGCCTTGCAAAGGGCCTGAACAATGCCGATGTTGACCTTCGTTCTGTTGGGGCAAGGTTTGCGGAAAAGGCTTTTCTTTTCATTGACTGTGATTTCGAGGAATCGGGCTTTAAGCAAAAGCTTGAGCAGCTGAGGAATGCGCAGCTTGGCAGCAAGAGCATTGCCGCAATGGGCTTTGAGCTGTTGGAGAAAAATTTGGGGGAAACGCAGTTCAGGGAAGCCTTTGATATAAAAAGGGTTTTTGACCTTTTGGCAGAGGGCAACATTGACAGGGTTGTGGAATTGCTTTCAGAGGCAAAAGCCGCAACAAAAGCTTAAAATACATCTTTCTTTCTTCTAATTAGCATGGCACTTCTTCTTTACGCCGTCATTGTGGTTTCGCTTATCGCTTTGCTTTTTTGCATTTTGAAGCGTGCGGAAATTCTCCTTTACCCGAGGGGCAACAGGAAGATGGTTGAAATTTCCGACTTGATTCACAAGGGTGCAATGACTTTCCTGAATTCCGAATACAAGCTCCTTGCGATTTTCATTGCGGTTGTTGCGCTTCTTCTGTTCTTTTTCATCGGCCAGAGCACGGCCATTGTGTTTGTTTTCGGCGCGTTTCTCAGCGCATTGTCGGGAAACATTGGCATGCGCACTGCCACAAGGGCGAACAGCAGGACAACCCAGGCTTCAATAAAAAGCGTTGGTGCCGGTTTCAGGGTTGCTTTTGCTTCCGGAAATGTAATGGGTTTTGCGGTTGTCGGCCTTGGCCTTTTGGGCGTTTCCCTGTGCTATCTTTTCTTCAATGACCCGTTCATTATCTACGGCTTTGGCTTTGGCGCAAGTTCAATTGCCCTGTTTGCAAGGGTTGGCGGCGGCATTTTCACAAAGGCTGCCGATGTCGGCGCAGACCTTGTCGGCAAGGTTGAGAAGGGCATTCCCGAGGATGACCCGAGGAATCCGGCTGTCATTGCCGACAACGTCGGGGACAATGTGGGCGATGTTGCCGGAATGGGCGCTGACTTGTTTGAAAGCTATGTGGGCGCAATAATAGCGGCCATGGTGCTTGGAGTTGCAGTCATGGGCACAAAAGGCCTTCTTATTTCGCTTGCCCTGGCTGCCATCGGAATAGTTGCCTCAATAATTTCAACCCTTGCCGTTAATCCCAAGAAAAAGGAGAGCCTTTTTGGCACAATTGACAAAGGCATACTGGTTGCAACAGTCCTGATGGCCGTTATTTCCTATTTTTTCCTGGTTTATTTCATGGGCACTTTCGGGCTGTTCGTTTCAGTTTTGGCAGGGCTTGTTTGCGCAATAATCATCGGGTATGCCACTGAATTTGTGACAAGCCCTTATCACCAGCCTACGCAGATGATTGCAGGTGCGGCAAAAAGCGGGGCTGGCACGAACATAATTGCAGGCATAAGCACCGGCATGCTTTCAACTGCAGTGCCTGTACTCACTGTCGGCGCTGTAATCATCATAAGCTATTATTTTGCCGGTATGTTTGGCATTGCGCTTGCCGCGGTTGGAATGCTTGCCACTTTGGGGATTACTCTTGCGGCTGACACTTACGGGAGCGTTGCCGACAATGCCGCAGGGATTGCTGAAATGGCAGGCCTGGGCAAAAAGGTCAGGGAGCGGACGGAGCTTTTGGATGCCGTTGGCAACAGCACTGCCGCCATTGGAAAGGGCTTTGCAATAAGCTCTGCCGCTTTGACCGCTTTGGCATTGTTCGCTTCTTTTATTGCGCTTGCAGGCCTTGAGCACATCAATGTTGCCGCGCCTGTTGTCATTGTCGGGCTTTTCCTTGGCGCGCTTATGCCGTTCATTTTCTCGGCTTTTACAATGAGCGCTGTCGGCAAGGCCGCTGTTGCAATGGTTGAGGAGGTCAGGAGGCAGTTCAGGACAATAAAGGGCCTGATGCAGGGCAAGGCAAAGCCTGATTATGACAAGTGCATTGCAATCAGCACGCATGCCGCATTGAGGGAAATGGTTGCGCCAAGCCTTATTGCCATTCTCGCGCCGCTTGCCGTCGGCCTTGTTTTGGGCGTTGAGGCTTTGGGCGGCTTTTTGGCAGGCTCTATCGCAACCGGTTTCCTCCTGGCTGTTTTCATGGCAAATGCAGGCGCTTCCTGGGACAATGCCAAAAAGTTCATTGAGTCAGGGCATTTTGGCGGCAAGGGAAGCGATACCCACAAGGCGGCTGTTATAGGCGACACTGTCGGCGACCCGTTCAAGGACACTGCCGGCCCTTCCCTGAACATCCTTATAAAGCTGATGACAATCGTGAGCCTTATTGTAATGCCATTGCTGCTCTGATTAATCTATTTTGATTCCGAGTAGTTCATTTATTTTTATAAACCTGTGGGTGGCTATTTTGGTATACCTTGTGTTATACATTTTGTATAAAGTTTTGTACAAAACAATTGTGCATAGTTTGTTTTGCAATGGTTGATTGTTATGGCGGAAGTTGAATCAAATCTTGTGCGGTTTTTTGGGGACAACCCCTTTGTCAGGATTCTTGATGCCTTTATTGACAATATTGGGGAGGAATACAGCAAAAAAGAGGTGCAGGAACTCTCTGGAATAAGCAAGGGCGCTTTGTTTAGCCATTGGGGCAAGCTTGAAGAGCTGGGCTTAGTTAGGGTAACCCGGTCTTTTGGCAAAACAAGGCTTTTTACCCTGAACAGGCAAAGCCCTCTTGTAAAGGACATATTAAAATTTGAAGCAAGGATGATTGAGGAAACAATCCCTGAAAAGGTTAAGGCAGTTGCATAGAATTCTTTTTTAGTATGCCTCATGTTTTAAAAGCAGTTTGGGTTTTTTGTTCTTTCAGGCTTTTAAGGGTGTTTTTGGTTTGAGCGGTGAGAAATGGGTTGTTGCGGACAAGCAAGGCAAAAACCTTTTTTGGCCTTCCGAGGCAATGAAGAAAAGGGCTTGGGTAAGCAATGAATCCTTTTACGAGGAGGGAAAGAAAGACCCGATTGCTTTCTGGGAAGCGAGGGCAAAAGAAGGCCTTGAATGGTTCAAGCCCTGGGACAAAGCCTATGAAGGAAAGCCCCCTTATTTCAAGTGGTTTTTGAACGGCAAAATCAACCTTAGCTACAACTGCCTTGACAGGCATTTAAAGGGCAAAAAGGACAAGATTGCGATAATCTGGGAGCCTGAATCCCTTGCCGAAAAGCCCAGAAAGATAACTTATGGGCAATTGCACGGGCAGGTTTGCAGGCTTGCAAACGCGCTGAAAAAAATCGGGGTAAAAAAAGGCGACAGGGTTGGCATTTACCTGCCGATGATTCCCGAGGTGATGATTTCAATGCTTGCCTGCGCCCGCATAGGCGCAATCCACAGCGTTGTCTTTTCTGCATTCAGCGCCGAATCCTTCAAAACAAGGGTTGAGGACAGCAAGGCAAAGGCAATCATAACCTGCGATGGCTACACAAGAAAGGGCAAGGAGACAAATCTCAAGGAGCAGGCTGACCTTGCCGCAGGGCTTCCCTGCGTCCAAAAAATGGTTGTCGTGAAAAGGACCGGCCGAAGCATTGAAATGAAAAAGGGCAGGGATCTCTGGTACCATGAGATTGTTGAAAAAGAAAATGCTGAATGCGCGCCTGAGCAGCTTGAATCAAACGAGCCCCTTTTTATGCTTTACACAAGCGGAACAACCGGAAAGCCAAAGGGAATAGTGCACGACACAGCCGGCTATCTGGTGCAGGCATACTGGACCACAAAGCTTGACTTTGATTTGCACGACGAAGACATCTTCTGGTGCACTGCCGACATAGGCTGGATAACCGGGCACACTTACGGCTGTTACGGGCCATTGGCTGTTGGAGCCACGATGGTTGTTTACGAGGGCGGCCCAGATTTTCCCGATTGGGGCAGGTTGTGGAGCATAATTGAAAAATACAAGGTCACGGTTTTCTACACCGCGCCAACGGCAATAAGGATGTTCAAGCAAATGGGCGATTCCTGGATAACAAAACACGACCTTTCCACGCTTAGGCTGCTTGCAACAGTCGGCGAACCAATTGACGAAGAATCATGGATGTGGTACTTCAATGTAATCGGGCAGGCAAGATGCCCTGTGATTGACACCTGGTGGCAGACAGAAACAGGCGGCACTTTGATAAACGCCCTGCCAGGCATAGGCCCGTTCATTCCAACAGTTGCGGGAAGGGTTTTTCCCGGCAGCAAGGCCGAAATCCTTGATGACAGGGGCAAGCCTGTCGGCGAAGGAGATTCGGGCTTCCTTGTTTTCAAAAGCCCTTTTCCCCCGGGATTTTTGAGGGGCATCTGGAACAACGAGGAAAAATACGTTGAAACCTACTGGTCCGAATACGGCAAGGAAACTTACTTCACAAGCGACGGCGCACGATGGCATGATGATAAAAACATCAGGGTTACCGGCAGGGTTGACGACGTGATGAAGGTTGCAGGCCACAGGCTGAGCAGCGCTGAGGTCGAGGATGCAATAACATCGCATCCTGATGTTGTGGAGTCTGCTGTTGTGCCAAAGCCGGATGAAATCAGGGGCCAGGTGCCGGTTGCATTCGTTGTCCTTGAGAAAAACGTCAAGCCCTCTCCGGAAGTTGAGAAATCAATAATAGCTGCTGTTGTCAAGGCAATAGGGCCGACCGCAAAACCGCACCAGTTTTTCTTCGTTGACGGACTGCCAAAAACAAGAAGCGGCAAAATAATGCGCAGGTTCATGCGCTCAATGTTAATCAACGAAAAGCTCGGGGACGCAACAACGCTGCAGAACCCGGAAATAGTTGACCATCTGAAGAAAGTCGTGGGCTACAAGGAAAAATAGCCCCCTGTTTTATTTTTCTTTTCCCGTTTCCCCTTCAACCCATTTTTCAACTTCTTTGCCTGTTTTCACTTCAATGAATTCAATCACGGGCAGTTCGTAGCTGTGCATTTTTTTTATTTCGGCTTCAACTTTTTTGCGCAGCCCTTTTCTTGTCTTTAAAATCAGCAGCGCTTCTTTGCTTTTTTCAATTTTGCTTTTCCATAAGTAATGTGATTCGATTTTCGGAACAATGTTTGCGCAGGCGACAAGTTTTTTGCGCAGCAGGGCAAGCGCGATTTTTCGCGCTTCCGCGCTGTTTTTGCAGGTTACAAAAATGAGAATGCCCATGCTAAGTATTATTGCATTGAAGAATAAATTGCTTTCTTTTGCATTTCGTTGATTGCTGTAATCCTGTTTTTGCTATTAAAGCTTTGCCCTGCACTGTTTTTCTGTGTTTTAATGCAAAAGGTTTTGGTTGATTCAAATATTTTTTTGGATTATTATTTGGATAGGCAAGATGCAATGCTGCCTTTAGGCGAGTTTGCTTTCCAGTTCATAAAAAGAGCCGTTGAATGCAAGTATCTTGTTTTCATTACAAAGGATGTTTTATTTGAAGTAAAAAATATCCTTGGCGTGGATGAAGGAACTGCTTGGAGGCGCGTTTTCAGTTCATTGGCAAATAAAAGCAAAATAGAATTGGTTAGCTATGAAAAAGATGTTGAGCAAAGGGCAATCGTTTTGGCAAAAAAGGAGAATATCCCAAAGACAGACGCCTTGCTGATTGAAGTGGCAAAAGAAAATAATCTTATCCTCGTTTCAAGGAATTTCCATTTTGAAGGCTCAAAAGGCATTATCCAAATATTTAAGCCGGAAGAGCTGGATTGAATAGTGTCACCCATGCAGTTCTTTCCAAATTTTTTCCCTGACTTTTTCAAATTCTTCGGGCGTGGGCTCTTTTATGCCCAATCTCTTGCCTTCGCCGTAATGCTTTTTCAGCTCTGCAAGGGCGCTTTTTGTCTCATAGTCGTCAATGAATTTCCTGACAGCCGCCTTGACAAACTCGGTCCTGTTCGAGAAATTGCTGCCTCTGACGACAGAATCAATATTCTTCAACAGCTTTTCATCAAGCCTCAAATTCACAAGCCTGTTAGCCATGTATCAATTGTATATACAAATGCTTTATAACAGTTTTGGCAATTTTTTCCCAAGGCTTTTTTCCCGCAGCAAAAAAGGCTTACGGCAAAAAGTCGTTGGTTTTGATTTTTTGCGGCAAGTATTCTTCTGTTACGAACCTGATTCCTTTTTTGCTCAATGCTTCCAATTCCAGCTTTATTGCCTTGTCTTTCATCAGCTGGAATTCTTCCTGCCAGGGCTTGTTCTTGAACCATTCGTAGCCCTTCATTTCGTTCAGGCGCTTTATGTCAAGCTGGTTGAGTTTGATTGTTACTTCTTTTGGAATCTTGAATGTTTCAACGTCCTTTACCGTGAGCCCTATGTATTTTGTGATTGGCGTGGCGAGCTTTTCCTCGCTGTAAGAAAGGCTGATTGAGCCCTGTTTTATCACGCTGTAGATGTACATTCCCCAGGGGTCGGCATCCATGAGCGCGTAAACTGGCAAATTGAATTCGCCGTTCAGCCTTTGGACAAGCCTTCTTTCAGCCCTTGATGGCTGGCCCCTTCCTGTAATGATGATGCATTTGTTTTTTTTCCAGAATAAATCTTCGTTGAACCTTTTCCAGACTGCGTCCTTTTCAATGAACAGCACGTATTCGGCGTCAATGTCCTTGATTTCTATCCTGTCTGGTTCCACATTGCTTGGCACGCCCCATCCGCCGCTGCCCATTTTGGTCAGGTCAATCTTGTCCTTGCCGTCCTTTATTGTCATGTTTCCCACTATTACGCCCTTGCTGCTTGCGCCAAGGTGAAGTTCTTCACGCAGCAGGCCGAGCGACGCCTCAATGTCCTCTATTATGGGGTCTGATTCCCCCTGTTCTTCAAAAGTGTTCTCGTTCGTGTCGGCAATCGTGTGCTTGAGCGCGTAGTACAAATCCCTGATGCTTACCGTTGCCTTTTGTTCTATGACCTTTTTTATTTCCGCGGCAACAAGCATTGTCTGCATGAATTTCCTTGTGTGTGCAATGTTCAGGAATTGCCTTTCACTTTTTTTGTCGCCCAGCTTTATTGTTTTGCTTTTTTGGTCAAAGTAAATGTTGTTAAGTGTCCTTACCGGCAGCTCGTAGCCCGGGTTTTCGCCCTTGTTTATCTGCCTGAGCACGTCCTCGCCCGCGCTTTCCAGCCTTTTGATTACTTCAGAGTCCTTCATTCCCCTTCACCCTCTTCCTTCAGGGCGCTTTTTCTCTTTTTGCCCTTTTTTTTCTCCTTTGCCTCTTTTTTTGCGTCTTTTTCAAGCTCTTCGTCAGTCAGTTCTGCTTCAACCTCTTTTTCCTGCTTTTCCTCAAGCTTGAGCCTTTTCATCACTATTTCGTGCAACTTGCTTTCTATTGCCTTTACAGGCTTTCCTGTGAGATCGTGCAGCGCTATTGCAACCTCTGTTGCGTATTTCAAGAACACCTTTTTCTTGGCCTGCTTTTCCGCTTCCCTTCTCTTGCCGGCAACGTACTGGTAAATTCTCCTGCCTGTGTCCATTATTGCAAGCCGCAGCTCTTCCATTACTGCGTCGTCATCTGTAATAGCCTGCTTTCCTGCGCCGGTATAAGGGATGTGCACAGACAAAATGTGCACAAACACTGTCAAGGGCGCGCTGTTCATGTCCCTTATTCCGTAGCGTTTCCAGTCAACGCTTTGCACTGCCTTTGTCAAAGCGCAGCCCCCGCCGTCAAACAGCAATGGCACCCTGTTTGCAAACCTCATCACTTCAACCCTTTTGATTTCGGTTTTGGTGCCGTCGCTGTTTTCAATCGTCTCGCCGCTGCCCCTTCCGGCATTTCCCCCGAAGGCAACCGCAACCTCAACCTGGAACGCTATTCCCTCGCTGTAAACCTGGGGCTTTCTTTCAACAACGCTCAAAAACTCGGGCTGGACTATTTCCCTGAGCGATGCTTCTATCCTTTCCTGCCCGATTGGCCTCAGCGCGTCAGTTCTCGGCGCAATGAACTGCATTCCCTTTATCGCCTTGACAATCTCCTCTGTTTCGTGCCACTCCAGCTTTTTCGGGTCCTTGTTCAGGTCAAAAGAAACCTGCTTTGTGATCTCTTCAATTGATTTTTCGCCCATCCTGTCAAAATCATTCTTCAAAAATGACGAAACCTTTCTCGCCTCGGTCGCCTTGGCCATTGTGAGGATTTCGTCAACAGTTGTGCCCTTGGGGTGCGGCTTGACCTCAAAGCTTCTTTCGGGAACGGCCTTTGACGTTCTTGCAAAAACATTTTTTGTCCCGTCAGGCTCGACAAAAATTATCGTGGCATGCGGGTTTGCTATGGCAGTTCTCCTCAGGTATTCCAGTGGGCCCTGCTCGCTTTTCTGGTACTTCACTTCCTTGAATTTTGCCTTGACTGCAGTGCCCTTAAAGTCCTTTTTCGTTTCCTCCATCTTGATTATTTTGGCCTCGTTTTTTTTCGGGTCAATTGTAAGCTCTGCCACAAGGGTTCTTTTTCCATCCCCCGTAATCACCTGTATTGGCTTGCCTGTAGTCATCAGGGAAAGCATGGTGCATCCGCTTGCTCCGATTCCCTGTTGGCCCCTGCTTTGCATCAGCCTGTGGAACTTTGTGCCCGCAAGCAGCTGCGCAAACGCCTTTCCAATAGTGTGCTCGGTGAGCCCGGGCCCATTGTCCTTGACCATTACCTCATAGTATTCTTCGCCAAGCTCGGAGAGTCTTACCTCTATTTCAGGCAAAACCCTTGCCTCTTCACATGCGTCAAGGGAATTTGTAACATATTCATGAATTATTGTCGTAAGAGTCCTGATTTTTCCCGTCAGGCCGAGCATCTGCTTGTTTTTCTTGAAGAACTCTGCAACAGAATGCTCCTTGAATTCCTTGGCAAGCTGTTCGGCCGTAAGGCCTGCGCCATTGCCGCTTTCCTTTTCCGCCTTTTCCTCCGGCATGCAGTCACCTCAAAGAGTGAATTTTTCCATTCCCTTTCTTTCCCTATTAAGAAAATCCATTGCCTTTTTATGGGTTGAGCCGGACAAAAGCATTTCAACTCCTTTCCTCGCAAGCCCGACAGACTCGGGGTTTCCGATTATCGCAACCGTTTTCCCCAAAACACTTATTTTTGTGCCTGTCGCATTTTCAATTGCATCCCTTGCCCTGCCCCCTGTTCCAATAACCCTTGCCTTCTTTGTCTGGATTGCCTTTTCGCTTCCCCCGACAACATCTGAAACTTTTATGATTTCAAGCAGCATTTCCTCGCCAAGCAAAGCAAAGGCATTTTCCGGCGAAAAACCCCGGCCAATTGCCTTTACCACATTCACCGCGTCGTAAAAATTTGCAGTGTTTTCCTTTCCCTCAATCTCAACATCGCCTGTTTCGCTGTCCACTTCAATCACAACGCCGGCAAGCTTTTCAAGCCTTCTCTTTACCTTGCCCTCAGAACCAATCAAAACGCCGATTCTCTCCTTGGGAATCCTTATAGTCTCAAACAAGCCTTTTTGCTCATGCAAAAAGCCTTGGGAAACATGCTTCGCAAATTCAAAGGGCAAAAAAGTCACCAATATATAGTAATATATACTATATAATGGGGAAAGATTTTAAAAGCTGAGCCAATAAAAAGGCGTCTTACAGCCTCTTTTTTTCTTCAGCAAGAGCTGCCTTATCTAGGTTATTGTTTAAATACAGGGAAGCATTATTATTTACAAAAGAAGGGCGTTAAAAGCATGATTTTCAACGAATGGCTTGACATTCTTATCTACAGGAAAAAGCCTGTTGACATTTCAAAAACAGGCTTGGCTGAGGGCCTGAAGCATGTTGCAATTGCAAGCGCAATAACAAGCTTTCTTGTCGGCATCTCAACATGGATTTCCCTACCTTTCATGTCAGAACTAGCAGGCTCAGAAGCCGGGGGCTACGCCCTATTTGGCGCAACGGCCGGGCCTTTAATGCTGGTAATGTACACAGTCCTGGGTCCGATTTCGACAGTAATCAGCTCGCTTATAATTGGCGGCATTCTGCACATTTTCTCGCTGATTTTTGGCGGAAAAGGAAAATACGAAAACTACGTCGGGGTGCTTGCAAAAATTGACGCTGCGCTGCAGGGAACAATAGGCGTCCTGCTTGCCATCATACTGATTGTGGTTGCCCTCTTGGGAGCAGATGCCTATTTCGCATCAATGCCCCTTATCATTGCAATAGGCCTTATAATGGGCTTCTGGTCGCTTGTGCTTGCAGTGCTTGCTACGCAAGCCGTGCAAAAGCTTTCGCTTGGCAAGGCCATTTTGGCAGTTGTTATCATCCCGTTGATAATAGGCACAGTGCTGCTCGCTTTGCTGATTGCGCTCCTGTCTATGCTGTTTCCGCCAGCTATATAAGAACAGGGCTATTCGGTCACTCTTTTTGCAAAAAAGGCTTTTTTTTGCCTTAAAATAGCTTTAAATACAAGAAAACCCTAATTCTATTAAAAATTTCGAGGGAGGTGAAAAGCAAAATGGATTTTGGAACAGCAATAGGAAAGCCTTTCAGCAACATAACAAACCTGGTCATTGGAATAGTGCTCATGATTATTCCAATAGTGAACATCCTCACAATACCTGGTTACCTGCTAAGGGTTGCAAAGAAAACCATGGATGGCGACAAAAAACTGCCAGGCTTTGGCAACTTTGGCGAATTGGTAATAAGCAGCATCAAAATGATAGTCGTCGGAATAGTCTACGGCATAATAGGCATGATTGTGGCCTTTATTCTGATGCTCATACCGTTCGTGGGAGCTGTACTGGTAATCATCTGGTACATTGTCCTAACGTTCATAATCTACGCAGCAATGATGACCCTTGCGCAGACAAATGACATTGGTGCAGCGCTCGGCATACCGACAGTCACAAAGAAGGCGCTAAAAGGAAGCTTCATTATTGCAGTCATAGTGGCAGCAATAGTGACAGGCATAATAGCCTCCATAGTAGCCCTTGTGGTCATTCTCATAACTGGTGCATCATTATTGCCGCTGCTAATGAGCATGTCAGACCCGTCACTTATCATGGACCCTGCAATGGCAATGGAACTATTCACAGGCATAATGGGCATGTTCATGATACTGATGCCAATAATGATAATATTGAGCTTCATCCTAAACGTGTTCTTCATAACCATTGTCGCAGAAGCATACAAGAAAACTGCGGCATAAATATTTGGTTTAAAGCGAAGAACACCCTTTTTCTTTTTTTTTCACTAAAATAGCTTTTAAATACAGGAAAACCCTTTTATATCTAAAATTTCAGGGGAGGTGAAAAGCAAATGGCAATTAAATCAATTACAAGGATTGACCCTGTGCAGTACGGGAAAGTGCTGGCAGTGCTATTGGCAATTATATACCTGATTATGGGGCTAGTAATGACCCTGTTTATGGGATTGATTGGCGGAATCATGGCAATGATTCCAGAGGCTGGTGGCGGATCATTTGCCGGTTTCGGTGTCGGTCTCGGCATAGGCGGCGGCTTGGCAATGACCGTTGCCATGGTTATTTTCGGAGCAATCTTTGGCTTCGTAATGGGCGTAATCGGCGCTTTCATCTATAATTTTGTCGCAAGCAAGGTAGGCGGAATAAAAATTGACCTTGAGTGAATGCTTTTCGCTTTCCCTTTTTCTTTTTTTTTTTTAAAAGCCTTTTGCCGTGGGCAAAAGCCTTGGGAAAAAGCTTCGCAAAAAAACAGGCAAAGCCACCGCACCTGCGAAGCAAACCAATTAAATACATTCCAGCTCAAAATTCATTATTCGTGCCGGCGTGGCTGAGCTCGGTTGAAGGTGCTCCGCTCGAAAAGGCCTTTTTTCCTGCTGGAAAAAAGCCTTGGGAAAACCCAAATTGCTGATGCAATTTGAGGCCTTTTCTTAGAAAGAAAAGCCCTGGGAAAAGAAAGCAATGCTGATGCATTGCTAAACGCGAGGAACGGAGTAGGTCGAAAGGCCTCACAGGTTCAAATCCTGTCGCCGGCGATTAGAGTTTTCTTACAGTTCCCTTGTTTGCATCAACTTCAATTAGGTCGCCTGTTTTGATTGCTTTTGTTGCAAGCCTTGTTCCGACAATGCAGGGGATGCCGAATTCTCTGGCAAGAATCGAAGCGTGGGATGTGAGACCGCCTTCGTCTGTAACAATTGCAGCGGCCTTGCTTGCGATTAAAACCATTGTTGGCTGTGTCATTGTCGTAACCATTACTTCGCCTTTTTTGAATTCCCTTAAATCCTTTTCAAGCGTTGGCAAATCCCTCACCAAAATAACCCTTGCTTTGCCTTTTGCTTTGCCAGGGCATGCAATTGTTCCGCTTATTTCCGTCACAGAGATTTCTTTTTTGAAGCCAACTTCTTTTTCCGCAACCAACAATGCTTCTTCGCCTGAAAAAAAGCGCAGTTGCAGGTTGTCCAGCCAAAAAAGGTAAAATTTTTTTCTATTGGCGATTTCTTCTTTGCTTAATTTAATTTCACGCTCCAAGAAATTCAAAACGTCCTCAATGTTATAAGTCCACATAAAATCATCAATCGTTTCTCCAACCCTTGCCGCAATTTCCCTGAACATGTTTTGGAACAAGAATTCAGCACCGCCCCAAACTGCTTTTGTTTCCATCCTGTCAATTGCGGACTTTTGGAAAATAAGGGCAAGTTCCGACGCTTGTTCGCTCCCTTGCAGGCCGGCCAAAATTTCCTTCTGCTTGTTTGCAAGCTCAATGCTTTTCCGCCGTATTTCATTTGTTTTCAGCAAGACCTCTGCTTCGCTTATTTTCCCCAATGGCAGGGCTTTTTCTTTTAGGAAACTTACAGCCGTGCTCTCACTATATGTGTTAAAGAAAAGCCAGGGGTGTTTTTTTGCGTGCTCTAAAAGCGGTGTTTCATCGCCTGGCAAAGCAGCCTTTAGAAAATCTATTTCCTCCCTTTTAATAGCATCCACTTCACAAGGGGTCGTTAAAATAGTGAAATATGAGCTAATCTGCTCTTCTGAAAATGAATTCTGGTTCAGCAGCTTCTTCAATGCTTTTTCCGCCGGCTTGAGGAACTCCGGCTGTGATGCGGAAAAACAGGGCAGCAGCCTTTCATACGCGGTTACATAATGGTTGAACAGCTTGGCAAGCCCTTCGTTGCCCAGCTCCCTTAAATCCATTTTCTCCTTTTCGCTATACAATTCAAAAAAATTTTTTCGCGCGGCATTTGACTGTTCTAAAACCTTCCTGAAGAATGACTCCGCCAAAAGCTTTTTGCCTTCTTTCACGGTTTGCAGGTTATCATATTTTTTTACGTAATTGTGCAGCTGCCTGTTTTCAACCAGGGAAAAACTGTTTTTTCTTACCGCCCCAAAAAAATGTCTCTGGGTGGCGTAATACCTGGTCCAGCACTCAGCAGAAATTGCGCTATGGCTCTCACCCCAGTCAAAAATCCATTCCAACTTTTTCCACCCCTAAATAGGTTAAGAATAAAAGAATAAATAAGTTGCCCCTCTTTTCAAGGCTTGCCTACGTTTTTCCGAATGTCTTTTATTAATTTGCAGGCCTAATAATTTCGGGTGGTTGCCTTGGATGAATGCATTTTCTGCAAAATCGTTTCGGGAAAAATTCCCGCAACAAAACTTTACGAGGACGATTTGGTCCTAAGCTTTCTTGACATAACGCCTGCCGCCAAGGGCCATGCCCTGGTAATTCCGAAAAGGCACTATGCCACGCTTTTGGATATGCCGCACGAGGAACTAAAGCAGGTTGCTGAGGCAGTACAAAAAATAGCGGCTGCTACAATGGTTGCCCTGCCTGGCGTTGAAGGCTTTAATGTTTTGCAGTCAAACAATGAGGCCGCAGGCCAGGTCATTCCGCACGTGCACTTTCATGTGATTCCAAGGCATAAGGAAGACAATATCAATTTTGCATGGGAACACGGCAAGGCTGAAATGGAAGAACTGAAAAGGTATGCGGCGCTTGTCAGGCAAAAAATCAGGTGATGATATGCCGGATGATGAGCAGGAAGGTTTGAGACAAAAAAGGCAACTGAAGAACCAGTATGACGATTTTTTGCACAAGATTCAGCAGGAAAAGATGAAAGAGCTTTGGGGCGGCAAAGAAGACGAGGCTTGGGAAAATGCTTGATTCCTGTGTAGTTCTTACTATTCCGCCTTTTTGAACAAAATTTCGCCTTTCTTCACTTTGGTGCCTGCCTTCAGCAGGTTGAATCTGCATTCTTTCAAAGAGCCTGCTTTCACGCCTATTTGTGCATTGATTTTTTCGCTTGTTTCAGGCATGAATGGCTGCAAAAGAATTGAAATTATGCGCAGCGAGTCAGCCAAAGAGTAAAGCGTGCCATTTCGTTCCTTTTCTTCCTGTTTCCAGGGCTGTTTTTCGTTGATGAACTGGTTGCAGGCAGTTACGAATGAAAAGATTTCCGCAAGTGCGTGGTGCAGTTCCAGTTCTTTCATATGCTTTTCAATTTTTTCAAGATTAAGCTTTTTCTGCAGTTCCTTGTCAATTGTTCCCATTGGCACTGTTCCCTTGCAGTATTTTTCAATCATCACAATTGTCCTGTTCACCAGATTTCCCAATCCGTTTGCAAGCTCGTTGTTCAGCCTTTCTTTCAGCGCTTCCTCCGAGAAATTGCCGTCCTGCCCGAAAGGGATTTCCCTTAAAAGGAAGTAGCGCAGGGCATCCACGGTATAGCTGTCTGCAAGCGCTATCGGGTCTATTACAGTGCCCTTGCTTTTGCTCATCTTTTCCCCGAATTCGGTATTGATGAAGCCGTGCACAATAATGTTTGGCAGTTTAATTCCTAATGCAAGAAGCATTGTTTTCCATATAACTTCGTGGTGCCAAACGATATCAGAGCCCACAACGTGTGTCGCCGGCCAGAACTTTTTAAATTTTTGATTTGGATATTCCACCGTGGATAAATAATTTATCAGAGCATCAACCCAAATTGCAACGGTTAGGCCTTTGTCAAAAGGCAGTGGGATTCCCCATTTTACTTTTTCCCTTGTTATTGTCAGGTCTTTCAGCGGCTCTTTTAGCCTGTTTAAAATTTCATTCCTTTTTTTTTCCGGCCAGAGAGAATCTGGATTATTTTGCAGGTCTTCAACGAGTTTTTTTTGATATTTGCTCATCCTGAAAAAATAACTTTTTTCCTTTACTCTTTCAGCCTCTTTTTTGTGCACAGGGCACTTTCCTTCAACCAAATCCTTTTCCATGTAAAATGTCTCACAGTCAACGCAGTAGTTTCCTTCATATTCCCCTTCGTATATATCTCCCTTTTCATAGAGTGCTTTCAGTATTTCATCAACCGTTTTTTCATGCCTCTTTTCGGTCGTCATTATAAAGTCGTCATAGGAGATGTTGAGAACCTTGCACAGTTCCCTGAACAGGTCGGAGATTTCTTCAACAAACACGCTGGGCTCTTTTCCTGTTTTTTCTGCGGCTCTCTGGATTTTCAGGCCATGGCAGTCTGTTCCTGTGCTAAAGTACACTTCGTATCCTTCAAGCCTTTTCCAGCGAGCAATGGTGTCAGTAACTATCTTTTCGTATGCATGCCCCAAATGAAACCGACTTGAGGGATAATCTATGGCCGTACTTATGAAAAAGGTTTTTTGCATATTACAACACTTCAAATAACAATCCTGGTAAATCAATAAAAAGGAAACTTTGCTTATAAAGCAAATGCCTTTACCTGGTGTTCATGTTGATGTTCCCAAATCTTCTGTTTCTTTCATCGATGTTTGATATTGCTGCATTTAGCGCTCTCGTTTTCGCACGGTGTTGAATGTAAGGCTTTAACGAATTAAGCAATTCAACAAGGTAAAATTTTTTGCTTATTACCAAACTCCAGTAATCTCCATTGTGCACGTATCCTTCGCGGGTAACATATCCTTTCCTTGCACCAAGACACAACTTTCTGCATTTTATCCCGAATTTTGGAAGTGTTTCAAGTATTTTTTCTAATAATGCTTTGTCATAATTTCCCAAAGCATAAACTGCCTGCCCTTTGGAAATGCCAATGTGCCCCTCTGCGTCTGTAAATCCCGCTAAAAAGGAGAAGAAAACATCTTCTTTTTGGAAGATCCAATCTGGGGCAACTTTACTTAATAAGAAGCTAAAACTTAAGGGGAGACCAACTCCGATACTTTTGGCTCCTCGTTTGTTTTTCTTTGAGATCCAAAGTGTAGAATACTTTTGGAACATGCTTTGAATCAGTTGCAGTTGTTCTTCTTTCGTTGTGCCGCATTCAATTGAGATTGTTTCACTATTTTTACCGCCTGTTCTTGCTCTCAAATCACCTATCCTAAAGCCAATTAGGTAAGCCTTTTCCAACAAATTGCCGCTAAAATCCTTCCGAGGATAAATCATTTGAGCACCCGCAGGGGTTCTTGTTTTTATCCCGTACTCTATCAATTTCTGTGCACAGTGCTTCTTGAAAATCCATATAGCTTTTCTATTTCCCAACTGGAAAGCCTTTTCTTGCCGTAGAGTTCCAGCAGGGTTTCTTTACTTGGCACATTTTGATTTGGGCTTCTGGGCAGTCTTGCCTTGATTCCAAACTGCTTAAGCCTTTTCCAGATAGTAGCTTGACAGCAGTTGTATTTCTCAGCTATTTCAAAGGTTGTCAAACCCTGTTTTATGTAAAGTTCAATTAGTTCCTTTTTGGTTATTTTTACAAAGCGGCCGTTTGAAGGCTTGGTCTTTATTTTATATTCCCTAAGCCTGTTGAGAATTGTAGTCATTTTGCAGTCAAACACTTTGGCTATTTCGCTTGGGGCAAGTTTTCTCTTTTCGTATAATTCAATCAAGTCCTCTTTTGGGATTTTTATCTTCTTTTTCTTTACAAAAAGTTTCACTGCTTCAGCAGTTGTTCTGGGCTTAATGCCATAAAATTTCAGCCAGTAGCAGATTGAGCCGGCGGTTCGGTCAAAAAGTTTCCCTATTTCTGATGTAGGACGTTTCTGCCTAGTGTACAACTCTTCCAACACTTCTTTCGAAATTTCAGCTTTCACTCTCCCACCGCACAAAATACGGTTTTGCCGTTTAAAATCGCTTTGAAAGAGCAGGTTTCCGCTAATCACTGAAACCCCTCCCTATTCATGTTTTGCAGCAAGTCGTCAAAGGAAAAGCCGTCGCTGAATGGATTGCCTTTTGTTTCTGAAAGTTTTTGAGAAAAACTCATCCATCATCACCTCCATTCAGAATGAATTTTTTCGTGGACGTCTCTGCTGCTTTTGGAGGCATTAAATCCTTTGTCCTGAGCGCAGCGAAGGCAAAGGTTTAAGCCGAGAAAAGCAGAGTCCTAAGAAAAAATTCGAAATTGGATGTGATGGGGTTTTAATCAAACCCTTTTATTCCTTTCTGGTAAGGGTGCAGTTCGCTTTCCAAATCCTTTCTCCTTTGGCCGGTTTGCTTTCGCAATTGCTTACCTATAATTATTTCGGCGCACTAATACTTAAAGGGAATTTTTTCATACCCAACACGAATTTTTTGGTTCCCGACACAATAGCCGGCGGAATGCCATATTTTTTTTGGAATAAGGGAATTACCGGAAGCCTGCTCTCTTGGGGTGTGCTTTTAAAGGGAAAAAAGGGTATTTTTTTTATGGTGGGGGGAGAAAATGGCGCTTGAGGAAGATGCTGATGATGAATCTGATTTTTCCCCTGATTTTTCTGCAAAAGCGGGGAAGGCTGGTGCGAAGCAAATTTCCCCTGATGAGGGAAGCGAAAGCCCCTATGTTTCCAAGTTTCTTGAATTTTTTGAGGCCAATTACAAGAAGGAATTGGAGCGGCTTGTTGAAAACTATCCTGACAAGAGAAGCCTTGAGGTTGACTTCAGGCTGCTTGAGCAGTTTGACATAGAGCTTGCGGACGCGATTTTGGACTCTCCTGACCTGCTGCTTGAAGCCGCAAAGGACGCGATTGAGCAGATTGAGGTTCCTGCGCTTGAAATTGAAATCTTTTCTCCGCATGTGCGCTTTTTCAACATCCCGAAAGAGCATGAGCCTTTGGTGAGGGACATAAGCGCTGCACAGCTTGGAAAGTTTATTGCGGTTGAAGGTGTTGTAAGGCAGATTACCACTGTGCTGCCAAAGCTCAAGGTTGCGGTGTGGAAATGCAGGCACTGCGGCAACACTTACGAGAAAGTGCAGGATGACCAGCAGCTCAAAATGCCTTCTTTCTGCGAATGCAGGCACAGGGACTTTGACCTTGTGCCGGAGCAATCCGAGTTCATTGACAGCCAGCGTGTTGAAATACAGGAGCCCTTGGAAAGGCTGAAGGGAAACGAGCAGGCCTCTACATTGCAGGTATACATTGCCGACGACCTTGTCAACAGGATAAGTGCAGGGGACAAGACAAGATTTACAGGGGTACTGAGGCTTGCGGTGCCGGACAAGAAGAAAACAGTTTACGGCAGGTACCTTGAGGCCTTTCATTTGGAGGAAACCCAGCGCGAATTCCTTGACGTTGAGATATCGCCTGAAGAGGAAAAGGAAATAAAGGATTTGGCGTCAAGCCCTGACATTTATGAAACGCTTATAAAAAGCATTGCGCCCGCAATTTACGGCCACGAAAAGGTCAAGGAATCAATCATCCTGCAGTTGTTCGGCGGCGTCAAGAAGAACCTGCCCGGCAACCAGACTGTGAGGGGAAACATCCACGTTTTGTTGGTGGGTGACCCTGGTTGCCTTGTTGCTGATGAAAGGATTGTGCTTGGCAATGGTGCAATTGAAAAAATCGGCAGCATTGGTTCAAGGCACTTGGAGGAAATAAACCTGCAGGTGCTCACAGGGCAGGGTGGCGCGAAAAGGGATACAGCAACTGTTTTCCATTATTACAAGAGCCAGCCTGTGATTGAAATAGTTACAGAGAGTGGAAAAAGCATCAAGGGAACGCCAAACCACCCTCTTCTGTGCATTTCAAAAGAAAACAGCCGTGTTGCAAGAAATTGGAAGCGCCTTGACGAATTCAGAGAAGGGGACAAGGTTGCGGTAGTGACTGGAATTCCCTGCACGATTACCCGTTACATTGAGACTGGCTTTAACCAATTGCCGCCTATTGGCGGGAGCAAATTCAAGGGTTCCTTACCTGAAAAGGTTACACCGGAGCTGGCTTCTTTTTTGGGTTATATGGTTGGAGACGGCTGGGTTAGAAACTATGAAACGGCCTTTGTTGTGGCGGATAATGAAAAAGAGCTGTTGGAGCCGCTTCTCAAAATGTGTGAAAACCTGTTTGCGATAAAATCCTCTGTTGTAAGAAGAAAGCTTGAGGGAAGAAAAGTCTGGCTGAATTATGCAAGCATTTATTCGAAAAGCATTTCGCAAAACTTGCTCTTTTTGAGGGAAAAGCGTGTTCCAAACCCCATACTTAAGTCAGGCAACAAGGTTGTGGCATCCTTTTTGAAATGGCTTTTTACCGCAGACGGTTGCGTTTTCAACAATGGGCGGGGGAGGAGAGCTGTTTCATTTAAGGCAAAAAATATTGAACTGCTAAGGGACCTGCAAGTGCTTCTCCTCAGGTTTGGCATTCACGGCAGAATAACTGGGAATTCACTTCAAATAAGGCGGGGCAGGGACATCATAAAGTTTGCGAAAAAAATCGGGTTTGCTTCAAAAAAGAAACGGGCTACACTAAAAAAACTCGCGGAAGAAGCAAAGTCTTTTGCAGGGTTTAATTCCCAACGAAGCGAAAAAATAGTAAAAATTATTCAGCATGAGCCGGAAGATGTTTTTGATATTGAAGTTCCTGGCAGTCATCGTTTCATAGCAAACGGTGTCATCTCGCACAACACAGGCAAATCTCAGCTTCTTCAGGCCGCAAACACCATTGCGCCCAAAAGCATTTACACCGCGGGAAAAACCACGAGCGGCGTTGGATTGTGCATTGCGCCTGATTCTTTGGTGCTGAATGGCAATGGCTTTAAGAGGATTGAAGACTTTGTTGAAGAAAATTTCTGCAATGAAAAAGCGTTTGAGGAAATTCCCGGCGCATGGTCAAATATTTTTGATGGAAAGAGCCTTTCTTTGGACAATGGGCTAAAAGCCGAAGAGGGAAAAATTTCCAAGATTTGGAGGCTAAAAGCCCCTGAAAAAATGTTTAGGGTGAAGACAAGGCTCGGAAAGGAGCTTGAGCTCACGCCGCATACTTCTCTTGTTAGACTAAAAGAGGGCAATGTTGGCTGGGTTGAGGCGCAGGAAATAAGCGAAGGCGATTTCATTGCCTGCGCAAGAAAACTGCCTGAAGGCGGCAGAAAAAACATTCCTGCAATCGGCATAATTGCGCATGACAAAAACGTGCGGATAAAGGACAATGTTGCAGTGCAATTGAAGGAAATAACCGACGGGCTTATGGCAAAGTACGGTTCTTTGCAGGAAATAGCCAAAAGCATTGGCAAAAGCAGGAATACGCTTTATTCAATCAGGAACAAAAAATTCTATCACGGCATTTCTTTGAAGAATTTTGTTGAACTTGGCAAAGAGGCAGGATTTTCATTGGAAGCGCTTTCAGGGTGTGTTTCCACGATTTTCATAAGCTATGGAAAGGAAATGAAAATTCCGCGATATTTGGATAACGAGCGGCTTGCTTATTTGGCCGGCTTGGCTTTGGGTGACGGCAGCCTGTATGAGGCCGATAGAAGTGCGTCTTTGAGGATTTTCAGCGCTTCACCGCAGCTTTTGCAGGAAGTTGACAACATTGCCCTGGATTTGTTTGGCTTGGAAGCTGAGAAGATTGATGATGGAGTCAGGGTTCCTGCCAGGAGAATAAAATTCAGGGCTGTTTGTGAGCTTTTGAAGGCATTTGGCCTGGATAAAAGGAAAGGCAAAATAAGAATTTCGCATCTTGCCTCGGAAATGCCTAACAATATTCTTTCAAAGCTCTTGCAGGGCTTGTTTGACACCGACGGCTGGGTTTGCAGTGGCAAAGACAGTCACTGCATTGGCATGACAACGATTAGCAGGGATTTGGCGCAAAGCGTGCAGCTTTCTTTGCTAAAATTCGGCATCAGAAGCAAATTAAGGGAAAGAAAGAAAGCCGGCGTGCTTGCCGTTGGCAGAAAAATCTCTGTCACAAGCAGGCACAATCAGTATTGCATTGAAATAATGGGCAAAGAAAGCGTTGGGCTGTTCAAAGAGCACATCGGATTCAACCTTGCGCGAAAAAAAGAGAAATTGCAGGAACTTGCAACAAGCGTTCCAAAAGGCAACACAAACATTGATGTTGTTCCGCAAATTCAAAGCCTGCTGAAAGCGGAGAAAGCAGAGTGGATTTACAGCAGTGGCAGGTCAAACATTTCAAAGGAAAAGCTGCAAAGGCTTGCAGGCGAGCAAGCACTTGGCAATTCATTGTTGAAGCAATTGGCGGAATCTGATGTGATGTGGGAGCAAGTTGCGGAAAAGGTTTGCATAGAGTCGGCATACCCTTTTGTTTATGATTTCTCGGTTGAAAAAAACCATAATTTTGTTGCAAACGGAATTTTTGTGCACAACACTGCATCTGCAGTCAAGGACGATTTTGGCGAGGGCGGCTGGACATTGAAGGCTGGTGCGCTTGTTTTGGCCAGCGGCGGGGTTTGCATGGTGGATGAGCTTGACAAGATGGAGGCAGAGGACAGGAGCGCAATGCACGAGGCAATGGAACAGGGCATGATTTCAATAGCAAAGGCTGGCATTGTCACAAGGTTCAAGTCCGACACAAGCATCTTGGCCGCGGCAAACCCAAAGATGTCAAGGTTTGAGCCCTACCAGCCTTTCATTGAGCAGATTAATTTGCCGGCTTCGTTGATTTCAAGGTTTGACCTTTTCTTCATGATAAAGGACGTTTTGGACAAGACAAAGGACGAGGCAATCACGGCGCACATCCTCAAAACGCACAAGGGCGGGGAAATGATTTCACAGTACAAGCAAAAGGGCAGGGTCATGCTGAAACAAGACCAGGATGACATTGACCTTATTTCCTCGCCGCCGATACTGCCGGAATTGCTGGGAAAATACATTTCCTATGCAAGGCAAAACGTTTTCCCGATAATGAGCAAGGAGGCAATACAGCTCATTGGTGATTTTTACATCGGGCTGAGGGACATTGGGCGAAAAGAGGGAAGCTATGCGGCAACCCACAGGCAGCTTGAGGGCCTTGTAAGGCTTTCAGAGGCAAGCGCAAGGGTGCGCTTAAGCGACATTGCGGAAAAAGAGGACGCTGAAAGGGCAATAAGGCTTGTGAAGGCTTCTTTGAGCGATGTTGTCACAGACCCTGAAACAGGCAAGATTGATTATGACATCATTATGACCGGGCAGACTCACACCCAAGTTACGAACATGCGCAAAATCCTCACCATCCTGAGGGAAAAGGCGAAAGAGCAGGACAATGTGCCGTTGCAGGATGTGCTCAACGAAGCTTCTGTGCAGGGAATTGACGCGGAAAGGGCGCGTGACCTCATAGCAAAGCTCGAAAAAAACGGCGAGCTCTACAGGCCAAGGCACAATTTCCTCAAGCCGACGAGAAACGAGTAAAAGCCCGTTATCCTTTGCCCAAAAGCGATAAAATAGTTATTTAAGCACTAATTCCCTTTTTTCTTTTGCCATGCAGAGCGTTCTTGTAAAGCTTGTTGCCCTTTTTCTGGCAACACAGGCAATCGGCCTTGTTGTCGGCTCTTCCCTTATTGCCGATATTGAATCAGGGCAGATGGAACAGCCCACCGTGTTCACCGACAACCCTGACGACCCTGTGAATGCACTTGCCTTAATCGGCGGCATTCTTCTTTTCACCTTGCTGCTGCTGTTATTCATGAAATTTTTCAAGGGCGCCGGCCTGTTCAGGCTGTTTGAATTCTTTGTGGTGTTCACGGCTTCCATAATAGTTTTCAGCGTCTTTTTGCCGGGACTTGCCTTTCTTTTCGCTTTTGAGCTTGTTGCACTGAGGCTTCTTTTGCCTGAAAATGTTTCAATCAGGAACCTTGCCGCAATCATTTCCGTTGCAGGCGTTGGCGCACTCATAGGAATTTCCCTGGGCGTGATTCCTGTGCTTGTTTTCCTGATCCTTTTGTCGGTTTATGATTTCATCGCGGTTTTCAAGACAAAGCACATGGTGAAGCTTGCAAAAGGAATTTCGAACAAAAACCTTGCCTTTACGGTTGCAATTCCGACCAAAGAGCACCAGTTTGAGCTTGGCACAGGCGACCTTGTCCTGCCGCTTGTTTTTGCCGTAAGCGTCATGAACGCAAGCATAGTGACCTACCCTTTTTTCATTGTCCCTGCTTTGATGGTGCTTGCGGCCTCCCTCATCGGCCTGCTTTTCACAATAGGCTGGGTGAGCAGGCACATTGGGAAAGCCTTGCCTGCATTGCCTCCGCAGGCAGTGCTCATGATAATCGCCTGGCTTGCCTCAAAGGCAATTGGCTTTTAAAAAAAGTTAAACAACCCTTCTTCTGCTTTTCTTGGAATGGCCATGAATTCCACTGGACTGGCCCTGGGCTCTTTTGAAATCGCGCTCGGCTGCTCTGAGATTTTGCAGGTATTCTCTGCGTTGCTTGGCTTGTGCCCTACTGCGTTGCTTGGCTTGTGCCCTTCTGTGCCTTTCAAGAAGTGCCTTCGTTTCGTTCCTATCCCTGATTGCCTTTGTAACCCTTACTACCATTTTCTTTTCACCTTATATTATACTTCTTTTTTCATATTTTTAAACCTTTGTCACATGCCAAGCAGGTGGGCAAGCCAGGGAATTGACTCCATTCCTACGAATCCTACCACTGCCACCAAAGAATACCTTAAAACCTTGCCAACCCAGGTTGCAAAAAAGAACCTTCTCAAATCGTACCTTATTATTCCTGCGGCGATTCCCACAATATCAAAAGGCAATGGCGTGAAAGCAAAAATGAAAATTATTGACATTCCCTTGTTGGCAAGCTTCTCCCCGATTTCAAATGTTTTTTCAACCTGCCCTTTCTTCATTTTTTTCAGCGTGTTTACGCCGACCATGCCAACCAAATATCCCGACATTTCGCCGATTGCCGCCGCGGTGCCTGTGACTATGCCGACGAGCAGTGCCGTGCCAAGGTTTGGCGCAAAGGCGGCCACGACAAACACCACCGGCTCCACAATAATGGGAAAGAAAATCGTGGCATTTGCAACTATTGTAAAAAGAAACAGTATGATGATGCCCCAGGGGTTGCCATAAACAAGGTCCCTGAAGAATTCCGCCGCTGCCTGCGGGCTTGTCACAAAAATGGAAAAATCCATGTAGCTATTACAATTGCACAATTAATAATGTTTTCTTTAAGCCTTTCTTTCTAAAGAAAGAAAGCCTTGGGAAAGAAAGAAGCCTTTTTTGCTTGGGCAAAAAAGCCTTGGGAAAGAAAGAAGCCTTTTTTGCTTGGGCAAAAAAGCCTTGGGAAAAGAAATTTTCCCTTTTTTTTTCGCCAGCCCCAAGCAAAGCATGGCTTTGCGGGCCTCGTACCCTGCAGGGCACTCGGTTTTTCCAAAAGGCTGTTGGGAAAAACGCCTTCGGCAAAAGGGTTAAAAATGCTCGCAGGGGTTAATTGGTTTATAGGCCAAAAAGTGATGAAAATGGATTATGATAAAATGCTTGAGCGGCTTTACGCAGGGCTTCCTGAGAGCACAAAAAAGCATGAGCGTTTTGAGATGCCGCTTGCGGATTCTTTTGTGCAGGGCAATAAGACCATCATAAAGAATTTTTCGGCAATTCTCAAGGCAATAAACAGGGATGGCAAGCACATGTTCAAGTTCATTGCAAAGGAAACAGCCACCTCCGCCGCAATTGATGACAACAACAGGCTTGTTTTGAGCGGAAAGTTTGACCATGGGCAGGTTAACGGCCTTATAACGAGCTATGTCAACCAGTTTATTCTGTGTCCGGAATGCAAGAGGCCTGACACAAAGGTAATGGAAAAGCAGGGCATCAGGATGCTGAAATGCGAGGCCTGCGGCGCAATAAGCAGCGTAAAAGGGCTTTGAAGTATAAAAGGAGGCTGGTTCAAATCCTTTGCAAGGTTCACGGTTTTGGGCAAAGCGAGGTTCTTGCCGTTTGCGACAAGGAATTGTGCGGCAAGACCCTGAAAGGGCCTTTGGCTGATTTTGCCGTAAGCAAGTGGTTTTACGGCGGGGAAGGGCTCTCCGAAAAAGAATTGAGGGCCAGGCTGCGCGAGTTTGAAAACATAAACATTGTGGGAAACAAGGCTGTTTCCATTGCATTAGCCGAAGGCGTTGTTTCCGAAGAAAACGTCATTGACCTTTCGGGCGTAAAACATGTGCAAATATTTAAAATCTGACTTGCTTTTTTTTTTGGCGCGGTGCATTTTCCGTTGTTTTAAACTGTCGGTTTTTTATAGTTCTTTTTGCATTTATCCTATTGGTGTTTGCTTATGGCTAACGTGACAATGGAAATGCTTTACAAGGAAATAAAATCGCTTAGGAAAGAGGTTGAAACAGTGAAAAGCGTTCTTATTTCGGAAGAAAAAGTCAGTGCCAAGGAATTGGCTGCAATCAGGGCAACAGAAAAAGAAATGCTTGCCGGCAAGGAAAAGCCCTTTAAAGAAATATTTGGCTGCTGACAAGCGCTTAATTCTGGCGATGTTGAAAGGCGGTTTTTTCTTGTTTGAAGCAAGGTTCAGCAACAATTCGGAGAAATTCATCAAAAACTGCGATGAAAAAATAAAGCAGCGCCTAAAACAATTGTTTTTGCGCTTGCAAGATGCGCCTGTTCCCGCAAAAGAATTTGACTTGAAAAAGATTGGCGGAAAAGACGACACTTACAGGATAAGGCTGTCAAGCTACAGGGTAACCTACACCGTCTTTTGGGAACAAAAAATCATCAGGGTATTGTTTATTGAAAGAAGGAAAGAAAGCACTTACAAACAGTTGTGAACAGCACGTGCAAATATTTAAAATATAGTTGAATGTGAATTGGTAAAGGAGTATGCATGCCGAGCAACAAAAACAGGAAAGACAAGACGAGTTCTGAAAGCATTGGAAAGCTGCGTTTTCCCAACAAGGAAAAGTGCGAGATTTTTGGCGTTGTGTCAAAGCTCATGGGCGCAAACCAGGTCAAGGCAGTCTGCCAGGACGGCGTTGAAAGGGGCTGCAGGATTCCCGGCAAGCTCAAAAAGCGCGTTTGGGTAAGGGAAGGCGACCTTGTGATTGTCAAGATTTGGGATTTCCAGCCAAGCAAGGGCGACATAATGTGGCGCTTTTTCGGGAACCAGGTTGAATGGTTCAAAAGAAAGGGCGTGCTTGAAGGCCTGCCAATCTGATTCTTTTGCTGAAAGAAATGGCTTGCCTGAAGGCCTGCCTTTGTGAAAACATTCAGACATCAACCATTGCAAGCCTGATTCTTCCATCCATATTCTGGCCAAGGACAATTATGTTATGCTCAAACATCTTCCCGATGGATACCTTGGCACAGCAGTCTTTCAGTTCACCCAAAGCAGCGCGCAGTTTTTCCAAGGAAATGCCTTTGTTCAATGGATGATTAGTGAAACGCTTGCAAATCAAGGCTTGTTCCCTTTTAAGATAAGAAGAAGGCAAGCGGGATTTTTTGGCTTCAAGAAAATCAACCAATTCTGCAACTGATGGCTTTTCAAAATATTCTTGAATGCCTGTTTCATATGAGCAGGCTGGTTTCACCAAAACAAACAATTTTGGATTGCCAAAATCCCCAAAAGAATGCATAAGCACAGAATAGGCTTCGTTGGCAACACGCAGGTCAAGAGGCCATCTTTTTGCAATAAGCCTCTTGTGCTGGCCGGTGCCAACAAGCACTTTTTTATCACGATTCACAAGCATTGAACCCGTATTCAGGTTTCGCACAAACGCCCCTGCCCTCTGCTCAAAATTCTTCAGGCGCCTTTTTCTTCCCCTCAAGCCAAATCACTATCTAATAGATTGTGCTTTTCTGCTTTAAAGACAATGCAGGAGCACGTTGCTATTCGTTAGCATTCTGCCGAAGGCACTTTTTCCCATGGCTTTTTTGCTCAAACCTTTTAGCAAAAGGTTTACGAAAAATGTTTCGCAAGCAAAAAAGGCTTTTGCCTAAGCAAAAAAACCATTATTTAAACATCGGTGTGCATAATTGTTTAGGCGATTTTGTTTTGGATTCCAGCACAAATCTTTTGCTTGGTTTTGTTGCGGTCATGGTTGCCGCCGTGGCGGTAATCGCATACCCTTATATGGCGCCGATTGATGTGCCGGCTGGCCCTAACTGGCATATCGGCCCTTCCGGCCCGGAATTCAAGGAGATTCCGCGCTTTCAAAGCTATTCTGATTTGAAGGCAGCTTTTGAGGAAGCGGGGAGCGGCGTGCGCAATGGCATGTGGGAAACAATGGGCGGCGTTGCAGTGCCAATGGCCGCCAATGCTGATTCTGCAGGCAAAGCCGTTTCGGAAGAACAATCTTCGGATTTTTCCACAACCAATGTGCAGGTGCAGGGTGTTGATGAGGCTGACATTGTGAAGACTGACGGAAAGTACGTTTACAATTTTGCCGGTGAAGAGCTTGTGATTACCGACGCTTACCCTGTTGAGGGCTCTAAAATTGTTTCGGAAACAAAGCTTGGCGGATTATCGCCGATAGAAATGTTTGTTTCCGGCGACAGGCTACTGCTTTTTGGGAGCGAATACGTTAATTATGGCTGTGAAGACTGTGATGGAATAAAAGGCGTTTCGTCAATTGAGCGAATGCCTTACTTTTGGGGCGGCAGCAGGGCTGTTGTAAGGCTTTATGACATTTCCGACAGGGCTTCTCCTGTGCTTGAAAAAGAGCTTGAGTTTGAAGGCAGTTATTTGGCCTCAAGGCTTGTCGGGGAAAATGCTTACTTTGTTGTGAACAGCTGGCCGAGCTACAGGGAATGCGATGAAAGCAATGAAGAATGCATGATTCCCCTGATGGCTGATGATGGCGTTGAGAAAAAGGTTGCGGAGGCAACCGAAATAGGCTACCTTCTGCCGATGCCTGCGCAGAGCTTTGTGACCCTTGCCTCAATGAACCTTGGTTCCGGCGCGCTTGAAAAGGAAACAATTGCCGGAAGCGCGCAGGGCGTTTTTGCCTCGCAGGAAAACATTTACCTTGAGGCAAGCGTGTGGATTCCGAGGGAAACACTGCTGCCTGAGGGAACGCCCGCCGGCGAGATTGAAAGGGCTGTTTGGGGTGACACCGAGGAAACAGTTGTGAACAAGTTTGGCCTTGCCGAAGGCAAGATTGGTTACATTGGGCAGGGCAGGGTTCCAGGCCGCGTCCTGAACCAGTTTTCAATGGACGAATTTGAGGGAAATTTCAGGATTGCCACAACCATCGGGTGGAATGGCTCAAATTGCCTGTATGTTTTGAACAAGGAAATGGAAACAATCGGAAAGCTTGAAGACCTTGCGCCAGGCGAAAGCATTTACAGCGCGCGCTTCATGGGCCCAAAGGCTTACCTTGTAACCTTCAAAAAGGTTGACCCGTTGTTTGTCATTGACCTGTCAAACCCTGTGGAACCAAAGGTCTTGGGCAAGCTCAAGATTCCCGGTTACTCCGATTATTTGCATCCAATAGATGAAACGCACATAATCGGAATAGGCAAGGAAACAATTGAGTCGGCAAAAGGCGACTTTGCATGGTACCAGGGCATGAAGATGGCTATCTTTGACGTGAGCGATGTTGAGCACCCTGTGGAAATGCACAAGATTGTCATCGGGGACAGGGGCACTGACAGCTATGCATTGCAGGACCACAAGGCTTTCTTGTACGACAAGGAAAAAGAGTTGCTTGTTTTGCCCATAATGCTTGCTGAGATTCCGGAAAGCGACAAAAAGCCCTTGGATGAGGGCCAGTCATGGCCTGCTTACGGAGAATACGTTTTCCAGGGCGCTTTTGTTTTCAAGGTGAACCTTGAAGAGGGCTTTGTGCTCAGGGGCAGGATAACCCACATAACCCCTGAAGAAGAGCTCAAGAGGGGCTATTACTTTGGCGACGATTACAGCGTGAAAAGGGCGCTGTACATAGGCAATGTCTTGTACACGCTGAGCGGAAAAATGCTGAAGGCGAATGACCTGGGCACTTTGGAAGAACTGAAGGAATTCAGCTTCGAATGAATTCCATTTTCTATTTTCTTTTAATAGTGATTATTTTGTCCGGGTCAATTTCAAGCTTGCCAGCGTTTTGAAGCGCTTTGCCTTCATCATTTAAGACCACTTTTGTTGAAAACACTTCCGGGCAGCGCCTGTAAAGCAATCTGCCTGCATCTAATTCAGAAATATTTTCATGCCGGCTGGGTTTAAAAGAAAATAAAATTCCTGCCCTGTGCATTTCAAGCGGCGTATAGAGTACCATAAATAAGCGGTCTCGCCTGGTTGCTTGACGCGGCTCTTGAGAGGGAGCCAGATTGGGCAAATTATTTGGGCCAATTAGGCGCAAGATATCGCTGGACTTATTGTGGATTAGCGCAAGGGTCTGATTCAGCGCTACCGCAATCTTTGCTATCCTATTCCTGAGCAGCTTTGCATCCGGAACAAGCATCACAAGCCCCAGGGGTTTTCCGCCTGCTTTAATCTCAAAAGGAATCCCGAAAGAAGCATAATTGTTAATGCTGACCATTGCCCTAAGCTCTGCAAATTGTTTTTGGCGCGCTCCTTTTTTGGAAAGTCGCATGGCCTCTTCAAGGCTTACTCCTTTTGGCGCTTTTATTCCGGCGAAATACAATGCTCTTTGTTTTCGAATCCATTTCAAATAAGGCGCTTCCCTTTCGGCATTTGGTTTCCCAGGGCCGACGGGAATTTGCCCGCCTTTAGGCATCAACCAATATCTGCGGCTCCCTCCGTGTTTCATGGTTAATAACACAGCGCACTTGGAATAAAAATATTCTGATGCCGGATTTTCCCTGCCAATTGGTAATTTAAATTGCTTTAGCCAATTATTTTTCATGCAGAGCGAAGGGAAGGAAGATTTTGATTTAAGGAAATTTGTGCCGGAAGAAGAGGCAAGGAAAACATTTGCAAAGGTCTTTGACAGGCGTACGATTCAGGCTTTGCACAGGCTTGCCACGAGGGGCTATTTTGAAATGGTTGAGCATGTGATTAGCACTGGCAAGGAAGCGCATGTGTTCCAGGCTGTGGACAAAGCCGGCAATGCGAGGGCCGTGAAGGTTTACAAAACCGGAACCTCTGATTTCAACAGGATGCGTGTTTACATTGACGGCGACAGGCGCTTTGGCAAGGTCAAGGGAAGCAAGCGCGATATTGTTTTAGCGTGGACGCAGAAGGAATTCAAGAACCTTTTGCTTATGAACAAGGCAGGCGTTGCCTGTCCCATGCCAATCGTTTTTTTTGAGAATGTGCTTGTGATGGAATTCATCGGGAAGGGGGGAAAAGCGGCGCCGACTTTGAGGGAAGCGCCTGCCAGGGACATAAAAAAGGCTTACAAGGCCATGGTTGGCTTTCTTGCAAGGCTGTTGTTCAAGGCAGAGCTTGTCCACGCCGATTTCTCGGAATACAACATTTTGAACAACAATGAAAAGCTTGTGGTCATTGACGTTGGGCAGGCTGTTCTAACTTCGCATCCTGAGGCAGAGGCCTTTTTTGAAAGGGACCTGAGAAATGTCGCAACCTATTTTTCAAAGCACGGGCTTGAGAAAACCCCTGAACAGGTAAAGCAGGATGTCAAGGCAATGGAAGGCAAAATTTAGGGCTGTTTTATTTTCAATTCGCTTTCTTTAAGGGCAGGCAGCACTTCTTGAAATGCTTTTTCCGCATTTTCTTTATCAACTGTTTTTGCAGTAGTTTTGCCGCTTGCATTCAGGTCAATTTGCATCCCCTGCAGCCTTAAAATTAGAAGCGAAGGGGTTTCAATTTCAATTAGAGCGCCTTTCTTTTCAAGCAATTTTGCCGCCTTGCCCAATTCAAGCCTAAAGTGCTTTTTTGGCATGAACTGGATGTTTTTGCCGCTGTTGCATTTCTTGCATAAAAAATCTTCAAAGAGCATCTAATTTCCACCTTCTTTTCTTGCATTGAACGCTTCCAAAACAAGCCGTTGTACAGGCAGTTTTTTCTCAAATTCCTCAATTACTGCTTTTTTTGCCGCAGTGCTTGGCTTTTCCGGAATTGAACAGCAGCTGCTTGGCAGAATGCTTATTTCAAAAGTTCCCATTCGTTTTGCGATTGCCTCTATTTCAAGCTTGTCCATGCCCAGCAAGGGCCTTATTATCGGAATCTTGGCAGCACCTGCCTCTGCACTGAGATTGGGCAGTGTCTGCGATGCAACCTGGCCGAGGCTTTCGCCGCTCAGCAATGCGCTGGCGCCCTCTTCTTTTGCAAGTTTTTCGGCAATTCTCAGCATCATTCTCCTGCATAAAACGCAGTTGAATTTCCTTTCGCAGTTTTTTGCAATCTCGGCAAGAACCTTCCCAAAAGGCACTATCACCAGCTTTATTTTTCTGCCAAACCTTTTTTCCAAATGCTCTGCAACATCCCTCGCTTTCTTTTCGCTCCTTTCATCCGCAAAAGGCACAGTGCAGTAATGCAGTGCAACAACATCCAGGCCCTGTTCCAAAGCAAGCCCTACTGCCGCAGCACTGTCAATGCCTCCACTCAAAAGCGCAACAACCTTCAAACTTTTCTTTTCCGCTCTCTTCGCCATTAAATAGAGAATAATGGCTCAGGGTTATTAATTTTTCCGATTTCATTGCGCTTCCTTGGGCCGCGGTGAACTACGGGTTAATAGTATACTATTATATTGATTTTGGCTGTTTGTCTTTGTTATGTCCACTACAATTAGTTTTGTTGCAGAGCCTTCTTTTTCAAAGGCAATTGATGCCGTTGTTTCTAAAACCGGGCTTTACCAAAGCAAGAGCGAGTTTGTGAGGGATGCAGTTAGGGAAAAGCTTGAGCGGGTTGTGTCATTGCAAAGCGATTTGGCTGCGGTTAGGGCTTCAGGGAAAAGGCTGTTGCAAAAATCTGTTTTTAAGGGAAATCTTTCTGCGGTGGAAAGGGATGCTTTGGCTAAAGCGTATCTAAAATCTCGCCGGGCGTGAAGCACGGCATAAATTTCTGCGTTTTCACAAAATCTTTTTTGCTTCTGCAGGGTGTGACCATAATTTTTCTTGCATTATTTTCCGGATTGCCTGCAGGAAGCCTTTCGCTATTTTGATTGTTGTGTCCGCATCTGACTCTTGGATTTCGCTGTTCCTTTCCAAGCCATACATGAGGTCGTGTCTCTGCAATCGAAGGGCATTGAGTTCGCTTAGGTATTTTCTTTCAATTTTGCCGCCGTATTTTTCGTTGATGTAAACATAAACTGCAAAGTGGCTTCTTTCCTTAAAGCCGTCCTTGAACAGCAGCGCTCTTGCTGAATGAAACATGGATGCGTAAGCGCTGATGATTGCGCTTTCAAACAGGTTGTGTTCGAATTCGGCTTCGGCAAGATCCAGCTTGTGCTCAGCCATTTCAATTGAAGATTTTGCTTTTTCCGGGTCGGGTTTCGATTTTGCCAGCAGGCCTTGTTCCAGGCATTGTTCAGTGTTCATGTAACCACGGGCTTTTCCCCAAACAAAACAATGGAGTCATAAATGACATTTTCATAAAATACTTTGTCCTCAACAGCTTTCTTTTTCCAATCTGACAGCGAGAAGAGCGAAAAATTGGTTTCTTTGCCGAGTTTGTTTGTAAAACCAAAGTCGGTTTTGGCTTTTTGGCTGGAAATGACAAGCAGGTCAATGTCGCTTTTTTCGTCATTTGTCCCCTTTGCAAAGCTGCCATACAGCAGAATAGAAATAGGGTGCTGCATTTTTTTCACGGTTTGCTCCACAATTCTGGAATCTGCAATTTTGTCCAGGTTAAAGAGAATCTTCCACTGCCTGCACAAAGGGTTTTCCAAGTCAGCCCGGTATTGGTAAGTCTTGCCAATGATTTTCAGGCAAGCAATGCCTTTATTGCGCATGTAATCTAATGCGGTTCTTGTGGCTCCTGGGCTGAGGCACGTTTCCCTTGCCAGCCCCCTGACGGAAAAGCTTTTCATGGGCTCGGAAGTCAAAACGCGAATTGCCTTTATCAGAGCATATTTTTCCAGCATAACAATACAAAATACAATTGTATATTTAAATATAACGATGGGTTCATAGTTTACAATATAAAACAAGGGCTTTGTTGTTATGGGCGCTGCCGTGAATATTCCTTTGGAACGCGAATATTGGTATTCACGATTTTTTTCTTCGGTCTTTGCCGGAACGCCTTTCGGTTATTCCATAAATAGCGTCTTCAGGATGTGGGCTGGTAATTGCATATTCAAAACCTATATCCCGTACTCTTCTGTCCTTTCCTGTTCTTCTATCAAGCGGGTTTTTTACGCTTCTTCTGTCGATTGGCTTGATTGGCTTTAACGGCATTTAATTATCGCCATTAACCTTTTTGTTTTCCCTTCTTTTTATTCCTTTCTTTCTGCTTCTTTCATCAAGCTAATAAAAATCTCCCCGAACCATTCTTCCTGCCAGGCGTTTATTTTGCCGCTGTTTGCAAGGAACAGGATGGGGATGAAGCAGTTTATCATTGCAATCGGCGTGTTTTCTTCAAGCAGTGCCGAGAACATTACCAGCCCTTGGCTGTCCGCCATTTTCCTGATTTTTGTGAATACCTTGTCAACCTGTTCCGCCGCGCCTCCCTTGTTGAATTCAAGCCTGAATTCCGGAAGTTGCTTGTCGCGCAGGATGTTTTTCTTTTGCTTTGTTTTTTCCAAAATTTCGCCAATGCTTGCAACCAGTTCGTCAAGGGAAATCCTGCCTTCCCTGAACTGCCTTTGCCCCCTAAGTTCGGGAATGGCTTCTTCAATCATTGCAAGCTCTTCCCTGTTTATTTCCTTTGCCTCTGTTTCGTCCTCTTCTTCCACACTGCTCAATTTTATGCTACGCGCCTTGAGCTTGAGCAGTATGGCTGAAGCGAGGATTGCATTTGCCGGAATGCGCAAGTCTTGTTTTTCAAGCTGCTGAATCTTCTGCCAGTACAAATCGGCGAGTTCGACAACATCAATGTTCCAGGGGTCCATTTTGTTGCTTTTGACAAGCTCTATAAGTATGCTTTTCCAGGCAGGCTGGTCAATCAAATCCACAAGGTACTGTTTTTCCTGGCCTTGTGGCACGGCTTCAAGGGTGTTTGGGTCTATTTCCTGGTGGCTTTCTTTCCCAAAATCCTCTGTGCCGCCTTCTTTCCCAAAGCTTTCAGTTTCGCTTTCCTTGCCTTCCAGCTCAGAGTCATTTTCGCCGATTTCCCCTGCTTCAGGCTCTTCGTCAAAAACTTTAGGCATAAACAAAATAGCCCTGAAAGGGTATTTAATAGTTTTCCCAAAACCAGGCCTTCAGCTTTGGGGGCCATGTAGTGCCTTAATTTGCCAAAGGTTTTTTTACGAATTATGTGCCTTCTTGCCAGCTTGCAAGGTATTTTTTTTGCTCTTCGGTCAGTTCATCAATGGTTATGTCCATTGCCTTGAGCTTTAGCTGTGAAATTTCCTTGTCGACTTCCGGGGGCAAAAAGTGGACTTTTGGCCCGAGTTTTCCCTTGTTTTTTACGCCGTATTCAAGCGCAAGGGCCTGCCCGCAAAAGCTGAGGTCCATTACTTCCGATGGATGCCCTTCTGCAGCCCCCAGGTTTACAAGCCTTCCTTCTGCGCAAAGATAAATTTTTCTGCCGTTTTTCAGGACGTATTCGTCGAGCTGCCATCTTATTCTTCTTTTTGATTTTGCCATTTTTTCGAGGCCTTTGACGTTTATTTCGCAGTCAAAGTGCCCGGAGTTTGCCATTATTGCCCCGTTTTTCATTTTTTCCATGTGCTGCGTGTCTATGACATGCTTGTCGCCTGTAACCGTAATGAAAATGTCTCCCAAGGGCGCTGCTTCTGCAATCGGCATTACATTGTGGCCGTCCTGCCTTGCCTGAAGCGCCCTCACTGGGTTCACTTCGCAGACTGTTACTTTGGCGCCAAGGCCTTTTGCCCTGAGGGAAACCCCTTTTCCGCAGTCGCCGTATCCCGAAACCACGACGTTTTTTCCGGAAAAAAGCACGTTTGTTGCGCGCATTATGCCGTCAAGAGTGCTTTGGCCTGTTCCATAATAATTGTCAAACAAATGCTTTGTCAAATTGTCATTCACCGCAATAATCGGGTATTTCAATGCCTTGTCTTTTTCCATTGCCTTGAGCCTTATCACGCCTGTTGTTGTTTCCTCTGTTCCCACTATAAGATTTTTTATCATTTCAGGCCTTTTGCTGTGAATCTCTGAGATTAGGTCGCAGCCGTCGTCAACTGTTGCATTTGGCTTGAAGTCCAGGACCTTGTTCAAAAACCTGTAATAGTCCTCTGTTGTTTCGCCCTTGTATGCGAAAACATTAACGCCGTCTTTTGCAAGCGCAGCCGCAACATCGTCCTGTGTGCTCAGCGGATTGCAGCCTGTTATTGCCACTTCCGCGCCGCCTGCAATCAGCGTTTTTACGAGGTTTGCGGTTTCTTTTGTCACATGCAGCGCCATTCCGACGCGCAGGCCTTTCAGGGGCTTTTCTTTTTCAAAGCGTTTTCTTATTTCCCTGAGGGCAGGCATGTTCTGCTCTGCATATTCAATGTTCATTTCGCCTTGTTTTGCAAGGCTTTCGTCCTTTACTTCAAATGCCAAAAAACCCTCTCCTGGAATGTTCTCTTTTTAAAATTTAGAGCCAGCAAACTCTTTTAAAGCAAAGCAGGAAACAGTTCTTTAATGGCCGGGAAGAAAAAGCGCTCTGCGAATGGGTTGCGCATAATCCCATTCCCTTTTGGGAAATCAGTATTGAAGCTGCCTGAAAGCAGAGCGCGGTATGATACGTTGGCTGCTTGTGGGAAAGGCATTGTGGCTTTGGAAAAGAGAATATTTGAGGCAAAGAGCATTCTTGATAGGACCAAACTTCAGATAAAATTGCACGGCAAGAAAATTGAATGGAATTCGGATGCCATTGCTTTTTTCAGGAGAATTCTCAAAGAGCCTGTGATAAGGCAGGCTGGGAAAACCAGAGCGAGGATTGCAGCGCGCATCAGGGATTTGAGGAAAGCGATTGAGGAAGAGCGCGCTGAGATGGCTGCTTTGGAGAGAAGGCTGTCTTTGTTGAAGAAAAATCTCTGATTAGCTGCCTTGCTATTTTCTTTTTGGCTCTTTGAATCAGAATCTTACCATGTCCTTGAATTCATTGAACCTTTCATTGATTTCTTTTTTTGTCAGGGTTTTGAGCCTTTCCATGCCCATGCCTTCCGCGTTGAATGATGCCACGGTTGAGCCGTAGATTATGGCTTTTCTCATCAGGTCCTCGTTTACTTTTCCCTGGCTTGCAAGGAATCCCATGAGTGCCCCTGCAAAGCAGTCGCCGCAGCCTGTGGGGTCAACAACGTCTTCCAGAGGATATGCCGGTGCAACAAAGCTTCCTTGTTCCGTTGTAAGCAGTGCGCCGTGCTCCCCTTTCTTGATTATTGCAAGCTTTGAGTCAAGCTTGAGTATTTCTTTTGCCGCCTTCACAAGGCTCGGCGTGTTAAAAAGCATTCTTGCTTCGCCGTCGTTCATCAGGCAGATGTCAGCTTTTTTTACAACTTCAAGGACTTTGTCCCTCTTGTGTTCAATGTAGTAATTCATGGTGTCAGCTATTACAAGTGTCGGCCTTTTTTCCATTTGGCCAAGCACAGAGAGCTGGTCTTCCGGGTCGTTGTTGGCCAAAAGGAGGAACCCGGCTTTCCTGTAAGCTTCCGGAAGCCTTGGCTTGAAGTCTTTCAAAACATTGAATTGCACGTCAAGGGTTTTTGCAACATTTATGTCCATGCCGTATTCGCCTTTCCAGTAAAATGTCTTTCCGGGCAGGAGTTCAAGGCCTGCAAGGTCAATTCCTTTTTTTTTCAGAAAATCCATTTCTTCCGTTGGAAAGTCAGAGCCGACCGCGCTTACAATGCCGGGCTTTGCGAAGAACGAGGCGGCAACGCTTGCATATGTTCCAGAGCCGCCAAGCGTTTTTTCGGCTGAGCCAAAAGGCGTTTTTATTGAGTCAAGTGCGACGCTTCCGAAAACAACAAGGTCAACCATTTATTCAATCCCCCTGAGCGTTTTTTTCACATTCTTCATGTTTTCTTCAATCTCGCCGTTTGCGTCAATGACTTTCAAAAGCCCCTTTTCCCTGTAGTATTTCACGAGTGGCGCGGTTTTTTCCCTGTAGGTTTCAAGCCTTTTTTTAACGGTTTCAGGCTTGTCGTCATCCCTCTGCACCAAAGAAGAACCGCAGGCATCGCATTTTCCAGCAACCTTTGGCGGAATGTTTTTCACATGGTAGATTTTTCCGCACTTGCCGCAGCTTCTTCTCCCCGAAAGCCTTTCAATGATTGTTTTGTCGCTTGCCTCAACATCAAAAGCCGCGCTTAGCTTCAGGCCGAGCTTTTCAAGTATCCCCTCAAGCATTTCCGCCTGTGCGCTTGTCCTTGGAAAGCCGTCAAGTATAAAACCCTTTTTTTTGCCAAGCGCCCTGAGCTTGTTTTCAACAAGCTGCGCGACAAGGCAGTCATCGGCATACTGACCTGAGGCCATTATTGCCTTCAGTTTGTTGCCCAGCTCAGTGCCGCTTGCAGCCTCTTCCCTCAGCAAATCGCCTGTGCTGATTTGTGTCAATCCATGGGATTCGCAAAGCCTTTGCGCTATCGTGCCCTTTCCTGCTCCAGGCGGCCCCAAAAAAACAAGTCTCAAAACCATTCAATCGCCAAAATAGTTTCCTGACAAAGAATTGTAGTAATGCTATTTTAAGCCTTTTTGCTTCGGCAAACCTTAGAGATGCTTTGGCATCTCTTACGGTTTCTGAACCTTACAGGTTCAGAAAAAGCCTTGGGAAAAAAACGCGCCTGTTGGCGCTAAGGCTTTTTCTTCGCCCAAAAGTCAATTACCATCTGCTGGATTTTTGGGGAAAAGCTCCTTACCTTTTCCGCCCTCAAAACCTTTGTTTCAAAGCCAAGTTCTTGCGCCGCCCCTTCAATTTCCGCAATCGCCTGCTCCGCTCCCCTGTCCCTTTCCACGAACCTGTAAAAGTGCACAATTCCCCCTTCAGGCTTCAGCGCCATCAGCGCCTCCTGCAGGAAATTTTCCCCGCCTTTTGGCAAGGGCATAACAACGCGGTCGCATTTTCCAGCAAGCCTTTCAGGAACAATTTTTTTCACATCCCCAAAAATCGGCTCTATTTTGCCCTGGCACTTGTTCAGCAAAATGTTATGTAGCATTTCCCTGTGGGCTTCCGGGTTGAGCTCTATGGCATAAGCCTTTTTCATTCCCGAAAGCCTGGCAAAAACTATTGGAAATGGCCCAACACCGGCAAAAAATGCGCCGATTTCCTCGTTTTCTTTTATCAGCCCCGCAATCCTTTGCCTTTCCGTGCTTAATCTCGGGCTGAAGAAAACCCTGCCCAAGTGCACCTCAAACCTGCAGCCGCTTTCCTTGTATGCCGCAACCTTTGACTTTTTTCCGGCAACAACCTTTACAGGCTGAACCCTGTACTTTCCCTTGTGCTCCCCTGAAATCATGCACACTGTTTCAAAATGCCTGTTCATGGAAAGCAATGCCTCGCCAATGACCTTTGCCTTTTTTTCAAGCCCTTTTGGCACCTGTATTACCGCAATGTTCCCTACTGAGTCAAAGCTGGCAATAAGCTTTTCCATTTCCTTTTTGGAAAGCTTTCCCTTCAGGGCCTCCTTGAGGTTGCGCGGCTGCCTTTCATCCCGCCCGTAATGCGATTTTTTTCCCACGGCCTTTTTTGCCTGGTGTTTTGAAGCCGGCTTTTTTTCCTTGCTCATGATACCAATATAAAAGAATTAACTTGTTAAAAATTCCTTTGGATGGACCTCTCGGCTATTTTGTACGATTTTTTTGGCAGCAGGATTGCCGGCCACGGCCTGTACAGCCCTGTTGAATACCTTGTCTACGGCGCAATAATGCTTGCGCTCCTTTTCTTCATAATTTTCCCGCTGCTTGACAGGAGGGGCGTAAAATTCAGCGAAAAATTTGCGCTTGCCCTATTGCCCTACGTTCTCCTCGGTTCTGCCCTGCGAGTGCTCGAAGATATGTCTTTCCTGCCGCGCAGCTGGAATCCCCTGGAGGCAGGCTACTATTTTGTAACGCCTGGCATTTACCTTTTCATTGCCATTGTGGCAATTGCCGCGCTTTTGGTTTCGCTTTTTGCCTCAAAAAAATTCAGGGTTTCTTTTTACAAAATTTTTGCTGCCATTGGCCTTGTGCCGGCCATTCCCCTGCTGTTTTTTGAAATGCTGAACTTCAGGGCATGGCTCGGAGTTCTTGAAGTATTGCTGTTCGCATTCGCAACAGTTGCCTTGCTTGTCTTTGCTTTCAAAAAGCTGAAAAAGCAAATCCTTGAAAGCGGCCTGAACCGGCTGGGTGTCGCTTCGCAGGCCCTTGACGGATTTGCAACCCTTGTCGCAACGCAGTTTTTTTTCTGCGGCGAGCAGCATCCCCTGTCCGGTTTTTTGCTGGACTTTTTTCCCCTAAGCTTTGTCATTGCAAAGCTCGGCCTTGTGCTCCTGATTTTGTATTACGTGGACAGGGAGATAAAGAATGAAAACTTGCGCGGCTTCATAAAGCTTGTGATAATAGTGCTTGGCTTTGCCACAGGCCTGCGCGATTTGTTAACCTTGGGTGTGGGCACCTGCCTTTGAATTGCAAACAGCATTGCCTTGTGGCATATAAAGTTTATACATTGCCACTTTTGCGAAGCATTTTTCCCAAGGCTTCCGAGTACCCTGCGGGGTACGAGGCAAGAAAAGCTGTTGCTTTTCTATGTTTTGCTGTTGCAAAAAAGGCTTTGCGCGAAGCGCATTTTTCCCAAGGCTTTTTTGCTGTTGCAAAAAAGGCTTTTTGATGAAACTTTTTTTCAAAAGTTTCTTGAAGAATAAGGGCTGTTATCCCCTCAGTGCCCGCATTACCGCAAGCAGGCCTATTATCATTGCCGCCAAAAATCCGGCTGCGCCTATGTCAGCCGTGTTTCCCATTGCGGTTTGGATGTTTGTGAACAGCATTATTCCGGAACCAAGGATGAGCGCCGACACTATGAGGCTTATGCTTATGGTGTTGCTGCTTTTTTTGAGGCTCCTGCTCAGCTCGTCAATGTTTTTGGCTTCTATCGAAACCTTGAGGTCGTCTTCCTCAAGCTTTTTGAATATTTTTAACATGCTTTCCGGAAGCCTTTTTATGAGCCTGTCGAATTCAAAGTAGTTGTCCCTGAAGGCCCTGATTAGATAACCCGGCTTGGTTTTTTCTTCCATTATTTTTTGGATATATGGCGTTGCCTTTTCAACGAGGTTGAAGTTCGGATCAAGCGTTTCCACCGTGTTCTGGGCAACGCTTATGCTTCTCAGGAAAAGAAGGTATTCCTGCGGAACCCTTGCCTTGTGCTTTACCATTGCCCTTATCAAGGCGTTTCCAAACCCTTCAAAGTCTATTTTTTCGTAGCCTATGTCGTAAAAATAGTCCATTATGTCCGCGAGGTCCAGCATGAATTTTTGCTCGTCGTCAAGGCTGTCAATGACACCCATTGCCTGCAACTGCCTTGTCAGGCCCTTTACGTTTCTTTCAACTATCAGCACAATCATTGCCGCAACGTTGTTTATTGATTCCTCGTTCAGCCTGCCTATCATGCCGAAATCAACAAGGCTCAGTATCGGCTTGTTTTTGCGGATGTGCACAAAAACGTTTCCGGGGTGAGGATCTGCCTGGAAAAAGCCGTAGACAAGCATCTGCCTGAAAAAGCAGTCCGTGTAAAGGCTTGCAATCTCTTTTTTGAGCTGGCTTTTCTTGCTGTGAAAAAACTTGCTTATTTTCCTGCCCTGCACCCTTTCAAGCGTCAAAACCTTCGCTGTGCTGTAATCCCTGTAAACCTTTGGAATCACAATGTTTGCATCATTCCTGAAGTTCATTCCAAAGTGCTCGGCGTTGGTGGCTTCCCTCTTGTAGTCAAGCTCTTTCATTATTGTTTCGCCGAATTCCTTGGCTATGTTTGTCGGATTGTAGTAGTGCGTTTCCGTGATGTTTTTCTCGACAAGCTCTGCAATGAACTTCATTATGCGGAGGTCTTCCCCGATAATGCGCGTTATGTTGGGCCTCTGCACTTTGACCGCAACACGCCTTCCGTTGTGCATGGTTGCAAGGTGCACCTGGCCTATTGATGCCGCGGCAACCGGCGTTTTTTCAAAGTGCTTGAATAGCGTGTCAACCGATTTGCCGAGCTCTTCCTTTATGATTTTCTCGGTCTCCTCAAAAGGAAAAGGCGGTACGTTGTCCTGAAGCTTTTTCATCTCTTCAATGTACTCTTCTTTCACAAGGTCCGGCCTTGTGCTCAGCATCTGCCCGAATTTTATGAACGTGGGGCCGAGCTCTTCAAAGATTTTGCGCAGTTTCACAGGCCCAGGGATTTCTTCCTTGCATTCCTCGCTTCCCTCAAGGCATTTCAGGAAGGGGTACTTTCCCTTCATCTGCGTTACTTCCCTCGAGGTCTCCCATCCATACTTGAGGAAAACCCTCATTATTTCAAGGAATCTCTTAATGTCCCCCGGCGTCTCAAGAAAGCTGAGCATTCAATTCCCCTTTCAAATCTGCTTTTTCAGTTTCCTTTATCATTTAGCCCTGTGAAGTTTATCAACTTCTGCAGGCGTCAATTCTGACAATATTGGTATTAGACTAAGACTGACATTTTTGTCACGAATCAACTCGTTGAGTCTTTTTGGACCCCCTTCTGTTGCAAGAATTCTTCTGAATTCTTCCAGATCCATCCTTTTGCTTGGTGTTGTTATGAGTGGGCTCGTTTGTCTTTTTCCTCGACCATAACTACGAATTCTTTTAACTATTCCCATTAAGATCTCTCCCTTTTAGATTTTTTCTTTTTGCCGGACTTTTCAGCTTTTCTTTTCTTATTTTCAAGGATCGTGATCTGCCTTGAAAGGTTCTGAATAACGCGGTTCATTTCCGCAAGGTCATTGCTGCTGTAAAGCCTTGTCTTCAAAGCCTTTTTTTTCATCCTCTTGCGCATTGTTTCAAGCTGCCTTTGCTGTTCCGCAAGCCAGGCGTAAACCATTTTTTCGCCTTCGTTCGAGCTCAGCTTTTTTGATTTCTCAAGCCTTTTCACGGCCTTGTTGAAATTGTCCCCGCTTATTTTAACGAGCCCCAGGGCAAAATTCATCCCGTCCCTTATAACATCTTTCGGCATAAAAAAACCTCCGGTAACGTTTGATTGGTTATTAAATGGAATTCGCACTTAATAAAACTAACTATTTGCTGAGCGGTAAAGTAAACGTCGCCTAGCATATACAATTATTACGAAGTAGAGCTGGCGGGCATTTCAGAGCTGAGAAAAATATGGGTCGAGAGCCTGCAAAGCCCGAGCCGTTAAATCGCTGTTATGCAAAATTGAGCGATAGCGAGAAGTGCAACGTCCACGAGAAATGCGAAGCATTTCGAAGGCGTATAATGCAGGGGCAAAATTACTTATTCTTATTAATCAATTCTATTAACGCTTTTCTTTTCCAAACTACTAATTTATATTCTTGGCCAGAAACCAATTTTATAAGAATTCCATTTGGAACTATTCCCAGAGTATTTCTTGGTTTTACTTCTTGTATTTGGTTTAATGGAACCTCTAACGTTTGTTTCTGAATATTGATTGCATGGGGCTCAAAAATAAGTCGCTGATTTGTAATTTTCAATCTGCCGCCAACAGCTTCTATTCCTCTGAACAAATTTGCAGCCCTATCAACAAGAATTTGTTCATTTTTCTTTGGTTCGAATGTCATAGTATATTTTGCCCCTACCGGCAAAGCCGGAAAAATCAGCTTCCTTTTTTCCTGACTACCTTTACCTGGTCGCCCCAGCGCACGTACTCCACCTCAACGCCTGAGGCAAGGCCCTGGATGTCAGCCGGCTTTTTGACGTCAAAGGTCTCATAGGAGGTCAAATCCATTATCTGCGCAATGTCGCCCATTACGGCAACGACCTGTGCACTACCCTTGACCATTATCGGAACCTCGGCATCCATGCCGGTTGACTTCAAAAGGCCGCGTTTGTTTCCCAAAAAAACGTCTATGGCCACGATCCTTGCCTTTGCAGAACCGTGCTTTCCCGGCTTTGACTTGTCGGCTGTCTTGACCTGGCAGACAAAACCGTCAATAAGAACATAGCTGCCTGGTTTCAGGCTTCCTATATTGGTAAACTTCTTTTCCCCTTCAGTCAAAAAAACACCTTGAATACATTAGCCAGCTTCACTTTAAATATCTTTTCGCTAGCCGCCACAGCCGGCTGGTCTGAGTGCCATCTTCGCGCCTTTGTGGCGCTCGATGCCACAGGCTCGTTGTTGCTCGCCAATTAGCCGTTACGCTTGAAAGCCGGGCTTTGCGCCATCAGGCGCATTTTTCCCAAGGCTTTTTCTGAACCGGTAAGGTTCAGAAACCGTAAGAGATGCCAAAGCATCTCTAAGGTTTTCCGCAGAAAAAAGGCTTTGCGCCCTTGCAACCTGTTTTGCAGTCTGCCCTTTTTTGGCTGCTTTTTTGCCGGTTCCTGCCTTTTGCCCGGCTGCAATGCTTTTAAGAAACCTTTTTGTTATTTATTTGATTATTCAATTATATATTCCTTGTTGGTGTTTCCCTTGGTTTTGGATGATGTAAAGAAAAGGTTTGACATGGTTATCAAGAATGAGAAGCGGAAAAACATAGCTGTTTTTGTCGACGGCCCGAACATCCTGCGCAAGGAGCTTGGCATTAACCTGGTTGACATAAAAAAGGTTTTGGAAAAATACGGCAACCTTAAGATTGCCAGGGTTTTCCTGAACCAGTTTGCCTCAAACAAGCTTGTTGAGGCTGTTGTCAACGAGGGATTTGAGACAGTGCTGACAGTGGGCGACATTGACGTTGCAATGGCCTGCGATGCTACTGAGGCAATTTTCAACAAGGCAATCCATTCCATTGCGTTTGTGACGCGTGACTCTGACTTTTTGCCTGCAATGATGAAGGCAAAGCGCTATGGCAAGCAGACAATTGCGGTTATGGCTGAAGAGGCCTCGGCGGCAGCCTTAAAAAACACTGCCGATGTAGTAATTGTGCTGGGTGCATCAAAATGAACATTCCTGTCGGAACAATTGAAGAGCAAAGAAAGGCCTTTTCCGAGTCAAACCCTTTTGAAAAGCTTGCAGGGCTCTTGAGAACCGGTTTTGACGGTTACCTTATAGCCACAATCGAGGGTGTTTCCGGCCTTGAAGAGGGCCTGCTTTTGATAAGGGACAAAGAAATCACGGGCGCGGTTTTTGAGGCGCTGCGCATCAACAAGCAGCTTTTTGGGCCAGAGGCATTGCGCCTTGTTTTCAACCTGCTAAGGGCAAAGAAAGGCGTTTTTGACGTGAACAGGCTCAGCAGGCAGCAGATTGATTTGATAATTGCCTTCAATGAAAAGCTTGTGCTTTCCAAGCCCTTGGATGAATCCTTGCTTTTGAAGCTTGAGCCGTCTTCCTACCAGCCTGCGCTTGTTTCAAAGGCGTTTGAAATAGAGCTTGAGTCAACGGATTCAAGGCACGGCCTTCTGGAGAAAATGGGGCTTGGGTCAATCTGAAACCAGGTGCAGTGGAAAAAAGGGGGCTGTGATGCTGTTTTTTAAAGGGCTTGGAGCAATCCGCCTTCTTTTTTAATTGGTTTCGCTGTTGCCAGTATTATATCGGTGGCTTTGAAATATGCGGGGTTTGAGTTATTTTTTCACGAGATTTGCGGCAAAGGTTCTTGATTTTGACCACACTTCCCTTCCCGAACAGCAGTTTGCAATGATTCAGGACATGCTTGCAAACGAAACAGTGCAGGTCAAGGGAAAGGATATGCAGGAGCTTTTGTCCTGCCTCAAAAGAAAGCACCTTGTCAACAGCATTACCATAAGAAGGCTCAGGGACGGCATTGTGTTCAGCAGCAACGGCAACGGCCAAGTCGAAAGCAATAACGCCTCGCAGATTGTCGACTTTGTAAACAAGACCTTTTCTTCCGCTGACCTTGTGACAATGCGCACTGAAAAGGAATGGGTGATGCTTTTGCCTTTCAACGGCAGCATTTTTGTGGTAAAGGCAAACAGCGCCCTTTCCGGAATAGAGCTAAGGGCTCTTGCGCGCGAAACAGAGTCCTTGCTGAAAAAAAGGGCAATTGCCTGAAAATGCCAAAAAGCAATATTTTTTAACATTAAAGGGCTATAATACCGCAACAGGGTGATTGATTAATGGGGAAAATAATAACAATTGCATCGGGAAAAGGCGGCGTTGGAAAAACAACGCTCACAGCAAACGTAGGCATAGCGCTTGCCCAAAAAAACTTCAAAGTGCTTCTCATTGACGCCGACATTGCAATGGCAAACCTGAGCCTGCTGCTTGGAATGCAGTCCTCGCCCATAACGCTCCATGATGTGCTCGTCGGAGAGAGCGATGTTGAAGACGCAATATACGAGGGGCCTGCGGGTGTCAACTTTATTCCAAGCGGCTTGAGCCTTGAATCCTACAGGCGCGTTGACACAGAGCGCCTTGAAGGCGTGGTAAGGAAGGTTGCGGCAAAGTACGATTTTGTGCTCCTTGACGCGCCTCCGGGAATAGAAAAAAACGTGATGTCCGCGCTTGCCGCGGCCGACGAAGTTCTCCTGATTACAATGCCCCTTTCCCCAAGCATTGCCGACATGCTCAAGACAAAGATTGTGAGCCAAAGGCTTGGCTCAAACCCGATTGGCATTGTGGTAAACTTCAGCACCGGCGAAAAAGGCGAAATAAGGAACGAGGACATAATGAAAATGCTTGAGCTGCCTGTTTACGGCACAATCCCTTACGACCCGGAGGTAAGGCGGAGTTACATGCAGCAGAACGTGCAGCCTGTCATGATCAGAAAGCCCACAACCCCCGCCGCAATTGAAATGAGAAAGATTGCCGCAAGGATTGCGGGAGTGAAGGCGCAGGAGTTCCTTCAGGGCGCAAAGAAGCACGAAGGGTTTTTAAGCAGGTTGCTGGCAAAATTCAGAAAAGGCAAATGATTCTTGTAAGGGGGACCAATTTTATGGCAAACAGACCATTTGACATGCTCAATGACGCATTGGGAAAAGAAGTACTCATTGTGCTCAAAGGAAACACGCTGGTAAGGGGAACGCTCAAGGCGTTTGACGTGCACCTCAACCTCGTGCTGGACAATGCGGAACAGCTGGAAAACGGCGAAACAAAAACAAAATACGGCAAGCTCATGGTAAGAGGCGACAGCGTAGTCCTCATAAGCGCATAAAAGAGCCGACACGTCCGGCTGGTACGAGCAAGGGCCCTATTTCGCTCCCTTTTGGTCGCTCAATAGGGCGGCTTCGCTGGCAAGTCCTTCTTCTTATGGGAAAAAAAACTTTGGAAAAAACCCGTGTTCAATGTCACGAGTTCACTTCGTTCGCATTTTTAACCTTTTCTTGAAACTATTTTTCATTAAGGGCCCTTGGTCTAGTGGTATGATGCTCGGTTGGCAATCGGGAGGTCGCGGGTTCAATTCCCGCAGGGTCCAAAACCCATTGAGCCCAAGCGAAATGGGTTCTCCTGTGGCAGTTGTAATTTTCCAAAGGCTTTTGTGCAACAGCCTTTAACAAAGGCTGGCGAAAAATGCTTCGCGAGCACAAAAGGCTTTTCAATTCCCGCAGGGTCCAAAGCCGCCACTGCCGGCTGGTCAGGGTACGATTGCCTTCGGCAATCCTACAGGCTCGCTATTGCTCGCCATTGTGCAAAGTGAAATGGTTTTTTTGCCAAAAGTGCCGCAAATTGGCTTTAATGTTGTTTTTGGCAGCTGACGAAAGCTTTTTTTAGGCGGTAGGCGTATTCTATTTGAAATGGTTTCCAAAAAGGAGCTTCTTTTGAAGAGCATCCGCGAACTGCTCGCCTTGAACGTTTCCGACAAGGAAATAGCGATGAACCTCAAAGAGGTTGGCATTGACGAGGCCAATGCAAAAGCCCTTATTCTTGAGGCAAGGCAGCCAGAGGCGCCTGCGCAGGCCCAGGAGCCTGAGGCAAAGTCTGTTCCTTTCTTTGGCGGCTTTGGGCTGAAAAAAGAGGGCAAAAGCGTTTCGCCTGAAGAAGAGGCAAAAGAGGTTGTGGCTGAAAGGGAGCAGGCGACTGAAGACCTTGCTGCCGAATCCGTTGAGGGTGAAGAAGAGCCTGAAGGAGGGTCGGAAGAGATTGCGGAAGGCCTTGGCTTTTGGGACAAATCCGGGGAAAAAAAGCCGGCTAAGGGCAAGGCGGAAAAGAAAGCGCCTTTTGCCTCCGTTGAAACGCCGCCGCTTGGGATTTTTAAAAAAAATTCCCTTGATTCGGAGGACGGGGCGGATGAAGCAGGCGAGGATGCCCCTGCAAGAAAAGAAAAGCCAAGCCTTGTCGAGGACATCCTGGTGAGCAAGCTTTGGGAGAAAGGAATTTTTGCAACCGTAAACCAGAAGCTTGCTGAAATGGAAGACCTCAGAAGGGACCTTGATGCTGTGCTTGACAAAAAGGTTGCGGATGCAAGCAAAAGGGAAATGGAAAAAATAAAGGTTTTGTTTGACAGCCAGCGCGCGCTTTTGGTGAGCAAGGTTGATTCCGAGCTTGAGGCAAAGGCAAAGGGCTTTGCGGAAATGATTGAGATGAAGCTCAGGGAAATGCGGGGCATAAACAAGCAGATTGCCTCCCAGATTGAAACAGTGAAGGAAATGGAGCGCGGCTCAAAGGTCAGTGCCGATGCCATTTCACAAAGGCTGGAGGAAGCCGACAAGCTCAAGGAACGCATTCTCTCCTCGCTGAACGGCGAGCTCATAAACACCAGGAGCGAAAGCAGGTCCCTTGTGGAGGAAATGGGCAAAAAGCTCGGTGACATGGATGAAAGGATAAACAAGACGCTGCAGCTTGAAAACCAGATTGTTGAAGGGCTTGTCAAGGAAGCCGAGCGCAGGGTTGTAGCCCTGCTTGAGGAAAAGTCCGCAGAGTTTTCAGCCGAAACCAAGAGTAGAATCGAGGATATTGGAAAACTCAAGGATTCCTTCAAAGCGGCCCAAAAAGCCGAGTTTGCAGAGACCGAAGAGGGCATTGCCGCAAAGCTTTCCTTGTTTGAGGAAATGATTGGCAAAAACGGCCGGGCCCAGAAGGCCGAGCTTGCAAAGGCGGAAGAGGGCATTGCCGCAAAGCTTTCCTTGTTTGAGGAAAGGGCTGACAAAAAGCTTGAGGCGCTGGACAAGCTGCAAAAGCAGATTTCCCTGGATTTCAAGCCTGAAAAATTCAGGCAGACAATGCAGGAGCTCAACGAGTTCAAGGCCCAGTTCGTTGACGCAATAAAGCAGAACGCCGAAAGCTTCAACGAGGGAATAAAGAATCTGAACCAGCAAAGCCAGGTGATTGAAAGGCAGTTCATGTTACGTGCGGAAAAAATAGACAAAAAGATTGCGGAACTCGATGCCTTTGAAAAAAGTTTCGCAAAAGAAATGGGCCTTGCAATAGAAAAAATCCCGAAAAAGGGCAGCGGGAAATAGCCTGTTTTGAATGGGCCCGGGGAGAATCGGACTCCCGATCTTATCCATGTCAAGGATACGTCATGCCACTAGACCACGAGCCCAGCAATAACAAAGGTTTCCTGAAAAACCTTAATTAACCTTTCCCTGCAATCCTTTCAGCCATTTTGCATGCCTTGCATTCCTTTTCGCTTGATGGCTCGCCGCATTTTTCGCATGAAAAAAGCTCTTTTTTTCCAAGTTTCTCAAAGGCAAGCGGCTTGACCTGCTGGAAGAACCGCATTATGCTGAACATTGTTCCCGGATAGCTTGCCTCAAGGTGGTTCAATATGCCCCTGAAATCATTCCTTTTTGCCTGCCACTTGAACGGGCAGCATTGGCCTGAATAATGCATTATGCCTGCGAATTGCGCGAAGGAAATCACTTCGTTTTCAGGGCAAAGGCAAAGCGGCTTTATCCTTGGGACCATTCCGCCAGTGCCAGGGCTTTTTGGCCCAAGCCTTGCAAAATGCAGCAGGTCGGCATCGCAGACATTCATCAAAACGCTTTGGGCCTCGTCGTCAAGGTTGTGGCCTGTGGCAATCTTTGCAGCGCCCATTTTTTTTGCATGCTTGTTCAAAAGCTGCCTTCTTAGCACGCCGCAGTAAGCGCACGTGCTTCCAATCTCTTTTTTTGCGCCTGTTTTCCTCATCACATCAACCATTGTGAAGCCGAATTCTTCCGCAAAAGAAACTCTTGTGAAAGGCACCTTCCATTTTTTGCAGTTTTTTTCCGCAATGTCAAGCGCCTTGTCCCTGTAGCCCGAAATGCCCTCATCAACAAGCAATGCCTCTATCGGATTGCTTTTTCCGAAAATCTTTTTCAGGATGAACAGCGTTGTTCCCGAATCCTTGCCGCCGGAATAAGCGACAACGATTTTTTCCCTTCCTTCAACAAGCCTGTTTTCCCTTATTGTCCGCCTTACCCTCTTTTCAAAAAAATGCAAAAAGTGCTTTTTGCAAAAGCGGTGCGGGCCGTAAGAAAGGGAAATAACCGCTTTTTTCTTGCACTCAACGCACTTCTGCTGCATAACTGAAATGGGGCTGCAAAGGAATTTTAAAAGAAGCATTTGCGTATTTCGGAAAATTTAAATATGGCAAAAATCATAATGTGCATGGAATGAAAAGGATTTTTTTCGCACTATTTTTTTTCCTTATAATATTCAGCGCCTGCCATGCAGACGGCGGCATCATGCCAATGCCTGACTATGAGGACAGCGTTTTCATGCCGGAGCAAAAGGCAGTTATCATTTGGGATGGCTCAACAGAAGAGATGATACTTGAGTCAAAGATTACAACGGCGGATATTGCAAACTTTGCCTGGCTTATTCCAATTGAGTCAAGCACAAAGCCGGTTGTGGAGGCTGCGGACGAGCAGGTTTTCTTTGACCTGGCTGAACTGTTCAGGCCAAAGGAAAAGGACTTGGCAAGGGGAATTTTCCCCCAAGCCGGAACTCTGTCTGACAATGGAGGCGTTGAGGTCGTGGAAGAGCTTAAGGTTGACATTTATGACATTGCAATCCTCAAGGCAACAGATTCAGGCGCATTGATTGAATGGCTTAACGGCAATGGCTATTCTTTCCCAAGCGCTTTTCCAAACCTCCTTGACGAGTTTGTGCAGAAGGGCAATGTTTACTTCATTGCGAACAAGATAAACCTGCAGAACAAGTACCCTGGCTTGAATCCAACAAAGCAGGATTTTGAGTGCGCGCAGGCCATTGCCTCTGACCCCTGGTTGGGGCAAAGCTTTTATGGGAGCGTGGATGAAATTGCAGGGCGAATTGAATATACCGGTATGATAGACGACCCTAGATGCGCTGGTGCGTCAGCGGAGCCAACGGCTGTGCTTGTTTCCCTCAGGCTTGGTATTGCAACGCCCCTGAAAATAACTTTCACGCCAAGCAGGCCTTTTTATCCCATGAAACTAAGCAGCCTGAACTTGGGTGATGGCAAGGCCCTTGTTTACTTTGTTTCAGGCAAGGCGTTCAAGGACAGCACCGGCATTTTTTCTACAAAGAACATGCTTCAATTCCAGGGCGACTATCTTTCAGAGTATGGCATAAGCAATGGCGATTCAATAACTCTGCTTGAATGGCAGGGCAGTTACTCTTCTTTGGAGCAAGATTCTTTCTTTGAAGAAACGCCTTTTGTCCCGGAGCTTGACCCGAACTTTGTGCCGTTGCCTGAAATAACCGCAGAGTATGCTGTTGGCTTTGTGTTATTCTTTTTCTTCTTTTTTGTGCCACTTGCAATTCCATTGGTGCTGATTCCGTTCCTCTTCGGAATGCTCATCAAATGGCTTTTGGATGAAAAAAAGAAGAAGAAAAGCTTTTTTGCAAAGTGGAATGGCCTGCCTTCCTGTGCATTGATTGCATTCTTTGCCCTGCTTGGGCCCCTGTATTTTGCGCTTATCTTTTCAATCGGTTTCCTTTACTCGACTACCTTGGAAGAAATTTTGAATGCTGTTTTTATTTTTGCTTTTATTTTCTTGCCCTATTATGCCTCGATGGCTTGTGGTTTCCTTTTCAAAAAAACAAGGCCTATGTTTAGGTTTGTACTGATTCCCCTTGCAGTTTACATTGCTTTCTTTGCGGTGCTGCTGTTATTCTCTGGCATTATTTTTGGGATTTGGCCTGATTAAAACTAACCTTTAAAAATGCTTGGGATTAACTAATCCTTATTGAAAAACCAGTCTTTAAATGCTTCTTTCAGGCTGTTTTTTTGAAGTGATTTTCAATGGGCGCAGCAAAGCACATTCAGGAAACGTTCCAAAAGGAATTCAAGGGCCAAAAGGACGACTTGTTCAACTACAAGGCCTTGCAGAGCGAGCGCCTGATAGGCTTCAGGAAGGAAAAAAAATCCGTTGTGCGCCTGGAAAAGCCGACAAACATTGCCAGGGCAAGAACGCTTGGCTACAAGGCAAAAAAGGGCTTCGTTGTTGCAAGGGTCAGAATCAGAAAAGGAAGCGGCCTGCACAGAAGGCCTGTTTCGGGAAGAAGGCCAAAAAGAATGGGCACCCAAAAGCTCACAAGAAGGCAGAACATCCAGGCAATGGCCGAGCAAAGGGCAAGCAGGAAATTTGAAAACTGTGAAGTGCTTAATTCTTATTACATTGGCGACGACGGCAAGATGCATTATTACGAGGTCATTCTTGTTGATACCTCAGCGCCGGAAATAAAATCCGACAGGGAAATAAACTGGATTTGCGATCCAAACCAGAGGGGCAGGGCATTCAGGGGCCTGACAAGCAGGGGCAAGAAAAGCAGGGGCCTGCGCAGAAAAGGCAACGGCGCGGAAAAAATCAGGCCTTCTTTGAGAGCGCACCACAGGCAAGCAAAATGAATTGCCTCCTTTTTTAATCCTTTTTTTGCACTATTTTTCTTGGTTTGAATGAATCTGCCGACGCGCGAACAATGCCTTGCATTGCTTGAAAAATACAATATTCCCAGGCACATTGTAAGGCACTCGCTTGCGGTTGAAAGGGTTGCGGTTTTTCTTGCAAAAAAATTCAACGAAGCAGGCATTCCAGTGGATGCCGGGCTTGTGAGCAGGGGCGCGCTCTTGCATGACATTGACAAGATTGAAACCTTGAAAGAGGGCTTTGGGCACCTGCACGGCAAAATGGGCAGGGAAATCCTTGAAAAAGAGGGCTTTCCTGAAATCGGAAAAATTGCGGAGGCGCATCATTTGGAAAGGGTGCTTTCTCTGAAGCCTTTTTTCCCGCGGGAAAAAAGCCTTGGGAAAAGTGCGCCTGTTGGCGCAAAGCCTTTTTTGCTTGGGCAAAAAAGCCTTGGGAAAAGTGCGCCTGTTGGCGCAAAGCCTTTTGACTGCTGGGAGGAAAAGATTGTTTATTATGCCGACAAGCGCGTCAACCACGACAAAATTGTTTCCCTTGACGAGCGTTTTGATTATTTGCTCAAAAGATATGGCATTGAAAAGGGCATTCGCCGCACATTCCTGCATTGCAAACCTCTTGTGGAAAAGCTTGAAAAGGAGATTTTCTCAAAAATAGATGCAGGTCCTGAATTGGAGGGATTGTCTTGAGTGGAATGAAAAAGGAAAAGCCCGTGAGAAAGCTTTTGCGGAAATGCCAGCGCGCAAAAAGGCGTTACATTTTGTTCAGCCTTGCCCCGGGCTCCTGCGCCAATGCAAAACAGGCTTTTGACCTTGTGATGGGCTGTTTTTCTGATGAGCAAAGGAAGTGTTTTGGGACTTGGTTTATTGAATTCAACCCCAAGAAAAGCCTTGGCATTTTGAGGTGCAGGCTTGATTGCCTTGAGGAAACCAAGAGCGGGCTTGATGCAATTCCCGAAAGGTTTGGGGCAAAAATTGTCAGGGCAAGCGGCACGCTGAAAGCTTTAAGGCGCGGAAAATAGTCGAAACTTGCCTCTCTAAGAACCTTTTTATAACTTCCGTTCTTCAAATTATAAAGTATAGGGAAAAGGGAAAAAAGAGTGTTTTTTTGAGGGGTTTTTGATGTATCCTGGTTCTCGGAAGAGCAGCGCGTACGATCGTGTTTCCACAATGTTCAGTCCTGACGGCAGGCTGTACCAGGTTGAGTATGCGAGCAAGATTGTTGAGCAGGGCACTTTGGGCGCTGCTGCGATTTACGACAAGGGCATTGTTTTTTCCGCGGACAAGAATGTCACAAGCAGGCTTTTGAAGCCTGCGAGCATTGAAAAGATTTTCAAGGTTGACCATCACATTGGCGCGATAAGCAGCGGCCTTGTGGGCGATGCAAGACGGCTTGTGCAGCTTGCGAGAAAAGAAGCGCAGGAAAACCGCATGTATTACGACGAGGACATTCAGGTTGAGACCCTTGTGAAGCAGATTTCGGGAATAAAGCAGCTGTTCACGCAGTATGCCGGAATGAGGCCTTTTGGGGTTTCGTTCATAATCGGCGGCGTTGATGAAAGCGGTTCAAGGCTTTTTGAGACCGAGCCTTCGGGCGCACTGGCGGAATATTCCGCGATAACGATTGGAAAGGGAAAGAAAGAGGCAATGGCTTTTCTTGAAAAGAGTTACAAGGACGGCCTTGGCTTTGACCAGACGGTTTCATTGCTTCTTGAGGCGCTGGAGAAGGGCCTTGGGGAAAAGGAAAAGCTTGACGTTAACAGGTTGGATTTCGCTTTTGTTGAAAAAGGGAAGCCTTTTGAAAGGGTTTCCCAGCAAAAGCTCAAATCTTTTTTAGGGAAAAAGTAAAGGAATTTGAAAGAGGTTTTTTGACCAATGGTCAAACTGGAAGAGGCTGTGACCGCAAGGTTTGACAGCCATGGTGAAAAATTTGAGATTCTCGTTGATCCGGACCTTGCGTTGGAGCTGCGGAAGGGAAAAAACGTGAGCATGTCGGATTTGCTTGCTGTTGAAACGGTGTTCAAGGATGCCGCAAAGGGAAGCGAGCAGAGCCCGGCTGCCTTAAGCAAGGCGTTTGGCACAACCAATGTTTTTGATGTTGCAAAGAAGATTGTGAAGGACGGTGAGGTCGAGCTTACAACGGAGCAAAGGCGCAGGATAAGGGACGCCAAGGTAAAAGAGGTTGTTGAGTTCATTGCAAGGAATGCGGTGAATCCGCAGACCAATGCGCCTCACCCGGTTCAGAGGATTGAGAACGCTTTGGTTGAGGCAAAGGTGAAGATTGACGAAATGAAAAGCGTTGAGGAACAGCTTCCGGCCATTTTGAAGGAGCTGAAGAAACTGCTTCCGATTTCGATGGAGCAAATCCAGATTGCGGTTAAGATTCCCGCAATTCACGCCGCAAAGGCAGAGCACGTGCTGCACAAGTACAAGATTATGAAGGAGGGCTGGCAGGGCGATGGCAGCCTTATTGCTGTTGTTGAAATGCCGGCCGGCCTCAAGCAGGATTTTTTGAACGACCTGAACAACCTGTGTCATGGTGACATTGAGACAAAAATTTTGGAGAAGTGATTTTGGATGGATAACGAAATTCAGGCTGTAGCGCCCCAAGAGGGTGCAAAGGCCGAACACAAAAAGAAGATGATTGTCGTGCCGGGCGACCTGGTTACCGAAGAGAGAAAAAAGCTTGGTCAGCATGTCTTTATTGAAGACGGGAAGGTTTACTCGGATGCTTTGGGAATAACTTACCCTGATTCCGAGATTGCGTATGTCGTGCCTTTGGCCGGTGTTTACATTCCGCAAAGGGACGATCTTATTGTCGGGATTATTGAAAGGGAAACAGTGAAGGGCTATATGGTCAACATAAACAGCATTTATCCGAGTTACCTTTCGGCTGACAAGTGCAGGGATGTTCTTCAGAAGGCAAGCGTTGTGAGCGCAAAGGTTGATGCGGTGAATGAGATAAACGAGGCCGAGCTGTTTGATGTCAGGGTTTTTTACGGCGGAGAAATCCTTTCCGTGAACCCTTCAAAGGTGCCGAGGATAATCGGGAAAAACGGGAGCATGCTTTTGGTTCTCAAGGAGGGCACGGGCTGCAACCTGCTTGTCGGCAGGAACGGCTGGGTCTGGATAAAGGGCGGCGACGTGAAAAAGCTTGCCGATGCAATCAAGCTTATCGAGTCCGAAGCCCATTTGGACAACCTTACAGTGAAGGTTGAAGCGTTTTTAAAAGGGAAAAAGGTGAATTGAGATGGCTAAAAAACAGGAAAAAATAGAGTATGTGAAAAACGGGAAGAGATTGGACGGAAGAAAGGTTGACGAATTGAGGCCTGTAAAGATGGAGGTCGGCGTTTTGTCGAATGCCGACGGTTCGGCTTACCTTGAGTGGGGGCAGAACAAAGTTCTGGTCGGGGTGCACGGCCCAAAGGAGGCTTTGCCAAAGCACAAGCAGAACCCCTACAAGGGCCTTGTGAGGTACACTTACAGGATGGCTACCTTCAGCGTTCCTGACAGGAAGAATCCGAGGCCCGGAAGGCGCGAGTCGGAGATAAGCAAGGTTTCAGGCGAGGCTTTGGAAAAGGCAATTTTCCTTGAAAAGTTTCCCAATACTGCAATAGACATCTATGTTGAGATTTTTGACAGCAATGCAGGCACCAGGGTCGCGGCCTTGACTGCGGCAAGCCTTGCGCTTGCTGACGCAGGAATTCCGATGAGGGATTTGGTGTGCGCTGTCGGCGTCGGAAAGGCGGGCGGCGAGATAATCCTTGACCTGAACAAGGACGAGGAGGACGCGCCTGACGCGGTAGACATTCCGATTGCCATAATGCCGCGCACAGAGGAAATAGTGCTGCTGCAGATGGATGGCTTGCTGACAAAGCCTGAGTGGAACAAGGCTGTAAAGCTCGGCATTGAGGGCTGCAAGCGGATTTATGAGATGCAGAAGCAGGCTTTGAGGAAAAAGTATGCCGAAGCGGAACAGGAGATGTGATTTGGATGGAAAATATCATTTGGGATTTGAGAACGGACAATGTTGTTTCCCTGATAAAGGATGGGAAAAGGGCTGATGGCAGGAAGCTTGACGAGTACCGGAAGATTGAGGTTGTGAAGGGAATAAGCGAGAATGCCGACGGAAGCGCAATGGTAAAGCTTGGCAGCACAGGGGTTGTTGCCGGCGTAAAGCTTGTGCCCGGCCAGCCTTATCCGGACAACCCTGACGAGGGCACGATAAGCGTTAGCTTGGAGCTTTTGCCGCTTGCCGATCCAACCTATGAGGTTGGTCCGCCCAGGGACGACGCAATAGAGATTGCGCGCGTTGTTGACAGGGGCATAAGGGAAAGCAAGGCTATTGATTTCAAAGGCCTTTGCATCCGCGAGGGCGAACTGGCGTGGATTGCCTTTGTAGACTTTTATGTCACAAACAACGATGGCAACGCCTTTGACGCCGGAAGCATTGCATGCCTGGCCGCGTTGAATGAAACAAGGTTTCCAAAGCTTGACGGCGATGCCATTGTGAAGCACGAGTACAGCGGCAAGCTCAAGCTCTCAAAGCAGCCTTTGCTTTCAACCTTTTCAAAGATTGGCGGCAAGATTGTCGTTGACCCTTGCCTTGCCGAGGAAAAGGCCCAGGAGGCAAGATTCAGCTGTGCGGTTGCCGATGACAAGGCATTGTGCGCTTTCCAGAAAGGCGAGGGCGGTTCTTTCAAGGCAAGTGAAATAGACGAATGCATTGAACTGGCTTTCAAGCACGCAAAGGAAATAAGGAAACTGGTGTAAGGGGTTTTGCAAGATGGGCAACACGAAAAAAGTCGGAACAGCGGGGCGTTTTGGCTCGCGCTACGGCATTGGAATAAGGAAAAAGCTTCTGAAGATTGAGTCCAAGCAGGAGAAGAATTACCATTGCCCTTTCTGCGGCTTCAAAAAGGTCGGGAGAAGGGCCGCAGGCCTTTATGTGTGCAGGAAATGCCAGGCAACCTTTGCCGGCGGCGCTTATCTGCCTTCAACCCTGCCTGGCTCGATAATCAGGAAAACTGTTTCGCAGAAGGGTTTTGCTTCAGAGGCAAAGGCGCTTGAGGCAATAATGGAGCATGTTTCCGAAGAGGAAGTTCAGGAAGAAAAGAAGGGAAGGGAAAAGAAATAGTTTTTGAGGGTGAAAAAATGGCAAGCTACAAGTGTATAAAATGCGGGCATTTTGTTTCCGCGTTGCAGCCCGGGATGGTAAGGTGCCCTTCTTGCGCCAACAGAATCCTTTACAAGATGAGGGACAATGTTGCAAAAGACGTCAAGGCAAGATGAGTTCAGCCTTTCCCTGGAACTGTGTTTTTCCGGCAGGGAAATGGCGGAGGCTTTGCAGAGGGCAATTTTGCCGGAGCTGAAGGAAAGGCATCTGAAAAGAAGCAGCGTTTCGCTTGGTATTAAAAAAGGAATTATTTCAATTAATATCAGGTCGCAGGACGCTGTTGCAATGAGGGCTTCTTTGAACGGGTGCCTGAATTCAATTATTCTTGCAGAAAGTGTTATGGAGGTCTGAAGATGGCTGAGATTGATAAATCAAAAATAGCGGAATTTGAGAGGGGGCGAGCCCAGCTGTTCGGCATCTCACAGCAGAAACAGCAGCTGCAGATTCAGAGCATGGCTTTGAAGCAGGCCCTTGAGGAACTGGAGAAAACAAAGGAAAAAAGGGTCTACAAAGCGGTTGGCAACATCCTTATACAGGAGGATACAGTCAAGGTCAAGAAAGAGCTTGAGGAAAAGAAGACTTCAACTGACTTAAGGCTAAAGACCATGCAGAAGCAGGAAGACAGCCTTATCAACAGGCTCAACAAGCTCAAGTCAGAGTTTGAGTCAGGCGCCAAGAAAGCCGAAAAAGAAGACAAAAAGTGATGCCTTTGGTCAGGCCCCTTTCTTCATTCAAGGGCAAAAACATCCTGCTGGTAACCCATTCGGGCTGTGACGTTGACGCAATCTGCGCCGCAGCTTCGCTGTTTTTTTTCCTCAAAAGGAAAAATAGGGCTGAGATTCTTGTGCCAGAGCACATTGCCCTGCCGGCAAAAACCTTTGCAAAAAAGCTTGGGATCCCTTACAAGGTTGTGAAGAGCGCTTCGCTGAAGGGCTTTGACTGCCTTTTTCTGGTTGACTTCAATGAACTGAAGATGGCGGGCGCCCTGGAACCGGAAATAAGCGCCTTCAAAGGGCAGATTTTCCTTGTAGACCACCACAGGCAGGCACAAAAAAGCATTGCAAGCCAGCAAAACAGCCTTGTTGACCCAAATGCCGTTGCCTCCTGCGAGCTTGTGTTTGACTGGCTTAAAAAAAGCGGCGTTGCGCTTGACAAAAAAACAGCAACATGCATTGCAGCAGGCATTGTCACAGACTCGGCTTTTTTTCTCACCGCAAACAGCAGGACCTTTGCAATAATGTCCGAAGCCATGGAAAAAAGCGGCCGCACTTTTTCATCAATTCCCCCGCTTTTTTCAGTGAAGCAGACCTTTGACGAAAAAGTTGCAAAGCTCAAGGCCGCAAAACGCGCCCGAATTTTTCTCGTCTCAGATTACGTTGTTGTTGCATCCGACGTGGGCGCCTTTGAGGCAGATGCGGCTTCAGCGCTCACAAGAATCGGCGCAGACATTGCTTTTGTCGGGGATTCCAACGAAGGAAAGCTGCGAATAAGCGGCAGGGCATTGCAGAACGTGGTAAAAAAAGAAGGGTTTGACCTTGCAAAGCACGTTTTCCAAAGGTTTCCAAGTGAATTCGGCGGAAGCGGCGGAGGGCATGCCGGCGCTGCCGGTTTCAATGGCAAGGGCAAGGACATAAATGCCGCGCTGATGCAATGCGTTTCCCTCACAAGGGAATATTTCAAAAAAAGAAAGGGCTACAGGTTCAAGGAATACTCTTAGAAGCTACTTGGCCTTTTCCACAACCTTCAGCAGGTCCGCAGGCTCTTTCAGCACAAAATCGGCCTTTGATTTCGCCTTTACAATCTGCCCGTATTCCGCAAGCGCTGTTTTCATTCCCATTGCCTTTGCGCCCTTTATGTCCCTTTCAGGGTTGTCTCCGACAAAAAGAATTTCCTCCGGCTTCAGGCCGAGCTTTTTTATTGCCTGCCTGAATGGCAGCCTGCTTGGCTTCAGTCTTCCGGTGTCCTCCAAGGCGACAACAACGTCAAAAAATTCGGAAAGGTTCATTTCGGCGAGGCGCAGCCATGCCTGCATTCTCGGCGCATCGCTCACAATGCCCAGCTTGAGGCCGAACGATTTAAGCTTTATCAGCGTTTCCCTCACCCTTGGATAAGGGGCCATGCTTCCTGCCTTCATGCGCCTGTAGGCCGCAATGCCGCTCGCAAGCACCCTGTAATCAACCCCGCCATTGACCTTTCTTAAAAGCCTTTCAAAGATTCGCTGGTCTTCCCAGCCGAAGTCGTCGTACATTCTGAAAAGAATCCCGCAAGCTTTTTCTTCGCTTATGCCCAGGCCAGCCTCAATCATTGCCCTTATGGCAGCCGAACTGCACTGCCTCTTGAACTGCATGAAATCAACAAGCGTATTGTCAAGGTCAAACAAAACCGCGTTCAACACCATGACCATAATTGGTCAAATTATCCTTTTAAACACTTCCGAACCAAAGCCAATTTACCGAACATGAACTGCCCAAAATGCGGAATGGAAATGAGACATGTTGACCTGGTGCAGGTTGTAGGCACAAATATTTTCATAACCCTAGAGTGCCCTTCCTGCCATTACAGGGCGGAGCGGCAGGCAAAGCCGTGATTCAGGCAACCTTTCTTCTTGGCTTTGGAGTTCTTCCGCCAAATATTATTCCCAGCCTTTGCATTCTTTGCTGTATTGTTTGCCTGCGCTTTATTCTTTTTTCTACTGCAGTCAGTCGTCTGAGCCCTTCTGTTATTGCCATATTTTTTTTCACTCCAGCTGCTTCAGCCTTACAAAACAGTTTTCGCAGATGAATTTTTCGTTGAAGTCAATGCCGTTCATGCCGCCTGTGCCGCAAAGGATGCAGATTTTTCCGTGCTGTGGCAGTGAAAAGTTTTCCGCCCAGGCCCTCAAAAGCTCCCATGAAACCCACTTTGGCATGAACAATTCGCGAAAAACGCTTTTGTCGTTCTTTTGAATGCGCTCAAACTGGCTTGGCATGACTTTCCTGTGGAGGCCTTTCAGGAAATTCACCTTTTCCAAATCGCCTTTTCTCATCAAATCATTTACCGTCTGTTCAAAAAATTCATTTGCCATAAAACCACTTCATTCCCATTTTATCACTTCAGGTAAATAACCTTTTTTCCATTCTTAATCTTTGCCCTAGCCGTCACGTCCGGCTGGTACGGGCACAACCTCGCTTGGGCTCGGTTGAGCCGGCTCGCTGCTGCTCGCACTTAATCATTTTAGGTAAATGACTTTTTTTCCATTCTTAATCTTTGCCCTTTTTGCGTATTTTTCCAGGTAGTGCACCGTGCTCTTTGAAATGCCTGTAACGCGCTCCACTTCGCGCAGGCTCTGGTAGTCCTTTCTCATTTCAAGCGCCTGCTGCATTTTCTCCAAAGGCATTGAAATCGGCCTTCCCGGCCTTGCCACTGTTTCCAAAACAACGCCTTTTTGCCAGAGCAATGCAACGCTTTTCTTCGGCATTCTTGCAATGCAGCTTTTGCTTGCGCTCGCAGTTTCAAGCATTGCGCATTTTTTCAGGATTCCTTCAAGCAATTCCTTTTTTACCGGCCTGACAAAATGCAGTTTTGCCGCTTCCTTCGGAATATCCCTGGCGTCCATTCCCGGCAAAACAGAAAAAATCATGCACAAATATTAGGACAAAGCCTTATTTAAGAATTAGCCCTTTTTCCCCTGACCTTTCCCGCAATCTTGCTTTTTGCCGCATACTTTATGCCGCTGAGCACGTCTTTTTTCCTGAAGGTTATCCTGTCGAAAGAAATGCCCTGTTTTGTTTCCCTTACATACGGGCCTGCCCATTTCACATTGCCTTTGTCCTGCAGCGCCTCCAGAATGCCCTCAGGGCCTGCCTTGCCTTTCACTTCGAGCTTCACAATGCCCGAGCCTATTGCCTGCGGGTTGTGTGCGTCGCTTCCAGCCGTAATAAAGGCCGCCTTTTGCGCGAGCTCAAAAGGCTTGATGCCCCTTTCTATTATTTCCCTGCCTTTCTTGTCAAGCTTTTCCTTGCCTTTTGCGCCCAGCCTGCTAAGCCTTGTTTTTCTGCCAATCCTGCTTTTTTCCAGGAAGTCAAAAAAGTTCATGGGCTTTTTCACCCAGCTTGTTGAGTAAAAAAACGAGCCGACGTTGCCGAACATTCCGTTGAATGCCTCAACGCCGATTTTTTCCTTTTCCACAAGCGCGTTCAGCTTTTTTTCGCCCAAAATGAATGCCGCGCTGTCGTTTGAAAACCCCCAGGGGTGCGAAATTCCCAAAAGGAAGCCGTGTTTTTTTGCCAGCTCCAAAGCGTCTTTCACCAAAACCTTTTTGCCAAAAAGCTTTTCCAAATCATAAATGCCCTGGTCTTTGCCAAGCACCAGCATGTGCCCTGCCTCGCTTGTTATTTCCATTCCGGGAATCAGGGCAATGCCTTTTGGCTTTTCCTCAAAGAGCATTTCGTAGGCCAGCCCTGGCTTTTCGTAAGAGTGCTCTGTTATCGCTATGGCCCCAAGCTTTCTCGCCTTTACAGCTTTCCAGTACGCCTTTGGCTTCACGCCCTTTTCAAGCAGGTGCGTGTGAAAGTCTATTGCCAGCTCCGCCATCAAATAAATTTGTTCAGAAAACTATTTAAATCAAGAAACGCCCTATCTCTTCCGGTTATGATTGCTCCTTTCACCACTTTTCTGAACGCATTGCTTCTTGCGCTGATTCTTGCTGTTGTGCATCTTTTTTCCGAAAGGTACGCGGGCCATGCAAAAAAATTCCACGTCCAGACGCTTTCTTTTTCTGCAGGCCTTTTCCTCGGCCTTATTTTCCTCTACCTTTTGCCCGAGTTCTTCAAGGGAATTGGCCACGTGGGCGAAAGCATCTACATCCTGATGCTTGCGGGCTTTGTCTGCATGCATTTGGGCGAAAAGTACGTTTACCAGCACGTGAAGGACAAGAAGGAGAAGCTGCAGGACCTTGCCTCAATCCACGTGCTCGGCTTTTTCATAAACCATTTTATTGTCGGAATAACCCTGTTCCTTGCCTTCAGCATAGAGGGCCCGTTGTCCGGCTTCCTTATTTTCATTCCGCTGTTGCTGCACACTTTTTCAAGCAGCCTTTCGCTTAACGACATTGACGAAAAGCTCAAGAGCAAAACCATTTCCTGTGCCGTGCTGCCGCTTGCCCCGGTAATCGGAGTTGCCTTTGCCTACATGATGAACCTCAGCCCTTACCTGTACTATCTGATGTTTTCCTTTGTCCTCGGCGCAATGCTTTACATTGCGGTTAGGGACACACTGCCGCGCAACGACCTGGGGAAGCCGTTTTTCTTCCTTACCGGCGTTTTGCTGAGCGTTCTCATCCTCACCCTAATTTCGGTCATCTGAAACCCATTGCCAGCTGGGAAGCAGACTGATTGGGGGAAGCAAAAGGCGGTTTGCAAAGCAGGAAGCATTTATTGCACGGTGATTTTTGTCAAAATGGGGTTTGGAATAAAAATAATTACCTGCTGGAAAAGCAGTGGTTGGGAAATAAAAGCATTTGATGAGGAGGAGAAAAAATGAGGTGTGTTTGCGGAAACAAATTGCAGGAAATAGAAACAGAAATGGATTTTTTTGACGGCAACCTGATAATGAGGAATGTAAAGGCTTTCTATTGCAGCAAATGCAAGGAAGAGCTTTTTGATTCAAAAGAAGGCGACAGGATGTTTGACCTGGTGTCAAAATTAAGCCCGCAATGCGCTTTTGAATCAAGAAAAAAAATTGCAAGGGTGGGAAACAGCTATGCCATACCTGTGTCCAAAGAAATAGCGGATTACCTGCAAATAAAAAAGGGCGGGGATATTCTCGTAAAAGTAAAAAGCCCAAAAAAGCTGGTAATAGAAATACAGTAACAACAGCGCTTTCAGCGCCTTCCGCACCCAAATCATGCCGGTCCGTCAACAGGCCGCAAAAACTATGGGCGGCGGAATTGGCAGGAAATTCCACCTGCTTCAATGCAGGCAGGCACATGTTTAAATTGGAAAAAAGCCTTATTCTTCCACAAAAAGGTGTTTTCTTGCTGAACAATTTTTACGACAAGTTCATTTTTGCCAACGCCCTGAAATACAAGAACAACAACTTTTTCCTCGCTGACCTGCCGTTCCTTGTCTGCCCGGTGGAGCTGCTTTCAGGGCTGCTTGAAACACAGGACCAGGATTTTGAAAGAAAGCTTTACCTTGCGATAAGGGAAAGCGTTTCAAAGCACCTCATTCCGTCATTTGGCGCTGAATTTGGCCTAAGAGGCAAGCCTCTTGTTGACTTTCTCGAAAAGTACTTTGTGGCTTCCGGCTGGGGCACAATAAGCAATATTGACCTTGACTTTGAGGCAAAAAAGGCGATTGTAAGGGTCTCAAACAACCCTGTGTCAAGCAGGCTCCATTTCCGCGCAGCAGCGCCGGCAGACCACATTCTCCGCGGCGTCCTGGCCGGCATTTTCTCGCGCGTCTTTGAGGAAAAAATGGACTGCGTTGAAACCCATTGCTGTGCCCTGGGCGAACAGGAATGCGAATTCATAATAAAAAAACAGCACGATTTTGACTTCTCGGACAAAAGGGTAATGCGGCAGGTAGAACTGCTGCTATAACTTTTTTGCGCCAACAGGGTTCACATCTTTATAAGAATACTTTGCAGGAAATTTTTTCTTGTTGCAATGATTCTTGGGATTTCAACAGGCTGTTTCTGGCAGTCCGGTTTGCCGGAACTCAAAATTCTGCGTTTTTTGAGGCGTCTCCCTGAGCTTGATGCCATTGAACTGGTTTTCGCTTTTCCCGAAGAGCTTTTTGATTTCAGACCGAAGCGCGAAGATATTGCGTTTTTGCACTCAAAAAAGCACGTTTCCCTGCATGCGCCTTTCAATGAAGTGGAATACAAGAATAATGCAAAATCCAAAAAACTTCTTGCCGCCCTGAATTCACTGGCACTGAAATGCGAAGCAGAGAATGTTGTTTTCCACGCGCACACAATAAAGGATTTTTCCCTTTTTGAAGGCATTGATTTTGCGCCCCTGGCTGAAAACCTGGTCTCAAAAAAAGGCATGGAGCGGCTGGTTTCCGTGCAGCAATGCAAGGATTTTTTGTCATCGCATGAAAACTTTGGCTTCTGCTTTGACGTCGGCGATTCCCTGGCTGAAAGAATCAAGCCAAAAGACTTTTTTGCCCTTAAGAACAGGCTAAAGGAAGCCCACATTCATTTTCCAAGTCTTGAAAAAGGCAAACTCAAACCTCACTGTCTGCCTTCAAAAACCGGCAAAAAATTCCTTGACGAGGTTAAGGCAATCCCTTTTCCGGACGTCCCCCTCATATTTGAAGGATATTTTCCTTCAGCCGAACAGGATATTGCAACAAAAGAAATAGAACTATTCAAAACACTCATGGATTGCAAAAGCAAAATTTAATCCAATTCCCCCTCCTTTTTAAATAATTTCCATGCAATTACTCTTATCATGGCATTGTCTTTTTCGATTGTTGCTGCTAATCCTGCTTCCACTGAAGATTTCATTATTCTTGCTTTGAGCCAAAGGTTTCCCTTGTCAGCCAAGGAAATCTATTCTACCTTGAGAAGAGATGGTTTCGGAGCTTCTTATCAGGCTGTTCACAAGAAGCTGAAGGAATTGGAAAAAGATTCTATTATAGTTAAAGATGGCCGTAAATACCTGATTAATAGGAACTGGATTTTGAATGCAAAATCTTTTCTAGAGCGAATGGACAGAGATCTGATTAGATCTGACAAGAAAGTTGAGGCAAAGGAGGCTGTTTGTCTTTCTTTTGATTCTTACAATGACTTTAGCACACATATGCTGGAAGAATTCGTAAAGGAAAGAGAGTTAGAACCAGGCGGAATTTGCGTAACCTGCCAAAAGCACTTTTATTGGATTCTCAGCATCAGCAAGCGCGATTATGCGCTCTTGAGAAAGCTGGGTTCGGGTGGAAAGAGTTACATTGTTTGCGAGGGCAATTCTCCTATTGACAAATTGCTTGCTCCGATTTACAGAAAGCTTGGCTGGAAAGTTGTTACAGGCATAAATTACTCTGAAAATTACGACCTAATAGTCTACAGGGACTGGATTCACCAGATTTTCTTCTCAGAAAAGCAAAAGAGAATAGTTGAAAAAGTTTGTAAAGAAGTTCACGGCTTAGAGGGCTTTACCTCAAATTTTTACAAAGAATACTTTGAAAACAAAGGCAAAATAAAGGTGATTATATTCAAAGACTGCGAATTGGCAAGGCAGCTGAGGGCAGATGTCCTAAAACACTTCAAAAGCGCAGGCCTAACCCCCAAATAGGTCTATGATGCCATTTTTACTTTATAAGAAAAATTTATATACAAGCGGCGTTTTATAATACCAATAAGGATGTTTTATTTTGGTTGACATCGAAAGAACAAAGTTTGGGATTCAAGGCCTTGATAAAGCGCTGATGGGCGGGATTCCGCAAGGAAACATTGTGCTGGTTAGTGGCGGTGCAGGAACCGGAAAGAGCACCCTTTGCTTGCAGTTCCTAGTCAATGGTGTAACTGCCTTTGGGGAAAAAGCGCTTTACATTAGTACAGAGCAGACTGAAGGAGAGTTGCAAAAGCAGGCAAGTAGTTTTGGCTGGGACCTGAAAAGGCTTGAGGAAAAAAACCTTCTGAAAATTATTTTCTTTGACATCACGCACGGAGACAATTTCCTGCAGCAAGTTGATTTAACTATTAAAGAATTCAAACCCAAACGCATTGTAATTGACAGCATGACCACTTTGACTGATTCCCTCATCATTGGTGGCATGAGTGAAGACAGTGCATTCTCCTTGGTTCAAGTCCTTGAATCAGTTTCGCCTATACCAAGAACGGAGCAAATAATCGCAAAAAGCATACTATACAAATTAATAGCAGAACTAAAAAAATACAAGCTTACCACGATTCTCACATCTGAACTCTACGAAGAGGCAAAACGCCTAAGCGCGGACGGAATATCAGAATTCATAACGGATGGGGTAATCATACTGCACTACATAGAAATCGGGGCAAGTGACTACAGAAGTATGGAAATAAGAAAAATGAGATACTCAGACTATGGCAAAGACGTAATACCCTACAACATCACTAGCAAAGGAATAGAAATTGTGGAAGAAGAAAAAACCAAATTCTAACCTATTTCTCACATATGTGGCAAAAAGCAGTTATATTACTTTCACATATATTACATACAATGACTGCTGATTTTCGTTCGAGCAAAAATCAGCTACTACCTACAGCAACTCGAAAAAAGGCAAAATCAGAACCAAGCACCTAGGGCCAAGCACTATAACAGCACGGTCAATGGAAATGGAAAAAATCAGAATAATACACGAAATGATGAAGGAAGCGTAAAAAATGTTTGACGTAGTGAAAAAATTGTTACTTGCAAGACAACTCTCTTTAGAAAAAGGTCACATAAAATTACTTGAAGTGCCAGTAAATGTTATCCCTGTTTCTGTCATTGCTTACTTAGAGAAAATACTTATAGACACTTTTGGTTATGAAGAAGCGAGAAAGAAAATTTACCAAGGAGGCTATGAAGGGGGGCGAGATTTCTGTAATAAGTTTGTGGAAAGATATCGTATGAAAACCCCCCGGGAAATAATTGAGTGGGAGTTGAATATTGTCACAATGGCGGGGTGGGGTGAACTAGAGTTAAAGAGGTTAGATGCTAAAAAAGGGTCTGCTCTTGTGATTGTAAAAAACTCTTCTGTAGCTGAAATGTTAGGACCGTATGGTAAATCAATCGATTTTTTTATGGAAGGTTTTATGGCAGGCGGTAGTTCAATTGCGTTGGGTATGCCAATGAAGGTTACTGAAGTCAAATGTAAATCCAAGGGCGATTCTTTCTGTGAGTTTTTGTTTGAGAGCGAAATGTAGTGGTCTCTGAATCTTGATTGAGTGGTTTGATGTCAAAAATTTCACATTTTTTCCATCTTATCGTTCCACAGTACATTCCAATGGCACTTACCAGTCTTCTAGTAGGTGCCGTTTTTTCAATTAGTTCTTTGCCTGATTGGCGTTTTTGGATTGCAGCTTTTTCTCTTTCTTGTATTGTAGGTGGTTTCAACTCTTTTAATGCAATCGCGGATAAAGAGATAGACCGAATTAACAAACCTTATAGGCCAATTCCATCTAAGAAAATCACTGAGAGAGAAGCTTTGTTGTTCGCCGCTTTGCTATATTTTGTTGCTTTGTTTTCTGCGTTTCTTATTAACCTGGTTTTTTTTGTAATCATTTTTATTTCAACGCTTCTTACAATAGCATATTCTTATCCTGGTTTAGATTTAAAGAAACGATTCTTTTTTGGAACTCTTAGTGTAACCTTTTTCTATGCCGTCCTATGTCCATTGGCTGGATGGGCTCTTTATCCATTGGAAGAAATTCCCCTCTCTATAATTTTTTTCTTGTTCTTTTTTGGTTTAAGTTTGGCTATCTCAAAAGATTTTATGGATATGCTGGGAGACTCTTGCAACAAGGCTAACACCTTTCCTGTTAGGTTAGGATATAATCAAAGTATCGGCTTTGTATTTCTTTTCTTGACCTTTTCATTTGGCTTTTTGATTTTTTTGGTCAGTCAAAAAATTTTACGTTCAGAATATCTCTTTATTTTGATTTTTTTCCCTCTATTGATTCTAAATATAAACATTCTCAGAAGGAAAACTATTTTGTTTACTAAAAATAATGTGTTTGGAAGAACAATAATTCTTATAATAATCCTTGAATTAACTCTTATTTTGTTGGAAATAACCTAAATAGTTATCTTCAGCGCTTCTAACCATATGTAGACTATGGTTTCTAAAACGATCAGGTTTACCCCTACTAGCCCGCCTAGGACGACGACTTGTTGTTTCCATCCTTTTACTTTTTCGGTTGCAAATTTGTAGGCGAATACGAAGAGGCTTATTGCAAATATCCAGCCGATAAAGTTTACGAGTGGTGCTCCAAACCATATTGATTCTGGTGTCCATAGCCAAAATTTGTATGCAAACGCAAGGGGCTCAAGCATTATAATATCAAATAATGTTGCTGTTGTGGCAGTCATTGTTTCTATTTTAACAAGATTTTTGATATGGAACTTGCTTGTTATTATATAGTAACCAACAAATATAACTGTGGCCCATGCTAACGGTACATAGAGCGGAACACCAAGTGCATAGATTGTATACGTTGCTGCATAGTAATATCTATGAAAAATAAAAATCGAGAAAAATTCTATCAGCCACCCCCACATAGCAGCTGGCACCATAAATAAGAGCGCAGTTTTTACGCCTTTTTTTCTTGAGAAAAAAACAAATGCCAGCAAAAAGGCGCCAATCCAAAAAAATTCAAATAAGAGATGCACCAACATTAAATCGCCCTTTATAGCTTATTTTGTTTTCTTCAATTCCTCTAAATTATAGCCTCTCTACAGTAGCTAATTATTGAACTTCGTATTTTTTAACGATTTCTTTTCTGTTAAATATATCTGTTTATGTCGATTAATTTTTCTTTGCCTGAGTTGGTGCAAGCAGTTCTGGTGTAAGGGACCGCATTGTGAGTATTCTCGGTGAGGAGTGGCCTCTTTCCGCGAAGGAGGTTTTTAACAGGGTTTGCAGGGCTTTGAACAAGACTGTTTCTTACCAGGCAGTTCACAAGGTTTTGAAGCAGCTGGTTTTTGAGGGTGTGTTGCGCGTTGACAGCGGCAAGTACCGGCTCGATGCTAGCTGGATTGACAACTTAAAAAAGATTGTCAATGAATTGGATTCGAAGTACAACTCGGTGGACAAAACCCATATTGTAGGGGGGAAAGTGATTAATCTTACTTTTAACAACTACAATCAGATGGGGCGGTTCTTTGTTTACAAATTTCTAAACGGAGATTTCAATCCTGAAAACAGGCCTTCGCTTTGTCTGATGCAGCACACTTGGCCGACAATAGGCTTGTCGGACGAGGATTATGTTGCTGTTCGGAAGGGGCTGAAGAGAACGCTTCATTATTGCATCGTGGAGGGCGGCACTTTTCTGGACAAGTGGTTTGTCACGCTGCTTGAAAAGCTGGGGAAAAAGTGCGTAACTGGCACTAAGCCGCCGGGCAACGCTGACTTGGTTGTTGAAGGCGATTACATTGCGCAGGTTTTCTTTCCCTATGATTTCAGAAAGAATTTCAATGCCCAGTACGAAAAAATAAAAAAAGCGGACCAACTTGACATATTCAACGTTTTCATCGAAATCCTGGGAAAAGACGCCAAAATTACCGTGCTCATAACGGAAAATCAGCTTCTTGCAGAGCAGTTGAGAAGAGAATCAATAAGTATTTTTAACAGAAGCGGAGCGAAAACTCAAAGCCAAAAATTGCATTGATTTGGGTTTGGGAACCCCCCCTTAGGGCATTTGTTTTTTTGGCCTTTTTGGTTTTTCTGGCGTGTCCTGGCTTGTCGGCAGGGGTAAGAGTGAAAGGGTTGCAAAAAGACAGCGGAATTCATTTATAAGGAATGACCAGGCATTTCCAAATTCAAGCTTCGCGTTTCCATTCCTTAAACAGAATGCTCATGCTTCAGATTATTTCGGCAATTTTTTCGGATTCTGGTCTGCGGTAAAGGCAGCCGTCTTTCTCCACAATGCAGTTTTTTGAAAACGCGTCCATTATTTTTTTCAGCTTGCCGTTCCTGATAAGCGTGTTTTTTTCAATGTCCTCCAAAGAAAAGTAGCAGTTTTTTTCGCGCAGAATGCAGAGCAATGCCATTACATGGCTTGGCCCGGCTTCCGGAACCTTTTGCGCAAGAATGCGGAGCATTGCCGCCTCCTTTACAGTTGTGCCAGCCACCCAAACCCCTTTTTTGTTTGAAGGCAGGGTGCTCGGGCGCAAAGCCAGGCGAGCGCCCTGCCGCGAGCAGGCTCACAATTTCTTGGTTGCCCGCAAAAAGAAACGCGGCTTTCGGGCTATTATATCCATGGTTTAAAAAAGTTAAACCAGAAGGTTTACTTGACACATAGCCTTTATTGCTCAATGCAAGAAATATGAAAAGGTATAGTGAAGGGATTATGCCGAAAATTATTTTTCTCATGACTGGCAGTTTTTTTGAATCTCCGCACCTATGCCTTCAGCAGGCGTGGCATTCAAGCTTCTATTTAAAAGAAGTTATATTGCAAATTTTATTGTGGGGACAAAATTATGGTTGGGGTAATTGAACCGGTAATCCTGGCAGTTTTACTGATTATTCTGGGTGCCTTGAGCATTAGGATTGTCAGGCCGACAGGCAGGGCGATTGTTGAAAGGTTTGGAAAATACCACTGTTTTGCTACTCCGGGAATAAATTTTATTCTGCCGTTTATTGACAGGCTGTACCCGGTAAACATTACCGAACAGATAACAGAATTGGAACAGCAGGAAGTCATTACTGGCGATAACCTTAATGCAATGGTTGACGCGCAGGTTTATTACAAGATTTTGTCAGACGAGGAAAATGTTAAAAAAAGCCAGTACAATGTTAACAAGGTTGACTATCAGATTGTCGCATTGGCAAGGACTACATTGCGCAATGTAATCGGTTCAATGACCTTGAAAGAGGTTAACAGCGCAAGAAATGTCATAAACGAAAAGCTTGGCACTGCGTTGGAAAAGGAAGCCTCCAAATGGGGTGTTGAGATTGTCCGTGCCGAATTGAAGGAAGTTACTCCTCCTGCCGCAGTACAGACTACAATGAACCAGATTGTGGTTGCGGAAAACGAAAAGATTGCAGCAAAAGACTTTGCAATTGCCCAGCAGACTCGCGCCGACGGAGAAAGAATGGCGACAGTGAAGATTGCTGAGGGAAACGCACAGGCAGTGCAAATTGAGGCTGCCGCAAAAGCATATCAGATAAAGCTGGTGAACGAATCCGCACAAAAATATTTCAAGGGAAACGCGCAGGTGTTGAAAAAACTGGAAACAGTGGAAAGCACGCTGAAAAACAATACCAAAATTGTCATTCCGCAGGGCCAGCAATTGGTTAACGTGATTGACAGCATTGCGGGCATTTTGCCGATAAGAATGGAAAAGAAAAGCGAAAAATAAAATTTAACCCTTCACAGAAATCGCTACTTGGCATAACTCACTCCTTTAGTTTCAACAATTTTCTTAAGTTTAGCGGGGGTGGTTCACTGCGTGCGGGTAGTCTTCGAGTGAGAGGTTTACTGTCATTGAAGAATGTGTGAATCCGCCGCCAAGCGAAATAAATCGCCTATTCATACCTCAGTGCTTCTACCGGGTCTATGCTTGCTGCTCTTTTTGCCGGGTAGACGCCTGCAGTCATGCCTATTGCCATGCTGAATGCCAATGCTCCGACAATGAGGCTTGGTGATACAACCGCTGTCAGGGGGAGGTTTGAGGCTTCTGCAATGATTGAGACTAGGTTTGCTGTTCCTATTCCGAGAAGCAGGCCTATAATGCCCCCTCCCAATCCTATCATTCCTGCTTCAACCACAAAAATGCTTATTATGCGCTGGGTTGTTGCGCCTATTGCCTTCATTACCCCGATTTCCTGCGTTCTTTCCATGACAGACATCAGCATTGTGTTCATTATTCCGATGCCGCCGACCAGAAGGGAAATGCCTGCAATTCCTATGAGCACTAGGCTTATCATGCCTACAATGCTTTCTGCTATGTCGGAAACCTGGCTCATGTCCATTAATTGGAAGTCTTTTTTATTGTGCTCTTTTTCCAGCTTGTCGCTTATCCTTTGCTTAAGTTCGTCCATGTCTTCGCCGGGCAGTGCCTTCACGATTATTCTCAGCGGCGTTATTTCCTCCGTGCTTAGGTCTTTGAGCTGGTCGCTGTTCATCATAATTGCTGTGTTGAACATTGCGCCAAAGGTGTTTTTTGCCTCTTTGAGAATGCCGGCAACCCTGAATTTTTTTCCCTCTATTTCTATTGTTTGCCTGAGGCCGATTTCTTTTTTCATCACCTTTGAGGCAAACTTGTCGCCCAGGATAACCGAGGTGGTGTCGTTCTTTGTCAGCATCCTGCCTTCTTCAACCTCGGCAATTCCTATGAATCCAAGCTTGTCTATTTTGTCAACGTCAATGCCTATTGCCATTACGCTTTGCTTTTCCCCCCTGAATTCAACCTGCGGCGTTGTCACATAAATTGCCGCGGCAAAGTCAACCCCTTTTACCTGTTCAATTGTGTCAACGTCGTCATCGCTTAATTTTGCAAAAACGCTTTCCATGAGGCCGCCGCCTGGCAGCACCATTAAAGTGTCGGTTCCAAGCGATTCAAACTGTTCTGAAACGGACTGGTTGAGGCCCTCGCCTATTGAAATAAGCGCAACTATCGCCGCAATTCCTATGACTATGCCAAGAATTGTGAGAAAAGAGCGGAGCTGCCTGCCCTTGAGGTTTTTGAATGCAACCCTGAACAATTCGGCGTCAACAAAAGCCATTTTTTTCACGTCCCGTACCTCAGTGCCTGCACCGGTTCAAGCAGGGCAGCCCTTCTTGCAGGCAGGTATCCTGAAGCCATTCCCACAGCCATTGCGAAGGCAACGGCGCCGATTATTGCGGCGATGTTTATGCCTACAGGCAGCGCAAACCCGGAAAGGGTTGCCACAACAGCTACAAGCGTTGCAAGCAAAAGCCCGAGTATTGTGCCGGCCACGCCACCGAAGGCGCCTATCAGGGCGGATTCCGCCAGGAAGATTGACAAAACCCTGCCGTTCGTTGCGCCCACAGCCTTCATTATCCCTATTTCTTTTGTCCTTTCAAGCACAGACATGAGCATTGTGTTCATTATTCCGATGCCTCCGACTATGAGGCTGATTCCCGCAAGCGCTACAAGCACGGTCTGGATTAGTGCAAGCACAACGCCGGCGCTCTCCATGATGTTTTCCGTTGTCATGACATAAAAGTCTTCTTCGCCGTGCGCCCTCTTCAGCCTTTCCGTTATCTTGTCAGCGACCTCGTCGGCAATTTCCCTGTCGGTAACCTTCACCATTATTTCTGTTGGCTTTTCTTCCCCAAAAAAATCCTGCACGGTTTCTTTCGGCAGCCAAATCATGTTTGCCATTCCCATGCTGCCCATTACCCCGCTCATGTCCTTTGTAATCCCCGCCACCTTGAATTTTTGCCCGTTTATTTCAAGCTGGTCCCTTACTCTCAGCGTTTCACCTTCAAATCCTTCCGTCGCAAAGCTTTCGGAAATTATTACCGCATATTTGTCGTTTGATTCAAGGTTCCTGCCTTTCACAAGGTCCAGATAGCCTGCTTTTTCAAGGAATGGCCTGTCTGCAGGGGTTGCCCCTATTATGAAAACCGATGCCTGTTTGCCCCCGAATTCCACGACTGCCGCTGTTTCATAGAAGCCCATTACGTGTTCCACGCCGGGAATTCCCTCAATCAGGCTTATGTCTTCTTCCTTGAGCGTGCGGCTTATCATTGAGGTCATTCCGGTGCCGCTTCCGGGCTCCACGACAAGCGTGTCAAGCCCCATTTTTTCAAATTCCTGTGCCACTGCCTGGTTGAGGCCTTCGCCTATTGAAACAAGGGCAACAATTGCGGCAATGCCGATAATTATGCCAAGAAGGGTAAGGAAAGAGCGGAGCTTGTGCATTTTGAGGTTGCGGAAAGCAATTGAAAAAAGTTCTGCGTCAATCTCCATATGCAAGCGCCCGCTTTTGTGGCATATGCCGTTTATATATTGCCACTTTTTTTGCTAAGCATTTTTTTCCCAAGGCTTTTCCCAAGCAGCCTTTTAACAAAAGGCTGGCGAAAAGCTTTTTCCCAAGCATTTTTCCCAAGGTTTTTCCCAAGGCTTTTGTGCTGCAGCACAAAAGGCTTTTTGAAGGAAAGGAAAGGGAAAGAGGAGGAGTTTTTCCCCTTTCATTTCTTCTTTCTGGCTTTTCCCACGAGCACCTTTGCCCTTGGGTATGCCCACCTTGCCACTACATAGAGGCCTATGAGCTCCAGTGCAAGGGAAATGAGGCCGATGAAAATCATCAGCGCGCCCCCTGTCATATCAGTTGCCGCTCCCGGGCTCAATATGTTCACGGAAAGCTGTTTTGTTGTGACCTGCTCTTCCAGATCGTCGTTCTTGTAGTACACCTTCAGGGTCATTGGAAGCTCGCCCAAGGGTGTTGCAGGGTCAAACGAAACATTGGTTTTGAACGAGTCAAAGTCGTCCGCTTCCAGTGTCCCTATGAATTGCTTTGGCTCTTCAATGCTCGCGTGTTCCCCTGAAATCTCCACAACAACGTATTTTGCGTCGGCAAGGCCTACGTTGAACATGTCAATGACAATTTCGCTTGTGCCTCCGGGGAAAGCTTTCGGGTTAACGCTGTTTATGACCGCGTCAACCTGTGCGTCAGCAGTTACCTTTATTCCAAGGTATGCCGTCTGGGTTTTTGCCGTGCCGTTCTGGTCAAAGTATTCCAGCGTTACAGGCACTGAGTAGTTTTTCAGGGCTGTGCCCTGGTTCACGGCAAGTGTCAGGTTTACGGTCGCCTTTTCGTTATGGTCAAGGCTAGCTATGTATTTTGCCGCCGCTCCAAGCGAAACTATTTCCCTTTCAACGACAACGCCTGTTGAGGTTACTGTCCTTTCCGGGTTTATCTTGAGCGTGATGTCTTTCGCTATGCTGCCGCCTATGTTCTGCACAGTAAAGTTTACCGGGCCGACCTGGCCGGGAGAAAACATGTACACGTCGCTTTCAACTATCTCAAGCTTTGGCGTACCGCTCAGCACTTTTACTGAAAAAATCGCCTGTTTTGTGGGCTGCTGCTCGCCAACCATCACTTTGATGCCATACAGGCCATCAACGGCTTTTGCGTCAACCAGAAGCTTGTATTCTACAGTTGTTGTCGCATATGCCTTTATCAGCCCCAGGCTTTTTTCGGCTTCTTCCCCTGGCTGAAGGCTGAACGGGAATTCCACCTCCATTCTTATTATCGAATCTTCGGCATCGTAACCCGAATCGTTTTTTATCTGCACCCAAATCGTTATTGCGCTGCTTGGTGCAACAGGCGCAGGCTCATAGCTTAGGCTGTTTGCTTTCAGGTCTCCCGCAAAAGCGGGCGCTGCAAGCAAGAGCATAAGCAGCACTGCCATCAGAATTTTTTTGCTCATTTTTTGCTCCTCCTCTCGTTTTTTTCCTTCCTGACGATTTTTCCGTCAATCAAAAACAATGTTTCCTGGGCAAGCTTCGCAACATCTGGCTCGTGCGTAACCATCAAGACAGTCTTGCCCTTTTTTTCGTTCAGTTCCCTTATTATTTCAAGGATCTGGTTTCCGGAAGCCGTGTCAAGGTTTCCTGTCGGCTCATCGGCAACAATGACATCAGGTTCAACAGCAAGTGCCCTTGCAATCGCAACCCTTTGCCTTTGGCCGCCTGAAAGCTCGTTTGGCTTGTGGTGCATTCTGTCACCCAAGCCAACCTCCTCCAATATCCTTTCGGCCTTTTCCTGCCTCTGCTCAAGAGGCTCTCCGGCAAACCACAGCGGAAGCATCACGTTCTCCAAAGCGCTCATTCTGGGAATAAGGTTGAATGTCTGGAAAACAAAGCCGATGGTTTTGCCCCTTATCTGCGCAAGCTGATCGTCATTCATTTTGCTTATGGGCTTTCCCTTGATATAGACCTCTCCGCTCGTGGGCCTCAAGAGCGCGCTGAGCACGTCCAAAAGAGTTGTCTTTCCCGAACCGCTAGGGCCCATTATTGAAAGGAACTCACCATTGCGGACAGAAAGGCTGACGCCGTCCAATGCCCTTACCTGGACCTTGCCCATATCATAGACCTTTTTCACGTCTTCAACCCTTATAACCGCTTCCTTTTCCATTCCATCAAGCCCCATTTTTTCATATAACCAATTAGATTAACTTTTTCTTTCTTACGCCGGATTTTTTCGCTTCTACGCCTATGCCTATCCCGAATTCCTGCATTTTCCTAAGGCCCTCTTTCTGCAGTCCTTCCAGGCCCCTGCTGCCTTCCTGCAGCAGCTTTCCCATTTCCGTGAAATGCTCCAGCATTTTTGTCACAGCCTCTGACTTCATCAGCACCGTGCTCTGGAAGTCGCCGTGCTCGCCGGCCAGCACAATCAGCTTGTCTCCGGGCTTTATGCCAAATTCTTTCCTCAATTCAGCGGGAAGGACAATCTGGCCCCTTTCCCCAACAGTTGTGCTGCCATGGCACTTGAGCTTATCCTGCATCACCAAAAAACACCTCTTGTCGAATAATCATACTTTTCATACTTATTTTAAATGTATGCCCTGTGCATTGCCTGTAAAGTCAATCTTGCCAACAGGGCCTGAACACCCATAAACTAAGAAAGTTATTTAATCTTCTAATCCCCATTCTTTGTATGCCGAATCCAAAGAGAAGAAGGCTTACTATAAGGCGTGTGGGAAAAGAGCGTGCAAGTAGAAAAAGGAAAACGGCTTCTTTGAATGCTATCGGGGCTTTTGTTCGGCGCAGGTTGGCAACAATATTGGAGCCAACAGGGATTGGTTTAGAAGCCCGGATTTCAAAAGGTGATTCCAGAATTTTGGGTGTTGGGGGCGCGCAATTGGTTGTTGATTTGGGGCAAGCAAAAATAGGGGCAAAAGCAATGCCTATTGTTGCTAAACTCTTTTTAAATCCTGAACGACCTGCAAACCACCATTTAATTTGGTTTGATAAACGGAAACCAATTGAAACAGAAGCAACAGCATTGTTTCTTAGGCGGCAAGGTTTTCCTGTTGTCATGCATTCTGCAATTCCATATGCCGGAAAATTAGTTATAATAAGTGAAAATCTTAAAGCCGGTGGAAACAAACTGTTTGAAGCATTCAACTTTGACTTTTCCAGGCTGAAGAACGGAGCGGAACTGGAACAACAGTTTAGACTGTATAAAAATCGTTTACTGGATTTAGAAGCAGATGAATTATTAAGCCTGGACAGGCACATTAAAGGCCAAACTGGCGGGCAGCATGAGGGCGAAGAAAGAACTTTTTATATTGTGCAAGACCAAAAAACAGGGGTTGGAAGGCTTGTTGTGGCAGACCTTGACCACATAAAAATTACAGGAGAAACATGGAATCAATTTAGTCGAACATTTGCCCCGCTAAGGAAAAAATTCAAAATCCGTGATAGTATAATGTATACTTAGCCGAATTGCCCGCCTATTTTTTGCCTGGAATAATAATGCTTTGAATGGTTACTGCGCAAAACTCATGCCCCTAGTAAAATGCTTTGTTTTCCTGCAAGCAGTTTTCCTTTTTAGGCTTTGCCCTGCATGTTTTCTTTGGCATGGGCTATTATGGCGAAATAAGCAAGGGCTATGATGCGCTGCATTTTGAAGAGCAGGCGGAAAAGGCCGCTTTGATTATGGGGAATTGCCCCCTTAAAGGCCTTCTCTTGGACATTGGGGCCGGCACAGGGAAAACCACCCTGTTGTTCCAGGATAAAGCCGAGTGCATTGCTTTGGACCCTTCAAAGGAAATGCTTTGCAATTATGCGGGCCTTAAGGTCGTGGCAAGGGCGGAACAATTGCCATTCAAAAACGCGTGCTTTGACTCTGTTGTAAGCATTACTGCCTTGCACCATGCCGATTTGGCAATGGCCAAAAAGGAGATTTTGCGCGTTTCAAAGCCAAATGCCTGCATTGCAATTTCGTTTTTCAAGAGGGCAAAAAACTTTGCGCTCGCAAAGAAACTTTTTTCACCCTTGAAGCAATTTGATTCTGAAAAAGACCTTATTTTCGTCAAGGGCTGATTTTTCGGCTTTGCATAAAACAAGCTTTTTAATCCTTTTGGTTGCAATTTTATTATATGGCTAGTGAAAAAGATGCCGCAGGGCAGGACAATGACGAGGAAGACGATAGTCCCTCTGAAGATTTTCCCGAAGGGGATGAAGAAGTAGACGAAAAAAAGGCGAATTCTCTTACAGGCATTTTGAACGCAAAAATTGCCGCTTTGGCTGTTGCAAGCCTGGTAATAGGAATACTAATCGGGCAGGTTGCACTGCCAGGCCTTGGAGTAGGCCTTGTTTCATTGCCTTCAGCTGACGGTGGAAATGGTACTGACACTGTTGATATGGCTGCATTGCAGGTAAAAGTGCAGGGCTACATACAGAAGGCAGTGGACTCACAGGGGCTTGAGGTTGAAGTCAAATCAATAGAGTCTTACAACGACAGTTTTTACAATGTCAATTTTACGCTCTCAAAAGACGGTGAAGCGCAAGATAGTGTAGTTTACCTTACAAAGGACGGCCTTGCGATAGTTGGAAACCAACCAATGATGCTTGACGAGCCTATTCCTGAGGTTCAGCAGCCTGCACAACAGCAGCAGGCAGCAGAGCCACCCGTGGTAGGGCAGCTTGAAACATTCACAGATTCAGGCTATGAAGTGGAATTGCAGGACGGAAAGCCGGTAATAAGGCTTTTTTCGACAACCTGGTGCCCGCACTGCATTTGGGTAAAGCCAACCTTTGACAGGGTTGCCAAGGAATATGCTGATGCAGGCAAGATTGTGGCATACCACTGGGAAATTGACACAAAGGACGACACCCTGACAGAAGCCGTTGAAACAGCGGTTCCGGAAACAGAGATGGCTGTCTACGCGCAATTCAATCCTAGCGGAAGCATCCCTGTCTTTGTGTTGGGCGGCAGGTATTACAGGACTGGAAACGGCTTTGAAGGCCAGGGTGACACTGCAAGCCCTACAAGCGAGCAGAGCTTGGCAGACCTTGTCAAAGAGGAAGCTGCTCTAAGGGCTGTAATAGACAAGCTTATAGAAGAAGCCAAGCAGTAATACCGGCTTTTTCTACTTTTTCTTTTTTATTCTTTTCCATCTTATTATATAAATAATATTTTTTTCAAATAATGTGCGGGAGTTGATTATAAATGCCAAAGGTGACAGTTTACAGCACGCAGACCTGCCCTTTTTGCGCAATGGCCGAAGATTTTCTGAAGAAAAACAAGGTTGCATTCAGGCACATTGACGTGAGCTCTGACCATGCCGGCCTTATGGAAATGATTCAAAAAAGCGGGCAGACAGGCGTTCCCGTAATAGACATTGACGGAAAAATAATCAGGGGCTTTGACGAGCAGGCAATAAGGCTTGCTTTGAAAATATAAAGCTGTAAAGGCGGTTTTTATGGATGATTCCTTGGAAAAAAATGTGCTTGAAAGAAGTGCCAAGTACGCAAAAATAAAGGGTTTTGCCCTGAACAGCGATGAAAAGGTTCTTGCCTTGGTTGTTTCCGCGCTTGCGCGCAATGAAAAGGAAAAAGGGTATGCTTACTGCCCCTGCAGGGCGCTCACTGGAAACAAAAAAGAGGATGCAAAAAACATCTGCCCCTGTGCCTTCCACCTTGGCGAGATAGCAAAAGACGGGCACTGCAAATGCAAATTATTTTTTTCAAGGCACTAAGCATTGCAATAAAATTATCCTCGGAAATATATTCTCATGTTTATGAAAGGAATCTGAATGGCGCTTTCCTTGCGGATTTTAAAAACCGAACTTGCTTTGGAAAAAACAGGCAATGTGGTTAACAAAGCGAATTTTTGGCAGGCAAAAAATTCGCTTAACTAATGTAAACTTTACTATAATCATTGTTTATATAGGATTCTGCCATTTATCTATCTTGCCGAGTTTGCATTCCTAAGAATTTGGCAGGGCAAATTTTACAATCTGTGGATTTGATTGCAATGGTAAAGAAATTTCTGGAAAACGTGGTTAAAAGGGACGGTTCCCTTGTGCCCTTCAGCGAGAAGAGGATTGAGGATGCGATTTTCGCCGCGGCAAAGGCTGTTGGCGGCCAGGACAGGAAGATTGCGGAGGAAGTCACGGCAAAGGTTGTGCACAGGCTGAAAATGCATTTTGGCACCAATGCGCCGGCTGTTGAGGACATTCAGGATGCGATTGAAAAGGAGCTTATTGAGGCAGGGCATGCAAAAACCGCGAAGGCTTATATTCTTTACAGGCAAAAGCGCGCGGAATTGCGCAACAGCAAGGCATTCCTTGACAGGATAAACAAGATTGTCGACGATTATGTCCAGATTTCTGACTGGCGCGTTTCTGAGAACAGCAATGCCTCTTATTCCTTATCCGGGCTGCAGGCGCATGTTAGTGCCGCGGTGATTGCGGAATATACCCTGAGAAACATTTACCCTTCGGAGATATCCGGCGCGCACAGGTCAGCCGACTTTCACATCCATGATTTGGGCAACGGCGTTTTCTCCGGTTATTGTGCGGGCTGGTCATTGAGGCAGCTGCTTGAGATTGGCTTTGGGGGCATTCCGGGGAGAATTTCCGCAAAGCCGGCAAAGCACTTCAATGCCGCTTTGGGGCAGATTGTGAATTTTATGGGCACTTTGCAGAACGAGTGGGCCGGGGCGCAGGCCTTCAGCTCTTTTGACACTTATTTTGCGCCGCTTGTGAAGAATGACAATCTTGACTACAAGAGGGTAAAGCAGTGCATGCAGGAATTCATTTTTGCAATCAACGCAACCAGCAGGTGGGGGAACCAGGTTCCTTTCACAAATCTCACAATGGACTGGACTGTTCCTGACGACATGAAGGATTTGCCTGTTGTGCTTGGCGGAAAGGAATCCGAGAATGACGTTTATGCCGATTTTCAGGGCGAAATGGACCTGATTAACCGGGCTTTTGTCGAGGTGATGCTTGACGGCGACGCGAACAACAGGGTTTTTACCTTTCCGATTCCAACCTATAATGTGACAAAAGAGTTTGACTGGGATTCGGAGAACGCACAAGCCCTCTTTGAAATGACCGCAAAGTACGGCATTCCCTATTTCCAGAATTTTGTGAACAGCAGCCTGAAGCCGAGCGATGTGCGTTCAATGTGTTGCAGGCTTCAGCTGAATTTGAAGGAGCTTAAGTCAAAGACAGGCGGCCTTTTCGGTTCAGGGGAAAAAACCGGCAGCATTGGCGTTGTAACAATAAACATGCCAAAGCTTGGTTTCCTGAGCCGCGATGAAAACGACTTTTTCGAAAGGCTTGACAACCTGCTTTACCTTGCAAAGGAAAGCCTTGAGATAAAGAGAAAGGAGGTAGGGCGGAACATGGGGAACGGCCTGCTGCCCTGGAGCAATCATTATCTCGGCACGCTTGATCATCATTTTTCAACCATTGGCCTGATTGGAATGAACGAATGCCTGCTTAACTTTATGGATAAAACGATTGCAACAAATGAGGGCAGAAGCTTTACATTGAAAACCCTTGACTTTTTCAGGGAAAGGCTTACCGAGTTCCAGAAAGAAACAGGGCATATCTTTAATTTGGAGGCAACTCCCGGCGAAGGCGCAAGCTACAGGCTTGCAAAGATTGACAGGCTCAATTATCCTGACATCAAGACAGCCGGCACAAAGGTGCCCTATTACACCAATTCAACGCAGCTGCCTGTTAATTACAGCGATGACCTTTTTGAGGTTTTGCAGCACCAGGATGAATTGCAGTGCAGGTACACAGGCGGAACAGTGCTGCACGGTTTCCTCGGCGAGGCAATGGAATCAGGTGAGGCCTGCGCAAGGCTTGTGAAAAAGATTGCCTATGGCTTCAGGTTGCCTTATTATACCATTACGCCCACGTTCAGCATTTGCCCTGTGCACGGTTATATCAGTGGCAGGCACGAGACTTGCCCTGTTGAGATTAAGGAAAAGGAGGCTGAGAAAAATGCCGAAGTGCAATGCCACGTGTGAAGTCTACAGCAGGGTTGTGGGCTATTTGAGGCCTGTCCAGAACTGGAATGCCGGCAAGCAGGAAGAATTTTCTGAAAGAAAGACCTATGACATAAAAAAAGCCCTTGGGAAATGCGAATAACGCCCGCCATTTTCCTGGTGGCTTTTTCCAATTGCTGTTGCCCTTAAATATTTTCCTGCAGCAATTTCATTCAAAATATAAAATCGCATGCCCTATTTTATTTAAGGAAAATTTTTATGCTGCCAATGCACAAACAGCCGGGAAGAAAACCATTTAGAAGACCGCAAACTGTTGCAAAGGAAAAAGAAATCAGCGACAGGAAATTTAGAACCGTGATTAACCCGTTTGGGCTCAAGGTAATGGAAATAGACGGAATACCTGAACCGGAAAGTCCATTGCGCAGGCATTTGTGGAAACTGGAGCAAAGAAAAAGGGAACCTGACCGGCATTTGGTTTTGAAAACTTTTTTGGAAAAAAACGGAATGGATGAGAAGTGGCGTTCTGAACTCCATGAGCAAGGCATTACAATTGCCCAACAGGAGTTACTTGAAGCTTTTGGTCACCAGAGAACCAAAGCAATAAGCAGAAAAGACGAGGCAGAAATTTTGCGAAAAATGAGGCTTTTTTTTGCAGCAATTGAAGAAGCAAAAAAAGCAGGCATTACATAAAGATTTGCAAAAAATATTCTTGGTGTTAACGTCGTGCTTAAAATATATAGTTTGTATTAACCGCGGAAGGTGTTCAAATTGCTTTCGTTCAAAGGCCTCCAAAAAACAACGCTGATAGATTTTCCCGGCAAGGTTGCCTGCACTTTTTTTCTTGCAGGATGCAACTTCAGGTGCCCTTTTTGCTACAATGCAAACCTTGTTTTTGACAGGGGCACAGGCTTTGAAATGGGCGAAACCCAGGCCCTTGAGTTTCTTTCCGGGCGAAAGGGTTTTCTTGACGGCATCTGCATTACCGGCGGCGAGCCCTTGCTGCATCCTCTTGAGGAATTCCTCAAAAAGGTGAAGGCGCTTGGCCTTCTTGCAAAGCTCGATACAAATGGCTCAATGCCCGAGGCGCTTAAAAGCCTTCTTGGCAAAGGCCTTCTTGATTTTGTTTCAATGGATGTTAAGTCAGGCCCGGGAGGCTATGAAAAGGCAGCCGGCACAAAGGTTGATTTGGAGAAGATCGGGCAAAGCATTTCCCTGATAAGGAATTCAGGCATTGATTACGAGTTCAGGTGCACTGTTGTGCCATTGCTGCACAGGGAAAAAGACCTTTTGGAGATGGGTGAATGGCTTAAGGGAAGCAAAAGGCTTTTTTTGCAGCAGTTCAATTCTTCCGTGCCATTGCTTGATGTTTCCCTGCAGGGAACAAGGCCTTTTTCCGCCGAGGAAATGCGGCATTTTGCCGTTTTGCTGAAGCCTTTTTTTGGCGAGGTTGGGTTGAGGGGGATTTAAAAGGTTTTTTGCCCTTTTTTTGTGATATGTCTGGAAAAATTTCCAAGGAAATGACGCTCGGTGAGGTTGTGGGAACCTTTCCTGATTCCGTGCCGGTAATGCTCAGCTACGGCCTGCATTGTATTGGCTGCCATGTGGCTGCCTTTGAAACAATAGAGCAGGGCGCAAGGGCGCACGGAATGTCCGACAAGGGCATTGAAAAAATGCTGGCGGAAATGAACAAGGCAATCAATGGAAAAAAGTAAGGCGAGGTGTTTTTTTTGGCTGAAAGACCGTATGTCGACAAGAAAAAGTGCACTGGCTGCGGCACCTGCAAACAGGTCTGCCCTGTGAACGTTTTTGACATAGTGGGCGGAAAAAGCGTTGCCAAAAGGCCGCAGGACTGCATCCAGTGCAGGGCCTGTGAGGCAAGCTGCCCGGAAAAGGCGATTGTTGTAAAAGAGTGAACCCGCTCTTTTTCAAATTGCGGATTCCACTTGTTTTAATAGGTGGTTTAATGGAATTCGCGTCCGTCAAAAACCGCCTATATAATGCCGCCGGCTAAAACCGGTGGTTTTTGGCAACAGGATTTTCATGGCTAAGATATATTTTACAGCCCTTGGCGGGTGCAATGAAGTTGGAAGAAGCAGTTTCCTGCTTGATTTCGGCGAAAAGATTGTCCTTGACAGGGGCGTAAAGTTTGGCCCCTCAGGTTCCGAATACCCTTTGCCTGTGGAAACAAACCTTGACGCCGTGGTAATAAGCCATGCGCATCTTGACCACAGCGGCGCATTGCCAGACTTGTTTGTGAACTCAAATGTTTTAAGCTACATGACCGAGCCGACCCTTGAGCTCAGCAAAATCCTCTGGTTTGACACGCTTAAGATTGCGGGCCTTGAAAGCGAAAGCATTTCTTTTTCAAAAGACGAGATTGAAGAGATCTCAAGGTACACCTTTCCCGTTGAATACAGGCGCGTGCTGCACATAACCAAAAGCTGTTCAATGCAGTTTTTCGATGCAGGCCATATTCTTGGAAGCGCAATGCCAAAGCTTTCCATCGGGGAAAAGTCCTTCCTTTATACCGGTGATTTCAAGGTTGAGGACACAAGGCTGTTCAAGGGTGCGGACCTTGACGTTGGAAAGGTTGATTACCTTGCCATTGAGTCGACTTACGGCGACCGAAACCATCCCCCGAGAAAAGAATGCGAGAAAATTTTTGTGGAGGAGGTTCGGGCAACGCTTGATAGCGGCGGAACTGTGCTTGTGCCTGCCTTTGCGGTTGGGCGAAGCCAGGAGATAATCGACGTTTTGCACGAATACAAAATAAACGCGCCGGTTTACCTTGACGGCATGGGCCAAAGGGTTGCAAGTGCAACGCTGCGCTTTCCAAACTACCTGAAGGACCCCAGGTTCCTCAAAAAGGCTCTTGATGAAACAATATGGGTGAAAAACAATGCGGACAGGAAAAGGGCGCTGAACAATCCCGGCGTCATAGTCACAACCGCGGGAATGCTGCAGGGCGGCCCGGCAATGAACTACCTCAAGCACATTTATAAAGACGAAAAAAGCAATGTTTTCCTCACAGGCTACCAGGTTGAGGGCACGCCGGGCAGAATCCTGATGGAAACAGGGAGAATCAACATTGACGGCCGCAACTATGACGTGAAGGGCAAGGTGGAAAAGTTTGACTTTTCCGCGCATGCTTCACAGCAGGAAATGATGAAGGCAATCTCAAAATGGGGCCCTGAGAAGGTGCTTTTGGTCCACGGCGACCCCGAAGTAATCAAGGTGTTCAAGAAGAAGATTGAGGAAGAAACAGGAATAGAGACGCTTGTGCCTGAAGCCGGCAAAAAAATTGAATTAAGCTAACGCAGAACGGAGACTAGAATAAAAAAATTTGATTAAGCTGATGCTAAATGAGCTTCAAAAGAATCTTGGTGGACAGTTTTGCTTTGCTCAAAAAATGCCCGCACTTCTTCATTCCAAAAATAGTTATAGCGTTCCTTTTGTTGCCCTCTTTCATTTTGCTGCCCTACTACGCGATTCAGCTGGACATTTCCCAGTTCAGCTTAAGTCCGACACCCGCGGAATCAGCCAAAATTCTCAGCCTTTTTATCCCAATGCTGTTTATTTCTTTGTACGGGCTGCTGATTAATTCAATTGATTTTTTTATCGTAAACCCAATGTACCCTGTAATGGTAAACGAGTTCTACAAAAAGGGGACAATTTCATTTAGAGCGGCTTTTATAAGCGTCTTGCGGCGTTTTGGATCTATTTTTTCATCGCTGTTGGCAATATTGGGGCTGATTCTTGTTTTTATCAGTCCGATTGCAATTCTAATTACAATGGCTCTCTTTTCGCGAGATAGCATTTTGCTTTGGATATCCATCTTTGCTGCATTGGCCCTAATGTTCTTTTGGTTTGTATTCTTCTACTTCCTGATTTATCCCATCAGCACTCTGGAGAAACTAAATTTTTCAAAGATCCTAAAGCAAACTGTTTTGGTTTCATCCAAACACAAAGGAAACATTTCAAAAGCCTTCATCATTTTCTTTCTGATAACCATCCTGAGCTATTTGCTGGGTTTTGTGGTAGTATACTTAGGTGCTCCTGAGCAGATTATTTCCCTGCTTATCGCTTTTGCGGCTTTTGTTTTTGTCAGGGCTCTAGTAGCAATATTGGCAACATACCAGTACGTGCTCAATGCTGTGTTCTACCTGGGCTTTGAAAAAGGCGTCTTTTTCAGTGATAAAAAATGAAGAGCCAAAATTTCTGCCCGCTTTGCGGCAGCGAAAAGGCCAGGTTTATAAAGGGCCTGTGCGAAGATTGCTTCCTGAAAAAAAACCCTGTTGTTGAATTGCCTGCCGTAATTCAGGTGGAGCAATGCAGGGGCTGCGGAAAGACGAGGATTGCGGGAAAAATGTCGGCGTTTGACCCTGAAAAGCTTTCGGCGCTTGTCAAAAAAAAGGCCAAAGTGCGGAACCTTGAAAAATCCGTTGTAAGCGTTTCAGTTGAGGAAAACGACGAAGGAAGCATTCTTGCAAGGGTGCTTGTGAAAGGCATAATTGACAATGTTGCCCTTTCCTTTGAAAAAACGGTTCCCGTTGAAATGAAGTCCATGCAATGCGATGCCTGCATGCGCCTTTCAAGCCAGTATCACGCCGCCATGATTCAGCTGAGGGCAAAGGACGGCAATAGCAAGAGGCTAAAAGAGCTTCTGCCAAAGGTCATAGCCGCAGTTGAATCCTCGCATTCAAAGGACTCGCTGGCAGTGGTAATCGAAGTCCTGAAAAAAAGGGAAGGCTTTGACCTCAAAGTGGGGAGCAAGAAAGCCGCGCAGAACGCGGTTGGCATGCTGAAAACAGAATTCGGCGCGAAAACCAAGTTTTCAACGGTGCTGATTGGCATGAATGCGTCGGGAAAGGAAAAGAACAGGTTCGTTTTCCTTGTGAGGGTTTAAGCTTCTTCAAAAAAAAGTTGCCTAGCTTTCAAACTTTTTAAGTTCGGCTTTGATTTCCTCAATGTCTTTTTGTGTCACGACAAGCGGAATCTTTTCAGATTCGGCGATTTTTTTTGCCACGGGGTCCACATTCTCCGGGTCGACATTTCCGTGCAGCACGACAATCGAGGGCTTCATATCTGTTGAAAAGCGGCCAATCTTCACAGCAATCATCGGGCTTCTTCCATTGCCTACAAACCTGAAAATCAGGGCTCTTTCAGGCGTCTTGCCGTAAATACGCATGTATTCGTGGACAGGAACATCAAGAATGACTTTCATGCTGTCTATGAGGCTGTAGCCGTAAATCTGGGTTTCCTTGAGCCTTAAGGGGTTTGCAACGCATGTTCCGCCAATATTTTTCACAAAATCAGGCCCTGTTACCGCTGAAAAAAACTCGTGTGTTTCAAACGCCTCGCTTTCCGGCTTGAAGTCTTTTTCAAGCTGTTTGACAACCTTGCCGCCCCTGCTTGCGTCAATGCCAATCAGGGTTTCCACAAGCCTTGCAACAACCACAATGCCAGGGCTTTTTCGCCTGCCGCCCTCATAATCGGAAATAGTGCTGCTTGTAATCTTGAGCTTGTCGGCAAGTTCTGTCTGTGTGATTCCGAAGATTTCGCGCCATTTCTTCATGCTGCCGCCAGGTTCCTTGCTAAGGCAGATTTCCCCGGCAATAGCAGTGCTAAGCTTTTCCAAAATAAACCCCTCTGAGAAAAATAGGGCAAAACCACTTTAAAAGGGTTTCGTCAATTGCCATGGGAATTTAATGTTTTTAAGATATCTGTCGAATGCGTGGCTTGCCTATTTTTTCGGCTTGCCTGCATTTGCCGCGCAAAGCGCGGCAAACCCGATGGCGCAGCGGGCCCGGTGGGAATCGAAAAGCCTTTTTTCCTGTTGGAAAAAAGCCTTGGGAAAAATACGATTCCCAAATGCCATCTCGTTTTGCTCGATGGCATTACGGGCCCGGTGGGAATCGAACCCACGACACCTTCCTTAGGAGAGAAGTGCCCTATCCACTAGGCTACGGGCCCATTTTTGCCTGTGGCCCTTTTTTTCGCTAACCTTTTTTAAAAAGGTTATATGGGCTACAGGCTCTTGTTACTTATATAAAAATTTCACCCAAGAAATCCATTTAAACCAGTATTATCATACTTTTTGCCTATGGTTGTGAAACGAAAAAAAGCCGGAAAAAGAAAAAGAGTGCAATTTGTGCCGCAGGAGCGCAGAAGGGTTTCTGACAGAGCGATTTCACTAAAAGAGTTCAGGCCGCAAAAAAACAATTTTGAACTTCTTTTTTGTTTTCCCAGGAAGCCGCTTGCTGACTGGCATGTTGAGAACATCAGGGAATCCATTAAAGCCACAAACTCCGTTCTAAGCAAGGCAAACCTGACTGTTGCAGGTCTGCGGAAAGCTTTCCCAGAAGAATTAAAAACAATAACAAGTTGCTTTGAAGAAAGGCAAAGGCTTTTTATTGGACTTAACAGGGAATTTGGGTTGCATCGCTTGCCAAACCAGCTTAGTTTCGATATATTAAGGCAATGGCCAAAAGCAAGGCAGGAAGCATATTTGAGCAGGCGGGATTTAATTCAAAAAAATTTTGATTGCAAAACATTGCGGCCATTGTATACCCTTTACAGGTTTCTTAAGGGAAAAGGGCTTTCAAACAAGGACTTGATGCTTACTTGGTGGAGCATTGCACCTAAATCAAGAAAGTGAGTGCCAGCCCTGCTGCTATCGGAATCGTGAAGTTGTCGTCAAATGGCAATAGTTCTGCGAGCATTCCTATAACTGCGGCGGCAAGTGCAATTGGCCATTGGAATATGAAAAGCAGGAAAAAGAAGGCAGCAGCAATTCCCCCAAGCGTTCCCTCAATTGTTCTTTTGCCCACAATCCTGTGCTTTCCAAATCTCAAGCCGGCAATTGTGCTTATAGAATCCCCATAAACCACGGCGCAAAGCGCGCCCAAAACAATTTCCTGCCTTTGGAACAGGAGAATTGTGATTATTGCCGCGAGGAAAAACAGCAGTGCGCCCTTGCCGGGCAAGTGCTTTTCATAATCCCTTTCAACCCTTTGCACAATGTGCGTCAACACAGGGATTTTTGCGCCTTTTTTTATTGCATAAGAAAAAACAAGCCCTGCAAGGAATGCAATGCACAGGATGAAAAGCGAATCAAGGGTGCCGAGCATTGCCACAAGCGCAATGAAAAAAGAGCCGAACAGGAAATGGATGAACTGCCTTCTTATTTCCAACTTCACCAGCAAATCCCTTTCGGTTTTTTACGCCTCGTGTATGCGTCACAGTTTTTCGCACAGCGCGAGAACGTGGTCTTTTTCAAATGGCTTCAGATTGACAACCTGCTTTACTTTGAAAGAATCGGCCAGTGCGCCCAGTTCTTTGCCGAAAACGCTTCCGACATCGCTTTGCTGGGAAATGCTTTTTGCCTTTATCACAAGCATTCCAAAGCTGCCCTTTTTGAGGAAGTATTCCGCGTTTTTTAGGAAAATGTTCGCCTGGTTTGGCTGTGCGACATCCTGGAATAGCACGTCAATTTTTCTTTCTTCAAGGAATGCCTTGTAGGTCCAGGGCTTGTTTGCATCCTCCACTATTGGCATAACGTTGTTTCTTTGCTCGCACATTGTTATGAATTTTCTCATTACCCTTTCGCTTATGTCAACGCCAAAAACAAGGCCCTGCATTCCAACAATGTCGCTTACATGGCTGACTGTTGTGCCTTCCGCTGCGCCAAGGTACAAAACATTTGAGCCTGCCCTTATGGGCAACTCCTGAAGGCCCTTTTTTATTGCCGCGCCGAGCTTGGAGCGGAAAAAATCCCATTGCCTGTATTCAACATTGTTTTCCAATACAAGCTTTTCACCGTACACCTTGATGCCTGGAACGAGGTTTTTGGTGTAGATTTTGCCTTCTTTCCCAAAAACGCCCGGAAAAATTTCCTCCAATTGCCAGCACCTTTATTCCAGTTCTTTTGCCCTTTTTTCAAGGCCTGCAAGCATTTCTTTTGCAACATCCCTTTTGCTGCCAAAATAGTCTGCCCTTGCCGCAAGGACAAGCTTTGATGCAAGCGTCCTCGCCATTTTTCCCTTGTTTTGCCCCTGCACCTTTTTAACCATGGGATGGCCGTAAATGAAACCGTATTTCGGGCCCTTGCTGTTCCTGTTCTTCAAATGCCTGAACAAGGCCTTTTCAGCGCCCAAAAGCTGCATTGTGGAACCAGGCTTTATTGCAAGCTGTTTCAGGCCGCCAGCGCTCGCCAAAAGCCTTGCACCCAAAACCTCTCCGGCAAGCCTTGAAAAATTCGGCGCAAGCTTTTGCATTTCCTCTTCAATGAAAACCTGCAGTTCCTTCCTTTCATCCTTCAAAACCAGGGCATTTGACGCAAGCAATTGCATTTCCTTCAAAGCCCCTGCCGGAACAGCGCTTCCCATGCTGCTTTTGGCCTTTTCCTCAACTGCCTTTGCCCGCTCTTTTTCCTCGCCGCCCAATGCCTTTGAAATGTTTTTTTCACAAATTTCCTTCTTGTCCCCTATTTCCCTGACAATCCTCAAAAAAGCATCATTGTCCTTCACAAGGGAATTCATTTCCGGAAAATGCGCGCCATACCATTCAATGCAATCCTCTGCCAAAAGGTTGAACGCATTGTCCAAATCCCCCAAAACCGAAACAGCCCTTATTATGTGCACGTCCCTCTCGGAATAGCGTTCCTGAACCTGCTTCTTAGCCCTCTTGATAAGGGCCTTTCGCATCTGGGCAATATCATGTTCCATACAATACCATAAAACAGGCATTTATGTTTTTAAAACCGTTTCAAACCCAAAAATGGCAAATTCAGGGAGCACACTAAAGCCTATTAACAAAAAAATAATAGCCGGCTTTCCTGTAGCCCATTGCGTTTGCAGCATTGTTGTACAAAAGCCGCATTCTTGCCCTGATTTCTTCTTTCTCTTTTTCGCTTGCCGTTCTGACAGGCTTATCATAATAAAAAAGTGTTTCAGGGCGCCGAATAGCCACCCATTCAAACCCGCATTTTCTTGCGTGTTCCTCAACTTTTTGGATTAAAAAGTTTGCCCAAGGAGATCTAAAATTGTGCCTAAACTCATTTAGCTTCTTATGCAACCCCTGTGTGCCCTGCAAGCTCTCAATAACCACAACTCCTTGCCCAAAGCCAAGCTTTGCTTCCGCTAAACATGCGCCGTCTTTGACCAGCTTTATCGAATGGTGGGATTCATTCTTTGAAGTGCCAGCCAAAACAGTAAAGCAGCCGCCTGTTTTTGGCCCCCAGAAATCAACTTTCCTAAAGCTGGCGAGAAAATCACTTCCATACTGTCTGACTTTTTCCTCTCCAGCAGTTTCAAACAAATGAAATCTTCTTTCAAAAAAATATTCCGGTGGCCTAAATTTTTTTGCCTGCCACCATTTGCACCATTCTCTTGGGCGCAAAGCCCTGGACATCAGTCGCCTGAACCCGCTCATGTGCAAAAACCCTTGACTTCTTTTGCCTTTTCTTCAAATGGTTTCAATTCAATTTTTTAACAAAAAAACTACCCTGCCTTTCATAGCCCATTGCATATGCAGCATTCTGGTACAAAGCAAGCATTCTTTTTCTCACTTCCCGTGCTTCTCGCCTGGTTCGTACAGTCGGATGCTGGTAATAATACAGGCTTTTCGGGTGCCTGATTATTGCCCATTCAAAGCCGTTTTTTCTTGCATGCTCTTCCACTGTGTGAATAAGATAATTTGCCCCTGGTTTCCCATATGTTTCCCTGAACCTTTCAAGTTCTGGCTGCACTTTTTCTCTTGAGCCATGCAGGGATTCAATTACCACAACTTTTTCTCCAAAACCGATGCCTGCTCCGCACAGTTTTGCACGCAAAGCAGCAGGTGCACTCAGTGAAAGTGCAACTGAGTAGGCGGATTCATATTCGGAGTGATGACTGTTAACAATGTAACCCCTTCTTTTTTTTCCACTGAGCGCGATTTGCTTAAACGAATCAATGAACTGTCCTCCATATTTTGCTGCGGGTTCAATGCCACCTGTAGCGTACCGCATGAAATAAACACTTTTCGCATTGAACCCTTCCGGCGGCTTGAACTTTGGCTGCCTTGCTGTTTGCCTTCTTGTTATGCTTTTTGCTGTTTGCCGCTGTCTTGTTCTGCCAATTGTTCCCTGATTTCTTAAAAGCAATGGTTTCATGCTTTGAACCGCCCTTTCTCCGCTTAAGGATAATAGGGGCAAATTTATTAAAACAGTTTATCCTCTATTTGATACATTATGCCAAAAGATGAGATTGCAAACCTTGCTTTGCGCAGAACCCTTTTTTTTCCAAGCGCCGAAATTTATGCAGGCTCGCCTTCGGGGTTCTGGGAATTCGGCCCTGTGGGAACGGCAATAAGGGAGCGCATTGTTGCATTGTGGCGCAGGCAGCTTGTTGAAAAAGAAGGAATGCTTGAAATTTCCGGCGCAGAAATTTTGCCGGAAGCGGTTTTCAGGGCATCAGGGCATCTTGATAACTTCAACGATCCCATAGTGCAATGCCTGAAATGCAATAGCCTGCACAGGGCCGACAAGCTGATAGAGGTTCATTCCAAGGGCATTGTGCCTGAAAGCCTTTCAACGACAGAGCTTGACAAGCTCATAAAAAAACATGATGTTAAATGCCCGAAATGCAAGGGCTCTTCTTTTTCGGAAGTGAAAAAATTCAACATGATGATGAAGGTTGACATCGGCGCAACAGGGGATTTGCCCTGCTATTTGCGCCCTGAAACCTGCCAGAGCATTTTTCTGGACTTTTCAAGGCTATACAAGAATGCGAGGAGCGAGCTTCCTCTTGGGGTTGCACAGGCCGGAAAATCCTTCAGGAATGAGATTTCTCCAAGAAACACGCTTTTGAGGCAACGCGAATTCGGCCAGATGGAAATCGAGGTTTTCTTCAACCCTGACAAAATAAACGAGGTTCCGAATTTTGGCGAAGTGGAAAAATATGAGCTGAACCTTTTGCTTTCAGGGCAAAAAGCCGTGAAAAAGGTTTCCTGCGGCGAAGCATCATCAAAAAAAATTGTTTCGGGCAAATTCATTGCCTATTACTTATCGCGCGTGCAGCAATTCTACGAAAAAATGGGCATTCCCCTGGAAAAAATGCGCTTCAGGCAGCTTGATTCAAACGAAAGGGCTTTTTATGCAAAGGAAACCTGGGACTTTGAGGCTGAAACAGACCTCGGCTGGATTGAGCTCATGGCCTGCAATTACCGCACTGATTACGACCTCAAGGGGCACCAAAAGGAAAGCAAGCAAAGCCTTGAAGTCAACGAGCAAGGCAAAAAATTCATTCCCCATGTTTTTGAATTATCCGCAGGAATAGACAGGAGCCTTTACGTTGCCCTTGACCTCGCGTTCCGCAAGGAAAAACGCGGCCCTGAGGAACGCATTTTCCTGAAGCTCCCTGCAAAAATCGCGCCTTACCTTTGCGCGGTTTTTCCCCTTGTGAAAAAAGACGGCTTGTTTGAAAAAGCAAAAGCCCTTTTTGAGGAACTCAACGGCTGCGGCCTTGACATGCTGTTTGACGAAAAAGGCAGCATTGGAAAAAGATACGCAAGAGTAGACGAAATCGGCGTTCCATTTGCAATAACAATCGATTATGACACCCTAAAAGACAACACTGTTACGCTCAGGGAAAGGGACTCCATGCAGCAAAAGCGCGTCAAGATTTCGGAACTGCCTGTTTTGCTATGGAAACTGCAGTCAGCCCAAGCCACTTTTTAAAAGGCTCTTGGGCATAATCTTCCGCAGGTTTCTCTCCTGCCTGCTGACTTCCTTTTTCACAACAGCATTGCTTGCCCCCAAAGCATTAATGTTTTCATCAATATCCCTTCTCCATGTTTTGCCAAGCAAGCTGCCTTTTGCAGGGCCGCAACCCACTCTCCTGCGGATTTCCATTGTTCTTTTGGAATTCTCCAGGAAAAGCTTGTCCATTGCAAGCAGTTTGCAGTAAAAAGTAAGCTGGCTGATTTTTCCTTTCTCAACCTGCCTTCTTGCAACAAGCAGCTGGAAGCGAGCCCACTGCCCAAAAATTTCCGGCGCAGCAATCCCCCTGATTGCCCTGACAAGCCGCCTGTTTCTTTTCCCTTCCCTTGTCTTCGCACGCCTCAAAGCCTGCGCAAGCTGCTTTTCATTACGCCAAAAAGAAGCTTGCCTCTCTCTTGCATGATGCCCCTTTCTCCCGCCCCTGCCATGAACCTTTCTTGAAACCATAATTGCCCAAATAGCAGTGTGATAAAGGGGTTAAAAAGCGTTTCCAAAAAACCCTTTCAATATTATGGCTGTGTTGCTTGAATAAATTACCCAAAAAGCCCTGGTGCAGAAAACCAGTGCGGCAAGCCTTCCTCCGCTGAAACCGCTTTTTTTTATTTCAATTGCCCTTTGGATGAAGGCAAGCTTGTTTTTTGCAAGCAGCCCGAATTTCAATTCAATGTAAAAGCGCAGGTCATCCAAAAACTGCCGCCTGAACCGCGTTGCACCAGCAAATTGCCGCTTCTGCTTTTCCTTTTCCGGAATGCGATTGTGCAGGGCAATGCCCGCCGCTTCCAGCTCGAAAAACACGGCTTTTACCGCATAACCCACCGCCTTTTTTGGCAGGGCAAGCGAAATGATTATGGCCGCAAACGCAATGCTTTGCGGAACCCAGATGCTCTTCAGCTTTTCCCAGGGCGTAAACCTGGGCCTGATCTCTTTCCTGATGTCCCTGCCAAAAAGGATTTTGCCCTCGTGCTTCATTTTGTAAAGCAGGGTAAGCTGGCTTGCCACAAGGATTGCGCCTGGCATCAAATCAAGCCTTTTGATCATTCCCCTGTTCCAGTCAATGTCCCTTGGCCCAAAAACCTCAAACGGCTTGTACAATCTTGCCTGCTTTTCAACAGCCTTCAAGGCGTTTTCCAAAAGGCTTTTTCCAATGCCTGTTGAGCAAACCTTCCGCAACATTGTGCCATGCTTTTTGTCAAGCCTCCAAAAAAGCCGTTCCGCAAATTCCCCCACGGGCTTTACCTTTTCATCCTCTTTCACCTGAATAATGAGGTCAACATCGCTTCTCCCAAGGACAAACTCGCCCCTTGCCGCGGAGCCAAACAAAAGGACAAAATCCAAATCCCTTTCAAACCCCTCTTTCAGGCCCGCAACAAAATCCCGCAGAAACGCCTCAACCCTGGGCTGGCCGCCATCACTGGAAACAACAGGCATGCTATCCGATTAAGGAAAAGGGGTTAAAAAGCATTTCCCCAAAAAACTATTCTATGGCAAACGCCCCCGTAGCTCAGTGGTAGAGCACAAGTTTCGTAAAGCCTTTCTTTCTAAAGAAAGAAAGCCTTGGGAAAGAAAGGCCTTCGGCGAGCTTTTCTTTAAAAAAGAAAAGCCTGCAAAAAGAAGTTTTGCTGTTGCAAAAACAAAATTCGAACAAACTTGGGGTCAAGGGTTCAAATCCCTTCGGGGGCTATTAAGTTGAAATAAGCTATCCTTGCTTTTCCGGCAATGTTTTTTTATAGCCTGGATTGTTTCCAAAGTAGCTCAAAGTATTGCATGTAAGAGCCTGCGACTTTTTTGTTCTTTATCAGGAATATCGCCGGGTCTTCCGATGGCGCGATTGTCACTGCATAGTCTTTGAAAACGTCAAACCAGGCTGGCGTCATTAATCCTTTTGGCATGTATCTTACCTCGGTTAGTTTCATTTTTTCCCGCATCTTCCCGAATTCCTTTGAGTCAAAGGCGTAGATTATCTTCATTTTAATTCCCTTTGCAATTCTCCTCCTGTTCCAATTGAGAAGATATGCACCAAATCTTTCATTCGCCTCCCTTGCTACACCGGTAATGTAAATAGTGTCGCCTTTTTCAAGTTCTTCCAAAACCCAGTCATAAAATGATTTAAAGCCATTTTTGCCCTCATAAACCTCCGCCTTTTGCTCCGGCGCTTTTAGGTGACGCATTGCGGATATTTCAGGAATGGCTTTTTCCAGCTCTATTCTTTGCTTCTCGAACAGATTCTGCTTTTCGTTGACAAAGTCCATTAGCCTTTCAGGGGCTGTGGCTTCAAAATGCTTTACCCCGCTTTTGACAATGTAAGCCGCAAGCCCTTTTTGAGTAAGCCTGCCAAGAACCTCGTATATCTTGCCGGAGCTTATTTTTGCCTTGGCTATTATCTCCCCCGTGGTTGCCTGGCCAAGATCCAACAAGGCAAAGTAGACCGCTATTTCACTCTTTGTCAGCCCAACTTCGCCCAACAGCCTCTCAAACATAATAAAAATATGGTCGCAACAGTTTTAAAATTCAACTGTTTCTCCCCCCTTGGTGGGTGGCAATAAATAAGAACTCAGGCTGCGCAGGTTATTTATGCTGCTGACTTTTTTGAGCCATTTGCTGGCTTTGGATTTCGCCTGGATAGTTTTTGACCTGATACTGGGCTTTGCGGTTCTTACAGTTTCCTACCTTATTTTATCGCACATATACAGCGAGGGTAAGAATTGGCTTCGTTATTTTTTCTTCCTAATGCTGCTTCTTTATGCCCTATTGGATTTTGGAGGCTTAACTGGAATCACCTTGATTTCAGGAAATCACATGCTTGAATGGCTGATGTTCCAGTTTACTGCAACAATATTTCTTGCTGGAACAAGTTTGCAAAAGCACACGCTGAAGATAATGGTTGGCAGTTTCCTTGGCTTCAGCTTGCTTTTTGGATAGGTAGGCTAAAATGTCTAGGCTGTTGAACTCCCTGATTTTTTTCCTTTTCACAATTATCTCAATCTATGTTTTCACTCTGGGGTTCGGGGTGCAAAAAATTGGCGCATTGGCAAGTTTTCCAGGTCTAATAGTCATATTCTTCATTATACTCTGCCTAAAGGTGCTTTAAGCGGTTTTTTCGCTAATTATTTTTTTTTAAAAATAGAAATTTGCAGGGCTTTTTCAGCCCTGCGTTTTTTTTTTGCGCGAAGCGCGTTTTTCCCAAGCTTTTTCCCAAGGCTTTTTTTCCCGCAGGAAAAAAGGCTTACATGTATGCTATGTCCAGGGATTTGCCTTTTCCGCCGCCGTATGCTTTTTCAATTTCCGCGTTTTTTCCCACGCCTGTAATGTTGGGGGATTGCA
>Ga0265296_1000247_pt1 | contig 98238 bp, 85 predicted proteins | sample MunlanPumphouse1_FD_189073 | JGI IMG/M metagenome (GOLD analysis project Ga0265296, IMG submission 189073) | Groundwater microbial communities from a municipal landfill in Southern Ontario, Canada - Pumphouse #1 | ecosystem: Environmental > Aquatic > Deep subsurface > Groundwater | place...
TCTCGGGCCGCATTAGCCTCAGCATAGCTGGCGAAAACGGAACGGGAACGCTATCTGATCCAACTCTTCACATGAACGGACCGGGCAAGGAAACGCGTGGCCGAAATTGACGCACGTCCAGAGGACAATCTGAAGCACCAACGCCTGGGCCGGATCTCGTATCGCGCTTGGCGACGCGGCTTCCGCGAAGCCGACATGGTGCTGGGCCCCTTCACTGATCAGGTCGGACCGACGCTGAGCGACGAGGAACTGGATCAGCTCGAGACCCTGCTGGATGAAGAGGATCAGTACCTCTACGCCTGGATCATCGAGAAGGAGCCGACCCCGCCGGAGTTCGACGGGCCGATGCTGGCGCGCATCCGGACCTTCATGCGTGAACACGTTGCGGCGGAAGTGGCCAAGGGTATCGGTTGATGAGTGAGGCGATGGCGCGGCGTGACGTCGAACTGGGCGGCGCGCCCGAGGGGCTGGATGCGCTGGTCGTCGCCGAGCGGCTGAAGGCGCAGGGCGGCGTGGGCCTACTGGTGGCGCGGGATTATCAGCGTTCGGGAAATTTTACTCAAGCGTTGAGCTTCTTCGCCAAGGATATTGAAGTTCTTGAATATCCGGCCTGGGACTGCCTGCCCTATGACCGGCTGAGCCCGACCGCTTCGGTTGCGGCGCAGCGGATGGCGACCCTGACCCGTCTGGCCCAGCGCGATCCGTCGGACGCCGGGCCGCTGCTGGTTGTCGCCACTATCGCCGCCGTGACCCAGCGGACGCCGCCGCGACAGGCCGTGACCGGGGCCGGGTTCGAGGCCCGCGTGGGCCGGGATCTGGATACGGCGGCGCTGGAACGCTACGTCTCAGCCAACGGCTATGTCCGCGCCTCGACCGTGTCGGAACGCGGCGAATACGCCATTCGCGGCGGCGTGATCGACGTCTTCCCCCCAGGGTTCGAGGAGCCGGTGCGTCTGGACCTGTTCGGGTCCGAGCTGGAATCCATCCGCGCCTTTGATCCCGAGACCCAGCGTTCGACCAAGCAGCTGAAGCAGGTCTCGCTGTTGCCGGTGTCCGAAGTGCTGCTGGACGCGCAAAGCATATCCCGGTTCCGCAGCGGCTATCTGAACCTGTTCGGCGCCGCGGGCGACGAGCCCATGTACGCCGCCGTCAGCGAGGGGGCTCGCCGTCAGGGGCTGGAGCACTGGTTGCCGCTCTTCTACGACCGGCTCGACACCCTGTTCGACTTTCTGCCGGATACGGCTCCGGTCTTCCTCGACAGCCAGGTCGAGCAGGCCCGCGCCGAGCGCTGGAGCCTGACGACAGACGCCTATGAGGCGCGCAAGGAAGCGGCCAAGGGCAAGGGCGGCGCGGCCTATCGCGCCCCGGCGCCGCAGAGCCTCTATCTGGACGAAGGCGAGTGGAACAGCGCCCTGGCCGGTCGCGCCGTGCGCCGTCTCTCGCCGCTGGCCGCCGATGCGACGCGGGGCGGCGAGGACGCCGGCGGGCGTCTGGGCCACAGCTTCGCCGCCGAACGCACCCAGGACAGCGTCAATCTGTTCGCCGCCGTCGCTCAGCACGCCGAGCGGTTGAAGGCCGACGGCAAGCGGGTTCTGTTCGCCTCGTGGAGCGAAGGCTCGTCCGAGCGTCTGGCGGCCATGCTGTCGGATCACGGGCTGGAACACGTCCTGCCGGTGCGCGACTGGGCCGATGTTCTGGCATCGCCCAAGGACATCTATCTGCGCGCCGTTCTGCCGGTCGAGCATGGCTTCGTCACGGATGAGGTGGCGGTCATTTCCGAGACCGACATCCTGGGCGACCGTCTGGCGCGACCGCGGCGGAAGCGGCGGGCCTCCAACTTCCTGGCCGAGGCCTCGGCCCTGACGGCGGGCGATCTGGTGGTCCACCTGGATCACGGCATCGGGCGCTATGAGGGCCTGAAGACGCTGGAGATCCAGGAGGCGCCGCACGACTGTCTGGAGCTGCTCTACGGCGGTGACAGCAAACTCTATTTGCCGGTTGAAAACATTGATCTTCTGACCCGATACGGCACGGACGCCGACGGGGTTCAGCTGGACCGTCTGGGCGGCGCGGGCTGGCAGGGCCGCAAGGCCAAGGCCAAGGAGCGTCTGCGCGCCATGGCCGAGGGGCTGATCGCCCTGGCCGCCAAGCGCGCCATGCGCGTGTCCGACGCCATCGTGCCGCCGTCCGGCCTGTTCGACGAGTTCTGCGCCCGCTTCCCCTATGAGGAGACGGACGACCAGTTGAACGCCATCGGCGACGTGCTGGAGGACCTGGGCAAGGGCACGCCTATGGATCGCCTGATCTGCGGCGACGTCGGGTTCGGCAAGACGGAAGTGGCTCTGCGTGCCGCCTTCGTCGTGGCCATGACAGGTCAGCAGGTTGCGGTCGTCTGTCCGACGACCCTGTTGGCGCGTCAGCACTTCAAGACCTTCAGCGAGCGCTTCGCCGGTTGGCCGATCACGGTGCGGCACCTATCGCGCATGGTCACGGCCAAGGACGCCAACGAGACCCGCGCGGGCCTGAAGGACGGCACGTTCGAGATCGTGGTCGGCACCCACGCCGTGCTGGCCGAACAGGTCGGCTTCCGCGATCTGGGCCTGGTGATCGTCGACGAGGAGCAGCACTTCGGCGTCAAGCACAAGGAGAAGCTGAAGTCGCTGCGGGCCGATGTTCACCTGCTGACGCTGACGGCCACGCCCATTCCGCGCACCTTGCAGATGGCGCTGTCGGGCATCCGCGAGATGTCGATCATCGCCACGCCGCCGGTCGACCGTCTGGCGGTGCGGACCTATGTCACGCCATGGGACCCGGTGCTGGTGCGCGAGGCCCTGCTGCGCGAGAAGTATCGCGGCGGTCAGGCCTTCTATGTCGCGCCGCGCCTGAAGGAACTGCCGGAAATCGAGAAGTTCCTGCGCGAGCAGGTGCCCGAGGTGAAGTTCGTCGTCGGCCACGGCCAGATGACACCGACCCAGTTGGAAGACGTGATGAGCGCCTTCTACGACGGCAGCTATGACGTCCTGGTCTCGACCACCATTGTCGAGAGCGGCATCGACATTCCGACGGCCAACACCCTGATCGTGCACCGCGCCGACATGTTCGGCCTAGCCCAGTTGCACCAGATCAGGGGCCGCATCGGACGGTCCAAGGCGCGGGCCTTCGCCTATCTTACGACGGACCCCAAACGGCCGCTGAGCTTGTCGGCCGAGAAGCGACTGCAGGTGCTGCAATCGCTGGATAATCTGGGCGCCGGCTTCCAACTGGCCAGTCACGATCTGGATCAGCGCGGCGGCGGCAACCTGCTGGGCGACGAGCAGTCGGGCCATATCCGCGAGGTCGGGGTCGAGCTGTATCAGCAGATGCTGGAAGACGCTGTCGCCGAACTGCGCGAGCAGGGCGAGGAGGTGGCCGACAGGGGGTGGTCTCCGTCGATCAATGTCGGCGCGGCGGTCCTGATTCCAGAAGCTTACGTGCCAGACCTCAACGTTCGCCTCAGCCTGTATCGCCGTCTGTCGGACGCCGAACGCAGCGAGGATCGCGAAGCCCTGGCGGCGGAACTGATCGACAGATTCGGTCCGCTGCCGGACGAGGCGCAGCAGCTTCTGCGGATCGTCGGCATCAAGGCCAACTGCCGCACGGCCAGCATCGAACGCATCGACATTGGTCCCAAGGGCGCGGTGCTGACCCTGCGCAACAACAGCTTCCCCAATCCGATGGGACTGGTCGGCCTGATCCAGAAGAACCAGGCCTTCTGGAAGCTGAGGCCCGATCAGAAGATCGTGGTGAAGGGCGAATGGCCGACACCCGGCGACCGTCTGAAGGTCGCCGAGCGGATCACCGCCGATCTGGCGCGGGTGGCGGGGGCGGTTTAACCACCAGAGGGCGTCATCCCGGCCGAAGAGCCGGGACCGCCAAGGACGCGATGGTTTGGATCGATGGTCTGACGCCGCGTCTCTTGCGGTTCCGGATAGCGGCTGCGCCGCTTCCGGGATGACGCTGTCCTAGCCGCGCCCCTTCATCTGCCGGATCAGGGCGCCGAACAGATTGACGTAGTCGTCGGTCCAGGGGCGCACCTCGGTCGGGGCCAGCTTGCGCCAGCGTCCGTCGCCCTTGAAGTCCGCCAGGCCTTCGGGCGTGGGCGAGATGGCCAGGGCCTCGGTCGAGGCCTCTGACATCTCGGGTGCGTTGGGCTGTTCGACATAGATCTGATGCAGGTCCGCCGCGCCCAGCTGACGGGCGGCGGCGACCGCCGGGATGGCGATTTCGAGGTTGCGGTTCGACAGGTGCAGAACGACCACGCCGTCGGGCTTCAGCAGGTTCAGGTAGCCCTGGATCGCCTCGACCGTCAGCAGATGCGTGGGCACCGCGTCCGACGAGAAGGCGTCGATGACCAGCAGGTCGTAGGTGCCGGGCGCCTCCTTGGCCATGGTCAGTCGGGCATCGCCCAGAACGGTGCGAACGGGTCCGTCGGCGCAGTGCGAGATATAGGTGAACCAGGACGGATCGCGCGACACGCGGTCCACCATGGGATCGATCTCGAAGAAGGTCAGTTCGTCTTCGGCCCGTTTATAGGCCGCCATGGCTCCCGAACCCTGACCCACGACGCCGATCTTGGCGGCGGGCGTGCGCGCCTGAATACGCTGGGCCGCCTGACCCAACGGGGTTGCCGGGGCATAATACATGGTCGGCATGCAGGCGAAGCCGGGCGCGCGCGCCTGGGCGCCGTGCAGGGTGGTGCCGTGCATCAGGACATGAACGTCTCCGCCCATGCCGTCGTCGCGCGTGACGGCGACCCGCATGACGCCGAAGAAGCTGCGCTCGGTCAGGTTCCAGTCATAGCCGCGCCCGACATGGTGCGCCGACAGGGTGATGACCCCGATGATGATGGTGAACAGGACGGCCCGGTCCCGCACCAGGAAGGCGCAGATCGCCGCCCCGCCCAGAATGAACTGCACCACCTGAAGCCGCGCCTGATCGCTGAGCAGGGCGCGGAAGTCGGGGTTGTAGCGCATGAACTCCAGGATGACGGGCGGCGCGATGGCGACGCCGACGCCGATCAGCAGGATGACCACATCGCGACGAGACAAGGCGCCTTCGCCCCAAGGCCGGGCCAGTCCGACCAGAACCATGACCAGCGGATATTCCCAGACGCCGTTGAAAATGACCGGCGCGATCAGGGCGTTGAAGGCCCCCCCGAGGACGCCGCCCAGCGACAGCAGAAGATAGAACTCGGTCAGACGATCCGGGGCCGGTCGTCGTGAGGCCAGTCGCTGATGACACATCAGGGCCGTCAGAAAGAAGGCTGCGAGGTGTCCCAACAGCAGAAACAGCCACTGGCCCGTGGTCATGCCCACAAGGCTGACGACGATGGCGCCGAGCGCCGCCTGAAGCACCAGCGTGGTCGGCAGGCTGATCCACGGTCTGGCCTGGAAGGCGATGACGAAGGTCAGCAGATAGAGGGCGAGAGGCGCGACCCACAGGAAGGGGGCTGAGGCCACGTCGGTCGAGAGATGGGCGGTGACGCCCAGCATCAGGCTGGACGGCGCCGCGGCCAGGAGGACCAGCATGCCCTTCTCGCGCCACGGGATCGGGGCGCTGATGGCCAGAGGGGCGGGCTCGGGCGCATCCTGAACCCGGCGACGCCAGACCGTCACGGCCAAACCGATCACCAGCAGGACGAACAGAGCGTATCCGGCGGTCCAGCTCGTTCGCTGGCCTGACAGGGACATCAGAGGTTCGAGCAGCGCAGGGTAGGCGAGTAGGGCCAGGAAGCTGCCGAGGTTGGACGCGGCGTAGAGAACATAGGGGTTCTGGCCGTCCGCGTGACCCGCGCGCACCCGTGCATACCAGGCCTGAAGCAGGGGGGCGGTGGCCGACAAGACGGCGAAGGGCGCTCCGACCGACAGGGCCAGCGTGGCCAACAGCCAGGCCGTTGGAGCCGTGGGATCAGGCTCGCCCAGGAGGCCGCTGATCTGCAAGGGCAGGAAGGAGGATGCGGCCAGCAGAAGCCCGAGGTGAATGGCCGCCTGCCACTTCAACGACCGGACGCGCTGTAGCAGGTGGGCGTAGCCGTAGCCGACCAGCAGCGCCGTCTGGAAGAAGACCATCGAGGTGTTCCACACCGACGGCGATCCGCCGAGCATGGGCAGGACCAGCTTTGTCACCATGGGCTGGACGATAAAAACCAGCGACGCCGACGTGAAAATGGCGACGGCGAACAAGGCGGGTGTTATCGCATCGGCCTTGCGAAGGGCCGTCGTCATGGTGGAATCGGTCATTCGCGATCCGCTGGTATCGGCGTGGTCGTCTGACCCGCCCCCTAGCCAGAAGTTTTAGACCGACTCGCAGACGGAGCGCATAGCGATGTTCCCGCAAGATATCGAAGCCTCGGCCACAGCCGTCATACAGGCCGCGCTCAAGGCCGGCGTCATGGTCGCCACGGCGGAAAGCTGCACAGGAGGCCTGGTGTCCGGCGCCCTGACGGCCATTGCGGGGTCGTCGGCGGTGCTGGATAGGGGATTCGTCACCTATAGCAATGAGGCCAAGGGCGAGATGCTGGGCGTCTCGGAGGATCTGCTGGCGCGATTCGGCGCGGTGTCGGAACCTGTGGCCAGGGCGATGGCTTCGGGCGCGGTCGAGCGGTCGCGCGCCTCGGTAGCCGTTTCCATCACCGGGGTCGCGGGTCCCGGCGGCGGTTCAGAGGAAAAGCCGGTGGGCCTGGTGCATTTCGCCGCTGCCGGCCCCGGCGGCGCGGTCGTTCATGTCGAGCGTCGGTTCGGCGATATCGGGCGCGAGGCGGTGCGGCTGGAAAGCGTCCGCGTCGCCCTGGCGCTTCTGCTGGAGGCGATTTCGGCGTGAGCGTGGCGGTTGTGGTTGATGCACGGGGCCATCGCTGCCCGGTGCCCAGCCTGCGCCTGCGCAAGGCGATGGAAGGGCTGAGGCCGGGCGCGCGTCTGATCCTGTTGGCGACCGATCCGATGGCGCGGATCGACGTGCCCTATCTGATGGGCGACCTGGGCGGGACGGTCTGCGAGGTCGAGGAGCAGGAGGGCGTCCTGCGCATCACTGTAGAGACTGGCGCCGTTCCGACAGATTGACGACTGAAGCGCTGGTTTCGATTTCCGGCGCTTCGGGCTTCCAGGCGATTTCCAGCTCCGTGGCGAAGGCGCCGCCATAGAAGATGGCGTTGACGTTCCACGACAGCCAGATCAGCAGCACCACGACCGCGCCGACCGAGCCGTAGGTGGCCCCGAGTTGGGCGATCTGCTCGACATAGATGGCGCAGAGCCACGAGAAGACCGAGGACATCACCGTCGCCGTCAGTCCGCCCAGCAGGGCCGGCGTCCAAGCCACGCGCGTCTTGTGGGACATGGCGTAGCGATAGAGCATGGTCAGCCCCAGCCACAGACCCAGCGACGGCCACAGCCCATCCAGCGGCAGGGTCAGCCAGGCGAGGATTCGGGAATCCTGCGTGTGTTCCAAAAGCCGGGAGGTGACGACCGCGCCCGACACGACGGTGAACAGGGCGAAGGCGAACAGGGCGACGAAGACGGCCAGAAGATTGAACTTAAAGAAGCCGTGGGGTTCGGTTTCGTCGTGGATCAGATTAAGTCCTGCCAGCAAGGCTTTGAAACCACGGTGTGCGGCGTAGCCGCCGATCACCAGGGCCAGGGCGCTCTGCGCCGAAACGGTGCGCGCCGAGGTATGGGCCAGGCGCTCGATTTCATTGATGAAGATGGCGCGTGCGGCGTGCGGCAGAACATCGGCCAATGCAGTCGCCTGCTCGCTGACCTGACCGATCGACAGGACCGCCTTGTAGAAGCCGATCAGGATGGCGATGGCGGGGAATAGCGCCAGCAGGGCGAAAAAGGACACGCCGCCGGTATAGAGCATGACGTCACGCCCCCAGCTGCGAGCGAAGGCGCGCACCGCCAGGCGACCCCAGAACAGGGGCTGGGCCAATAGGGAGGTGGGCTGATTCAAGCTTTCGCCTCGATCATCGTCAAAGCGACCGATTAACCTCATTTGCCCTATGGGGAAACCCACCGAAGACAGCGATGGTTTTGCACCGCTGTCTCTTGCGGCCCCCATTGCTAGATCGGCGACGTGATCAGTATCATGGTCCCGGCCTGGAGCATCGGCGTCGGGGGCGAGCCGTCCAGGCCATGGGAGATAAGTGTTTGGATTCCGATCCGCGTCTATTGGTCGTCGCTGTGGATGACGTCCTGATCGGTCCCCTTTGCGAGGGGTTGGATCATCTGGGCTGGACCACCCTGACGGGGCGATCCCTGAACGCTGCCGAACAGGTGCTGAAGGACATGACGGTCGATGCGGCTGTCGTGGATGCGCGAGGACTGGAGGGCCAGGACATTGTCGCGCGCCTGCGCAAGGCCGCCGCGCCGCGTTATCTGCCCATCCTCATGATTGGAAGCAGCGCGGCCGAGGGCGGCGATGTGGACCTGATGATGTCGTCGCCGCCGCATCCGTCGCAAGCGGCCCTGCGGCTGGAGCAGCTGATCCGGGCTGGCATCGCAGAAGAAGAATTCCGACTGAGGCAGGCCACCTTCGCCGCCCACGGGGTGACGTTGACGGCGCCGGATCTGGGCGAAACGCCGCTGCAGATCCTGACCGCCGGGGCGGCTGACCGTCGCTTCCTGGCCATGTCCAACGCCCTGTCGGCCGCCGGCGCCGAGGTCGTCGCTGCGCCGACGCCCTATACCGCCTTTGACTATCTGCACGAGCGGGCGTTTGACGCTGCTGTTCTGTGGGGCGGTCAGGATCACGCCCCGGCCTTGTCGATCGCGTCGGGGATGAAGCGGAACACCCGCCTCTATCATATCCCGCTGGTCCTTTATTTGCGCGGCGCGGCCGAGGTTGAACTGGAAGATCTCTTCCGTCGTGGCTTTGCCGACGTCGCTGCCGCCGAGACGCCGGAAGACGAGACCGCAGAACGGGTTCTGGCCCTTGCACGCAATCATCGCCGCCGTCAGGCGATCCGACGCGCGCTCGATTCCGTGCGCGGCTCGGATCTGATGGACAGCGCCACTGGACTGTTCACTCGGGACCTGTTCGCGGCGCACCTGGGCCGGGTGGCCGAGGGCGCCCGGTCGCGCAATCGCGCCCTGTCTGTATGCGTCCTGAGGGTGGCCGAGCGCGAGCCGGTAGCTCAGGCCCGCAGCGGAGGCTGGCTTGACCGCGCCATGCCGCAGATCGGCGCCATGGTCTCACGCCTGGTGCGGGTCGAGGACACGGCGGCGCGTCTCGGGCCTGAGCTGTTCGCCCTGGTGCTTCCGGCGACGGGAGCAAGGGCGGCGCGTCTGGCGGCGGAGCGAATCTCGGCGGTCATCGCCTGCACCGCCTTCGACGCCGGCAAGGATCGCTCGCCCTTCGTGGTCGAGTTTGACGTCGGCGTGGCTGAGATGCTGGACGGCGAAACGCCCGCAGCCGTTCTGGAACGGGCCTCGGCTGACCTGCCAAAAGGCTGAGGACGACTGATCGCTAAGGCTCAGCCGGCCGCTGAACCCAGCGCCGACGACGGCGACAGTCGGTCAGCTCATGCGCTTGTCGTCTGGATGTCTCCGCGCTCGGCGAGGACGTGAAAGCGGCGGGGGTGAAGGCGGACCGGCTCTCCGGGGGCGAGGATTGTGAGCGGGTCGCCGATGGCGCGGTCCAGCTCCAGTCTGCGGCCATGCAGGGACACGGCGACGCGAGCGCGATCGCCGCGTCGCAGGCTGGATATGACTACGCCGACCAGGCCCGTGTCGCTCGCCTCCAGATCTTCAGGACGGATGCAGAGGAAGGCGTCGCCGGTGGGGGCGTCGGAGGGGGCGCGCCAGTCGCTGGACATAACCTCGCCGCGCGCCACCGTGGCCTGAAGCTGGAGGCCTTCGCCGAGGAAGTCGTGGACGAAGGCCGAGGCGGGACGGTCGTAGAGGGCCTGGGGCGTGTCGACCTGCTCGACCTTTCCCTGACGCAGGATGGCGACGCGGTCGGCCAGATCAAGCGCCTCTTCCTGATCGTGGGTGACGAGGACGGTCGTGACGCCGGTCTGTTCGTGCACCTGACGAAGCCAGCGGCGCAGGTCGCGGCGGACGCGGGCGTCCAGGGCGCCGAAAGGCTCGTCCAGCAGCAGCAGGCGCGGCTCGATCGCCAGGGCGCGGGCCAGGGCCACGCGCTGACGCTGGCCGCCGGACAGCTGGCTGGGGTAGCGGGCGCCGTAGCCTTCCAACTGGATCAGCCGCAGCAGGTCGTGGACGCGCTCGGCGATCTCGGCGCGACATGGGCGTGATCCGCGCGGGCGGACCTTCAGGCCGAAGGCGATGTTGTCGGCCACCGTCATGTGGCGGAACAGGGCGTAGCTCTGGAACACCATGCCGACGCGGCGCTCGCGCGGGTTGAGGGCCAGGAAGTCCTCGCCGTTGAACCGCACCTGCCCGGCGGAGGGCCGGTCCAGCCCGGCCATGATGCGCAACAGGGTGGTCTTGCCCGAGCCGGAAGGGCCGAGCAGGGCCAGGAACTCGCCGTCTCGGACGGTCAGGCTGACGTCGTCGAGCGCGGGCAGGCCGTCATAGGCGCGGGTGATGGACTGAATGTCGAGGGTCATGTCAGCACCGCCCCCTCGCGGCGAGGTCGTCGGCGTGGCGGTGCTCGAGGAAGGACTTCAGAACCAGGGTCAGGAGCGCCAGAACCGCCAGCAGGGCGGCGGTCGCGAAGGCGCCGACGAAGTCGTACTCGTTGTACAAAATCTCGACGTGCAGCGGCAGGGTGTTGGTCAGGCCGCGAATGTGGCCGGACACGACCGAGACGGCCCCAAACTCGCCCATGGCGCGCGCGTTGGCCAGCAGCACGCCATAAAGCAGGGCCCAGCGCACGTTCGGCAGGGTGATGAAGAGGAAGATGGCGGAGGGGCGGGCGCCCAGGGTCAAGGCGGCCAGTTCCTCGTCCGAACCCTGCTGCTGCATCAGGGGGATCAGTTCGCGCGCGAGATAGGGCAGGGTCACAAGGATCGTCGCCAGGACGATGGCGACCGGGGTGAACATGATCTGGAGGCCGGCTGCGTTCAGCCAGGGCGCGAACCAGCCCGAGGCGCCGAACAGCAGGACCCAGACCAGGCCGGAAATGACTGGAGACACTGAGAGCGGCAAGTCGATCAGCGCCATCAGCAGGGTCTTGCCGATAAAGTCGAACCGGGTGACGCACCAGGCGGCGGCCAGGCCGAAGACGGCGTTCAACGGCGTGGCGATGGCCGTGGTCAGCAGGGTCAGGCGGGCGGCGGCCCAGACGTCGGGCTGGGACAGACTGGCGACGGCGGCGCCCAGGCCCTTTCGCAGGGCTTCGACCAGAATGACGCTGAGCGGGGCCAGGACGATGAGCGTCAGCCACAGCAGGGCCAGACCGATGAGCAGGCCGCGACCGAGGCTGAGGTTGCGGGGGCGTGCCGCTGAGAGCCGCAGGGTTTCGGCCGTCATGCGCCCCGCCTCGCGATCAGGCCTTGCAGGCCGTTGAAGCCGAGCAGGATCAGGAAGGAGAGGATCAGCATGGCCATGCCGATGGTCGCGGCCCCGGCATAGTCGAACTGCTCCAGCTGGGTGACGATCAGCAGGGGCGCGATCTCTGACCGCAGCGGCATATTGCCGGCGATGAAGATGACCGAGCCGTATTCTCCGACTCCGCGCGCGAAGGCGAGACCGACGCCGGACAGGAGGGCGGGCAGGACGGCGGGCAGGATGATCCGCGTGGCGCGCTGAAACGGCGAGGCGCCCAGGGTCTCGGCTGCCGCCTCGACCTCCTGATCCAGGTCCTGAAGCACAGGCTGGATCGAGCGGACGACGAAGGGCAGGCCGACGAAAATCATGGCCACGACCACCCCAACCGGGGTGTAGGCGATCTTGATCCCCAGCGGCGCCAGTAGGCCGCCGATAGGGCCATTCTGGGCGTAGAGGGCGGTCAGGGCGATGCCGGCCACGGCAGTCGGCAGGGCGAAGGGCAGGTCGATCACGGCGTCGGCCAGTCGCTTGCCCGGAAAGTCGTAGCGCGTCAGCACCCAGGCCAGCAGCCCGCCCATCACCGCATTGACGGCGGCGGCGACGGCGGCGGCGATGAAGCTGAGCCTCAGGGCCGCCTGGGCGCGGGGCGAGGCGACAGCGGCGATGACGCTGTCGAAACCGTTCTCCCAAGGCCGGATCGCCAGGGCGGTCAGGGGGATGAGGACGAAGAGCGACAGATAGGCGACCGTAAATCCCAGCGAGAGGGAGAAGCCGGGCAGGGGGCTGGGGGTTCTCCAGGCACGTCGACCGGCCTGTCGGGTCATGATCGTCGGCCGGGTTGATGGATATGGTCGAATACGCCGCCGTCGGCGAAGTGGCGCTTCTGAGCCGCGCTCCAGCCGCCGAAGTCGGAGATGTCGGCCATGCTGATCTGAGGGAAGCGGTCAGCAAAACGGGCGGCCACGAGCGGATTTCGCGGGCGGTAGAAGTGCTCGGCGGCCAGAACCTGAGCCGGTTCATCGTAGAGTTGGCTCAGGTAGGCTTGGGCGCGGTCGCGCGTGCCCTTGCGGTCCACGACGCTGTCGACCGCGGCCACGGGCGGTTCGGCCAGGATGGAGAAGGGCGGGACGATGATGTCGACCTTGTCCGGTCCCAGTTCCCGGGCGGCGAGGAAGGCTTCGTTCTCCCACGTGAGCAGGACGTCGCCGATGCCGCGCTGGACGAAGGTGGTGGTTGATCCGCGCGCGCCGGTGTCGAGCACCGGCACGCGGCGGAACAGTTCGGTGACGAAGGCTCGCGCCGATTGCTCCGTCCCGCCCGGACGCCGCAGGGCGTCGCCCCAGGCCGCCAGATAGTTCCAGCGCGCGCCGCCGGAGGTCTTGGGATTGGGGGTGATGACTTCGACGTCGGGTTTGAGCAGGTCGGGCCAGTCGTGAATGGCCTGGGGGTTCCCCTTGCGCACCAGGAAGACGATGGTCGAGGTGTAGGGCGAGGCGTTGTTCGGCAGACGGGTCTGCCAGTCGGCGGCGATCAGGCCGCGCGCGGCGATCTCATCGATGTCGGAGGCCAGGGCCAGGGTGACGACGTCGCCCGGCAGGCCGTCGATGACGGCGCGGGCCTGCTTGCCGGAGCCGCCGTGCGATTGCTCGACCGCAAAGGGCACGCCGTCGCCGTCGCGCCAACGGGCGAGGAAGGCTTGGTTATAGGCGCGATAGAACTCGCGCGTCGGGTCGTAGGAGACGTTGAGCAGGGCGGCTTGGGCGCCCTTGCTCTGGGCGCAGCCGCTGAGGGCCAAGCCTCCGGCGCCGAGCAGAAGGCCGCGACGGTCCAGAGCGAAGTCCCCCATCACGCCGACACGCGCACATCATCTTTGACCCAGTGCGGGGTCGGCAGTCCCTTGCTGCGCAGGAAGGCCGGGTTGAACAGGCGCGAGGCGTAGCGCGTGCCGGGATCGCACAGGACGGTGACGATAGTCTTGCCCGGTCCCAGGTCGCGCGCCAGCCGCACGGCGCCCGCCAGATTGACCCCTGAGGAGCCGCCGAGCGACAGACCCTCGTGTGTCACCAGATCGAACAAAATAGGCAGGAATTCAGCGTCTTCGATGCGATAGGCGAAGTCCGGGCTAAAGCCTTCGAGGTTGCCGGTGATCCGGGCCACGCCGATGCCCTCGGTGATCGAGCTGCCTTCGCCGGTCATCTGACCCTGGGTGAACCAGTTGAACAGGGCGGCGCCCGCCGGGTCGGCCAGGGCGATCTTCACCGCTGGGTTGCGTTCGCGCAGGAAGGCGCCGACGCCGGCCAGGGTGCCGCCGCTGCCGACGGCGCTGATGAAGGCGTCGATCTTGCCGTGGGTCTGTTCCCAGATTTCGGCGGCGGTGCCTTCATAGTGGGCGGCGCGGTTGGCGATGTTGTCGAACTGATTGGCCCAGAAGGCGCCGTGGGGCTCGGTCAGGTTCAGCTTGCGCGCCACTTCTTCGGAGTAGTGGACGAAGTGGTTGGGGCTGGAGAAGGGGGCGGCGTCCACCTCGATCAGCCGCGCGCCCAACGCCCGGATGGCCAGCTTCTTCTCTTCGGACTGGGTGCGCGGCATGACGATGACCACGCGATGGCCCAAGGCCGCGCCGACCAGGGCCAGGCCGATGCCGGTGTTGCCCGCTGTGCCCTCGACGATGACCCCGCCGGGCCGCAGCGCGCCCGAGGCCTTGGCCTTTTGCACGATGGACAGGGCGGCGCGGTCCTTGATGGACTGGCCGGGGTTCAGGAACTCCGCCTTGCCTAGAATCTCGCAGCCGGTGGCGTCCGACAGGCGGTTCAGGCGGATGAGCGGCGTGTCGCCGATGAGGTTGATGATGCTGGCGATGGACAAGGGATGTCTCTGGATCAGGTCTTGGGAAGGGGCCGGCGATGGGGAAAACGAGCGTCAACAGGCCGGGACCAGCGCCCGTTCGTGGATGCCGCACTCGGTCTTCTCCTGACCGGCCCAGCGGCCGTCGCGGGCGTCCTCGCCTGTTTCCACGGCACGGGTGCAGGGCCAGCAGCCGATGGAAGGGTAACCCTGCTCGACCAGCGGATGACGCGGCAGTTGGTGGTCGCGCAGCCAGGTTTCGATCTGATCGGCTGACCAGGCGGCGAGCGGGTTGACGGTCAGGACGCCGTCGGCGGCTTCGAACGGTTCGAGCGCGGCGCGGTGGCTGTTCTGATAGCGTTTGCGGCCGGTGATGCGGGTGTCGAAACCGGCCAGCGCTTGAGCCAGCGGCTGGACCTTGCGGATGGCGCAGCAGGCGTCCGGCGCGCTGCGCCACAGGTCGCCGCGTGGGTCCGCCTGGGACAGGGCGGCGGCCTCGGGCTTGATGTCCCGCACATCGGTCAGGCCCAGTCGTTCCGTCAGTTCGCGGCGATAGGCCAGGGTCTGGAAGAAGTGCTGGCCGGTTTCGAGGAAGACGACGGGCAGGTCGGGCCGGACGCGCGAGATCAGATGCAGCAGGACCGCCGCCTCGGCGCCGAAGGAGGAGATGGCGGCGGCCTTGCGGCCCAGGGCCGGGTCCAGAATCGCGCGCAGCAGGTCTTCGGCGTCAGCCTGGCCCCATCGCGCGTTGAGGCGCGCGGCCAGGGCGGCGTCGGGGTTGGTGTGGCGCTGACGCCAGACCAGTCGGTCGTCGCCGGACGCGGCCTGATAGGCGGCGCTGAACACCTGATCCATGCGGCGCCACGGCGCGGGGTCTGCGCCGGGCGACAGCTCGACCGCGTCGAAGCCGCAGCGGCGCAGGTGCCGGGCCTGATCGGGCAGGACCTTGCCCGCGGCGATCAGACGACCGCGATAGCCTTGGCCGCGCAGGACCGCCGCCAGCGAGAAGCCGCGCCCGTCGCGAAAGGCCTCGAACTCCAGGATCAGGCTGTCGTTGGCGGCGGCCGCCGCGCGGATGTTCTCCTCGGGCGTGGAAACGCTCAGGCGGACGCCGTCCTGGACTTGCTCAAGCAGCTGCATCGGTCAGCTCATAGATGGCGGTGCGGAAGGGATCGGCGCCGAGGCGACGGACCGTGTCGATGAACAGCTCGCCGTCGTTGCGGATCTCCAGATAGCGATCGAGGGCGCGGGCGATGGCGGGGGCGACCTCCTCGGCGGGCAGACTGCGGCCCACGATCTCGCCTAGCGCCGCCTGTTCATCGGGCGAGCCGCCGACGGTGATCTGATAGTATTCCTCGCCCTTTCGATCGACGCCGAGGACGCCGATGTGGCCGACATGGTGGTGGCCGCAGGCGTTGATGCAGCCGCTGATGTTGATGCGCACCGGGCCGAGTTTTTCCAGCAGGGCGGCGTCGGCCAGTTGGCGCGACAGGGCCTGGGCCACGGGGATGGAGCGAGCATTGGCCAGGCTGCAATAGTCCAGGCCGGGGCAGGCGATGATGTCTGTCGCCAGGTCCGCGTTGGCCGTGGCCAGGCCGGCTTCGCGCAGTCGGCTCCAGACCGCGTGGACGTCCTCCAACCGGACGTGGGGCAGGACCAGATTCTGTTCGTACGAGGCACGAACCTCGTCGAACGAGAAGCGCGCGGCCAGGTCGGCGACGACATCCATCTGAGCTGCCGTGATGTCGCCGGGGACGCCGCCGATGGGTTTCAGCGAGACGATGACGGCGCCGTAGCCGGCCTGCTTGTGTTCGCGGAGGTTAGACCGTGTGAAGCGGGCGAACTCGGGGTTCAGGCGGCGGGCGGCGTCATAGGCGGGGCTGGTCGCGGGCAGGTCGTTGAACGGCGGCGGCGTGAAATAGGCCTGGATGCGGGCCAGCTCCTCGTCGGGGATGCGCAGGTCTTCGTGACGCAGGATGGCGAACTGGCGCTCGACCTCGTCGCGGAAGGCGTCGATGCCGATGGCGGCGACCAGAATCTTGATCCGCGCCTTGTGGATGTTGTCGCGCCGCCCCAGCAGGTTGTAGGCGCGCAGGATGGCGGTCAGATAGGCCAGCAGGGACTGGCCCCGCACCGCCGGGGCGATCTCCTGCGCGATGTGGGGCAGGCGTCCCTGACCGCCGCCGACGAAGACGCGGAACGCCGTCTGGCCGTCCTCGCCGCGCACGATCTGCAAGCCGACATCGTGGGTGCGGATCGCCGCCCGATCCTTGGGCGCGCCGACGATGGCGATCTTGAACTTGCGCGGCAGGAAGGAGAATTCCGGGTGGATGGTCGACCACTGGCGGACAATCTCGCACCAGGGGCGCGGGTCCTCGATCTCGTCGGCGGCGACGCCGGCGAAGACGTCGGTGGTGACATTGCGGATGCAGTTGCCGGAGGTCTGGATGGCGTGCATCTCGACCTCGGCCAGATCGCTGAGGACGGCGGGCAGATCTTGCAGCGCGGGCCAGTTGAACTGGATGTTGGTGCGGGTTGTGAAGTGGCCGTAGCCCTTGTCATAGGTGCGGGCGACATGGGCCAGCCGGCGCATCTGGCAGCTGTTCATCACGCCATAGGGGACGGCGACGCGCAGCATATAGGCGTGCAGTTGCAAATAGACGCCGTTCATCAGCCGCAGCGGCTTGAACTCGTCCTCGGTCAGCGCACCGCTGCTGCGGCGGTCGACCTGATCGCTGAACTCCTTGATGCGCTCGCGGACCAGGGCGGCGTCGAACTCGTCATAGCGGTACATCAGGCGGTCTCGTTTCGAGCGGGGAAGTCGAGGCTGTGGCCGACGGTGGGGCCAGCCGAGCGGATGCGCTCTTTCAGCCGGTCACGGCCCGAGGGCGCGCGGCCTTCGACCTCGATAAGATAGGGATTGACGAAGACGGCGGGTCGGGACTGGGCCTGCGCCAGGGCGGCGTCGGCGGCGGCGTCATCCAGCGGGCGGGCGGCGTCGATGGTCTCGACCGCATGATCGGCCTCGCCCAGATAGATGACGCGCCCGTCGTTCAGGCGGTTGGCGGTCAGCAGCTTCATGCGGCGGCCTCGATCAGGGCGCGCTCATCGCTGGCGACGGCCAGGGCGGCAGTTTCGCCGATGAACAGCAGGGCGGGGCCGGTCAGGGCCATGCGTGCGACCAGGGCGGCCAGATCGTCGAGCCGTCCCTTGAGCGTGCGCTGATCCGGGCGGCTGCCGTTCTCGACCACGGCGACGGGGGTGGCGCCGTCACGACCGGCGGCGATCAGGTTCGACGCGATCTCAGCGGCTTGGCCCGCGCCCATATAGACGGCCAGCGTATGGTTCGGCGCCGCCAGCCGAGCCCAGTCGGCGGCTTGCCCGCCCGGCTTGGGCTGGCCGGTGACGAAGGTCACGGCCTGGGCGTGATCGCGGTGGGTCAGAGGCAGGCCGGTCGAGGCGGCGCAGGCGAGGGCGGCGGTGATCCCCGGCACGACGATGGCCTCGATCCCGGCGGCGCGCACGGCCTCCAGCTCCTCGCCGCCGCGTCCGAAGACGAAGGGGTCGCCGCCTTTCAGGCGCACGACGCGATGGCCGGCGCGGGCTTCCTCGATCATCAGCTGTTCGATCTGGTGCTGAGGCACCGAATGGTCGCCGCGCGTCTTGCCGACGTAGATGCGCCGGGCGTCGCGGCGGGCGCGATCCAGCACCTCGTTCGAGACCAGCTTGTCGTGGATGATGACGTCGGCGTCCTGAAGCGCGCGCAGGGCCTTGAGGGTCAGAAGTTCGGGATCGCCGGGACCGGCGCCGACGATATGGACGATGCCTTGAGCGGCCTCATCACGGGGCGCGGCGGCGACGTTCAGCAGCCGGACCATCTCGCGGCGGGCCTCGGCCATGCGGCCGTCGGCGGCCAGGTCTGCGGCGGGACTGCGGAAGGCTTTTTCCCAGAAGCGGCGGCGCGCGAGGAAGTCGGGGATCGCGTCCTTGACCGCGCCGCGCAGTTCGCCCGCCAACTGGGCGACCGAGGCCACCCCCTGCGGCAGGACGGCTTCGATCCGTGAGCGCAGATCGCGGGCCAGGATGGGGGCGTTCCCGCCAGTGGCCACGCCCACGACCACGTCGTCGCGGTCGATCAGGGCGGGGGTGTGGAAGTCGCTGAAGGCGGGTTGATCGACGATGTTGACCTGGGCGCCGGCCTTTCGCGCGGCCTCGGCGATGCGGCGGGCCAGGGCGATATCGCTCAGGGCGATGAAGACCATCCGGGCGCCGCGCAGATCGGCGGCGTGGGGAAGGCGGGCGTGGGGCGTCGGCGCGGCGGGCGGCGTTTCCAGGGCGGCGGGCGCGCCGTCCGGCGTGAACCAGACCAGGTCGGCGGGGCTGTTCAGGAACAGGCGCAGCTTCGCCAAGGCGGGTTCACCCCCGCCGACGACGACGACTTTCGCCCCTTCCAGGGGGATGGATGCCAGAAAGACGCGCATCGGCCTTGTTCCATGATCTGCTGTCTTCCGCCCTCATGTTTGCGTGGCGGCTCGACATTCAGCATCCGTCGTGCACGATCCTTCCACAAACCAGATTGTCTCCGACGCCCTGATAGGTTTTCTGCAAGCGCATGGTTCGACCGCTTTTGCCCCTCAATGCCCTGCGTGCTTTTGAAAGCGCGTCGCGGCACCTCAACTTCTCGCGGACGGCGGACGAGCTGTCGGTGACGCCGGGGGCTGTCAGCCAGCAGATCCGTCTGCTGGAGGAGATCATCGGCGGGCCGCTGTTCACGCGGGAAGCGCGCGGGTTGCAGCTGACGGAACAGGGCCGGGCGGCGACGCCGCTGCTGCGCGAAGGGTTCGAGCGGCTGATGGACGCCTCGGCCATTCTGCGTGAGCCGCCGCTGAACCGGACGGTGGCGATCAGCGTGGCGCCGTCCTTTGCGTCCAAATGGCTGATGCCGCGCATGGACGACTTCCACGCCGCCCACCCCGACATCGAGGTCTGGATTTCGGCGGACATGGAGCCGGTGACGGTGGGCAAGGGGAAGGTCGATCTGGCTATCCGCTATGGCCCCGGCGACTATCCGGGTCATGTGGTCGAGCGCCTGCTGACGGAGACGGTGATCCCCGTCTGCTCGCCCGCCCTGATGGCCGCGCCGCATCCGATCCGCTCCGCCGAAGATCTGACCCGGCATACCTTGCTTCATGACATGTCGGAGGACGGCGACGCCTCACGGCCCGACTGGGCCATGTGGCTGAAGGCCCGGCACGCTAGCCATGCCGACGCCCGGCGCGGCTCGCGCTTCGATCAGTCCAGCCTGCTGATCGAGGCGGCTGCGGCGGGGCGCGGCGTGGCCCTGGCCAAGCGGACCCTGGCTCAGGCCGATCTGGCCACCGGGCGTCTGGTCGCGCCTTTCCCGGACGGCAGTCAGGTGCTGGGCTTCGCCTATTTCGTGGTCTTGCCGAGGGACCGTCCTGTGTCGCCAGGAACCAAGGCCTTCGTCGCCTGGCTGAAGAAGCAGGCCATCGACTACGACAACAATCTGGACCAGCTCTGAAACCGTTCGCAGATTTTCTGCACGCTCAAAACAGGATTGATCGTTTCCTCGGCTGACGCCGCCCGCCCTATGTCGAAGGCCTTCACAAAGGAGGTCGGTCGTGAGCGAAGTCGCAGTTCTGGAACGTGCCCGCGTTGCGGCGCCCGCGGCCTGGACCCCGCAGCGGGTGTGTTGGGTGCGGCGCTGGACCGATCATCTGTTCAGCTTCGCCATCGACCGGCCCGAGGATTTCCGCTTCCGCTCGGGCGAGTTCGTCATGATCGGCCTGCCGTCGCTGGACGGGGCGGGCAAGCCGACGCTGCGGGCCTATTCCATCGCCAGCCCGTCCTGGTCGGATGAACTGGAGTTCTTCTCCATCCGGGTCGCGGACGGGCTGCTGACGTCGCGTCTGGTCGATATCCGACCGGGCGACGAGGTCTTGCTGGGCAGGAAGCCGACCGGGACCCTAGTGCTGGATGCGCTGAAGCCGGGACGTCGCCTGTTCCTGATCGGCACCGGCACAGGCCTGGCGCCCTGGTTGAGCGTGGCGCGCGATCCTGAAACCTTTGAGCGGTTCGAGCAGGTGGTGGTCACGCATACGGTGCGTCAGGTCGCGGACCTGGCCTATCGCGACTTTCTACAGACCGAGCTGTTCGACGACCCGCTGGTCGGCGAGGTCGCGCAGGGGCGGCTGACCTATTATCCGACCGTGACGCGTGAGGCGTTTGAGCGTCCGGGGCGGATCACCGACCGCATCCGCAGCGGGGCCTTCTTCGACGATCTTGGGCTGGAGCGCCGCTTCGATCCGGCGTCCGATCGCGTCATGCTGTGCGGTTCGACGGCTATGATCCGCGAGGTTGCAGCCCTGCTGGAAAGCCATGGGCTGAGCGAAGGCTCAAACGCCGAACCCGGCGACTATGTGCTGGAACGCGCCTTCGTCGGCTGACCGCGCAGTTTTTCTATCGGCCGGCGCGAGATCATATCGTTCGACGCGGACCGGCCCTCCACGCTTCAAATATCCCTCGTTAAAGACGACCATTGAGGACCGCAGCCCATGCAGGCGACCGTCGAAAAGCAGAGAGACGCCATCGCGCGTCGAGTCCTGCCTCCGCATCTGCGCCAGCTGGAAGCCGAGGCGATCGAGATCCTGCGCGAGGTGGCGGCGACGGCGCGCAACCCGGTCATGATGTATTCGATCGGCAAGGATTCCGGCGTCCTGCTGCACCTGGCGGCCAAGGCCTTCTATCCGGGCTCGCCGCCGTTCCCGCTGCTGCACGTGGATACGACGTGGAAGTTTCGGGACATGATCACCCACCGCGACCATGTGGCGGGCCTCTATGGCGCGCGGTTGCTGGTCCACACCAATCACGAGGCCTTGGCGCGCGGGATCAGTCCGATTACCTCGGGGTCCTCGGCTCACACCCAGGCGATGAAGACCGACGCCCTGAAGCAGGCGCTGGACCTGCACGGCTTTGACGTCGCCATCGGCGGCGCCCGTCGCGACGAGGAGAAATCGCGGGCCAAGGAGCGCATCTTCTCGTTCCGGGGGGCGGATCACAGCTGGGACCCGCGTCGTCAGCGGCCGGAGCTGTGGCGGCTGTGGAATTCCAACCTGGGACCGGGAGAGAGTCTGCGCGTCTTCCCCCTGTCGAACTGGACCGAGCTGGATGTGTGGGAATACACCCAGGCGGAGGGCATCCCGGTCGTGCCGCTGTATTTCTCGGCCCTGCGCCCCGTGGTGGAGCGCGACGGCGCCCTGATCGTGCGCGACGACGAGCGGTTGCCGTTGAGGGAAGGCGAAACGCTTGAGTTGCGGCGGGTCCGCTTCCGTTCGCTGGGCTGCTATCCGTTGAGCGCGGCGGTGGAGTCTGAGGCCGACAGCCTGGACGCCGTCATCTGCGAACTGCGCACCAGCCGCCAGTCAGAGCGCCAGGGGCGGCTGATCGACGCCGACGAGACCGCTTCGATGGAGCGCAAGAAGCGCGAGGGCTATTTCTGATGGACGGCGCCGTGACGGCTTTCCCGCCGCAGACGCGACGCGCGGAGCGCGACCTGCTGCGCTTCCTGACCTGCGGATCGGTGGACGACGGAAAGTCCACCCTGATCGGGCGGCTGTTGTTCGAGACGGGCCAGGTGCCGGAGGACCAGTTGGCGACGCTGGAGCGCGACTCGCGCCGGTTCGGCACCGACGGCGCCAATCTGGACTACGCCCTGCTGCTGGACGGTCTGGAGGCCGAGCGTGAGCAGGGCATCACCATCGACGTGGCCTATCGCTATATGTCGACGCCGCGCCGCAGCTTCATCGTCGCCGATACGCCGGGGCATGAGCAATATACGCGCAACATGGCCACCGGCGCCTCGACCTGCGACGCGGCGGTCGTGCTGGTGGATGCGGTCAAGGGCGTGACGGCCCAGACGGCGCGCCACAGTCGCATTGTCGCTCTGTTCGGCATTCGCCACGTCATTCTGGCGGTGAACAAGATCGATCTGGTCGCGGACGATGCAGCGGCATTTGAGCGTATCCGAGACGCCTACGCCGATCTGGTCGCCGATCTGGGTTTTCGCTCAGTGACGGCCATCCCGGTCAGCGCGCGACGGGGCGACAACCTGACAACGCGATCCGCCGCCACGCCCTGGTACGACGGCCCCAGCCTGATCGAGGCGCTGGAAGACCTGCCGGTCGCCGAAACCGGCGTTGCGCGGTCGTTCCGCCTGTCGGTGCAGTATGTGAACCGGCCTCATGCCGACTTCCGCGGTTATGCCGGGACCATCGCCTCGGGCGAGGTGAGTGTGGGCGACGCTCTGGCGGTCTGCCCCGGCGGCCAGACGGCGACGCTGGCGCGCATTCTGTCAGGCGACAGGGAGGTTTCAACCGCTCGTGCCGGTGACGCCGTGACGTTGGTGCTGGCCGAGGCGGTGGACGTGGCGCGCGGCGATGTCTTGGCGCCGGTCAATGACCGGCCCGCTGCGTCCGACCGCCTGGATGTGCGCCTGCTATGGATGGGGGAGCAGCCGTTTGATCCTGGGCGTCGCTATCAGGTCAAGCTGGGCGCCCGAACCCTGCCGGCCCGCCTGACCCTGGCCGATGCAAAGGCGGCGCTAACGCCCAACGAGCTGGCGGATGGTTGGTTAGCCCTGCCGTCGCCGGTCGCCGCAGACCCCTTCCGGCAGGACCCTGCCCAAGGCGCCTTTGTGCTGATCGACCGAGCCTCCGGCGTAACGGTTGCTGCGGGGGTGGTGACAGGCGTGTCGGGCCAGGCGGCTCACATCCATCAAAGTCCCGCCGCGGTTTCGCGCGAGGCCCACGAACGGCTGAGTGGCCATCGCGGCGGCGTGGTCTGGCTGACCGGCCTGTCGGGCGCAGGCAAGTCCACCGTGGCCCAGGCGCTGCAACAGAGTCTGCATGGTCGCGGTTGCCGAACGGTGCTGCTGGACGGGGACAACCTGCGTCACGGCCTCAATCGCGACCTCGGGTTCTCCGACGCCGACCGGACCGAGAACGTGCGGCGGACGGGGGAGGCGGCGCGGCTGTTCGCGGACACCGGCGTCATCGCCATCTGCGCCCTGATCTCGCCGCGTCAGGCGGACCGGGATGCGGTCAGGGCATTGTTCGACGACGAGGGCTTCGTCGAGATCTTTGTCGAGGCCTCTCTGGAAAGCTGCCGGGCGCGTGATCCGAAGGGCCTCTACGCCCGGGCTTCGGCCGGGATGATCGCTGACTTCACCGGGGTCGCCGCACCCTATGAGACGCCGACCGCGCCTGATCTGACCGTCGCGACGGAGCAACTGTCGCCGTCGCTGGCGGCGGATGCGGTGCGCCGTCTTCTGGAAGAGCGCGGCTGGCTCTAGGCCGCCGCCAAGACTGGATTTCTCTCGTGACCTATCTCGTCACCGACGCCTGCGTGAAATGCAAGTTCATGGACTGCGTAGAAGTCTGCCCCGTGGACTGCTTCTACGAGGGTGAAAACTTCCTGGTCATTTCGCCCGACGACTGCATCGATTGCGGCGTCTGCGAGCCAGAATGTCCCGTTGACGCCATCAAGCCCGATACCGAAGACGAACCCGACGGCAAGTGGCTGAAGATCAACACGGACTATGCCCGGCTATGGCCCAACATCACGGTCAAGGGCGAACCGCCCGCCGACCGAGCCGACTATGAGCAGGAAACCGGCAAGTTCGAGAAGCACTTCAGTCCCAGGCCCGGCTGAGTTTGCTTTCCGGCCTGCGTCAGCGGGCGGCGGAATATGCGGCTGTCGTCGTTTATGAGGTCGTCCCGCCGCCAAGGGGCTGTTCAGTGCGGACACGTGCAATGACGGCTTCCAGGTAGGCTTTCGGCATGCCGCCGGGGATCAGGCGGCCGTTGATGACGAAGGCGGGGGTGCCTTGCAGCGCCAGAGCCCGAGCCTCGCGTCCGTTGCGGCTCAGGACGGCGTCGATCGCTGTGCGATGTTCTGAAAGATCGCGTTCCAGGCGGGTCATGTCGACGCCCGCCTGCTGGGCCAGGCGCTGGATATCGGCGTCGCTGGTGATGCGCCCGGGGGACTGCATGAAGACGTTATGGACCGCTTCGTACTTGCCCTGGTAGCCGGCCGCCAACGCGGCGCGGGCGGCGTTCTGGGAGACGGCGCCGAAGATGGGCCAGTCCTTGTAAAGGACGCGGACCTTGGGATCGGCCTTCATGACGGCGTCGACCACGGGCTGCATCTTCTTGCAGTAGCCGCAGTTGTAATCGACGTAACCGACGATGACGACGTCCGCGTTCTCGCTGCCCAGGAAGGGCACGCCGGGGTCGCGGATCAGATCGTTGAACCCGATCAGGCCCGAAGTCGCTGCACTTGCACCCGAGGCCAGGTCGTCTGCGTCTCTGGCGACGGCGGGGCCGCAGCCGGCCAGCGCCAGGACAGCGACGAGAGCGGGCAGGAGGGGGCGCGTCATGGGTGGGACTCCGTCAGAGAAGAAGTTCGGTTCAGCCGCGCGATTTCCGCAGCGATCCGTTCGGGCGCGATTTCGCCTGTATGGGCCTGGGCCAATCGGCCGTCGGCGTGAAGGAAGAGGGTCACGGGGATGCCCACCGTGCGATAATGGCGCTGTGTCGCCATGGCGGGGTCTAGCAGCAGGTGGTCGAAGCGGAGGCCCTCACGCTCAAGGAAGGCGCGTACGGCCTCTTCGCCCTCGCCTTGATTGATCAGGAGGAAGCGGACATCGGGATGGTCCCGCTCGGCTTGCAGTAGAGCGGGCATCTCTCGTCGGCAGGGGGCGCACCAGGTGGCCCACAGGTTGATGACGGTCGGTCGCCCATCCAACGACGCCAGATCGACCGCCGGACCGTTGAGGGCGGTCAGGGTCAGGGCGGGAGGCGGCAGGGGCTCAGTCGACGCCAGTTGATAGGTCATGGTGAAGACCAAGGCCGCTGCCGACAGGGGCGCAACGGCCCAGAGGCGTTCTTGCGTGGTGCGCAAAAGGAAGAACAGCGATAGGCTGGCGACCGGCAGAACCCAAAGCCAGATGAACCCGCCCTGCCATACCGCCAAGGCGCGCAAAGGGGCGTCGCTGAAAGAGGCCCAGTGAACGATGACGTGGGCCAGTCTTGCGGCGGCCAGACCGCCGATGACGACCACGGTGCTCCACAGGTTGAAGCGCTGGCTGACGCGGCTGGCTAGCAGACCTGTCCCGATCAGAAAAACAAAGACGCCCGCTAGAATGGCGAACCGTTCGCCCGACAAGATCAGAGGGCCGAGGACGATGGTGTTCACGCGGCGGCTCCGGCACGTTTCAGGGCGTCCAGCATAGGCTGGATCGAGGTTTCGCCGACCAGACGCGTATCCGGCGCCTCGCTGGCGGAGCGGGACATGAAGATCAAGGTCGGCGGCCCCGCCACGAGGTAGCGTTTCATCATTGCGTGGGCCTCGGGCGTGCTGCGGGTGAGGTCGACCTGGATCAGATCGACTTCGGCCAGGCGGGCGACGACGTCCTGATTCTGGAACACCCGCCGTTCCATCACCCTGCAGCTGACGCACCAGTCGGCGGTGAAATAGACGAGGGCCGGGCGTTCTCGCGCGGAGGCCGCCGCCAGGGCGCGATCCAGCCCTGGTTGATCCACGACGACGGCGGCTGGCTGTGCGGCGATGGCGGCTGTCGGGGAAGAGCGCGTCAGGGGCGCCAGGGGACGCCAGGGATCGACGGCCCCTAGGCTGAGGCCGCCCAGAAGCAGGACGCCCCAGGTCGCCGCCGCCAGACCTGCCGCGCGGCCGAAGCGGCTCGATAGCTTCGTGCTGGCTGGACTGAACAGGCCAAGCGCTGCGGCCAGAGCCAGGGCCAGTGCAGCCCCGAGCGCAAGCGTGGCGGCGGGTGGAAGAATACGGCTGGCCAGCCACCAGGCGATGCCCAGAAAGACGAAGCCGAACACCATCTTGACCCGGTCCATCCACGGGCCGGCCTTGGGCAGGAACCGTGCGCCGGCCGTACCGAACGCGATCAGAGGCAGACCCTTGCCCAGTCCCAGGAAAAACAGGGCCGCAGCACCGAGCAGGATGTCGCCGGTCTGAGCGATATAGAGCAGGGCGCCCGCTAGCGGGGCGGTGACGCAGGGGCCGACGATCAGGGCCGAGACGAAGCCCAATCCCGCCGCGGACAGTAGGGTGCGGCGACCATGGCCGTCGTCGCGCGACAGACGGCTGGTCCAGGCGGAAGGCAACTGCAATGTGAAGGCGCCGAAGGTCGAGATCGCCAGGACGACAAAGATGACAGCCACCGCGCCGACCGCCCAGGCCGACTGCAACGCCATCTGCAAGTTCTGGCCTGACCAGGCGGCGGCCACGCCCAGCAGGGCCAGGGCGCTGGACAGACCCAGGACATAGGCGATCGACAAGACCAGGCCGCGCCGTGACCCACGACCGTCGGCGCCGCGCCCAATGACGCCGGCCAGAATGGGGTACATGGGCAAGATGCAAGGGGTGAAGGCCAGCAGGACGCCGAAGCCGAAGAAGGCCGCCAACACCCAGGCCGCGCCGCCTTTTAACGCCAGTCGTCCTACGAAGCTGTCGTCCTTGGCTTTCGCCGGCAGAACAGCCGAGGCGGTCGCTGGGGCAGACGTCACGGGATTGTCAGTGGGGGAAACGACCGAGGCGTCCGGGGCGACGGCCACAAGGGCGGCGGCCGGGGCGATCTCGGCGTCGACTTCAGGCGTGTCGATATAGGCCTTGGGACGAGCAGGGACGGTCACCGTTCGCGTTGTGGGCGGATAGCAGATCGAGTCTTCCAGGCAGCCTTGGTAGGTAATGCTGATCGACGACGGCGCGCCGGCCTGGGCCAAGGTGTCCGCAGACATGACGGCGCGACCGATGTCCCGCCAGATGTCGACCACTCCGAAGTCTGGATCGTCCTTGGATCGGCCCTTGGCCAGATCAAGGGGCAGAGGCGCGGCGCTCGGGGCGACGGCGACGGCGGTGTGTTCGCGATATAGATAGTAGCCTGGCGCGATGGCCCAGACGAAGCTCAGATCGCCGTCAGCCTCTCGCGCTAAGGTCAAGGCGAAGGCCTCGTCCGGCGACAGCGGCGTCTCAATTTGAGCTGACGCAGGAAACGCAAAGACAAGGGCTGCGAGGCAGGCGAAGGATAGGCGTTGCAAGAAACTCATCTCTGACTGCTGGCGGCGAGAGCTTAAGTGGAGCTTAAGCCGAGGCCCGCATGCCGAAATGAGAGGCTCGCCGTAGAAGATGGCCCGGTTCGGGCAACGAATCAAAAAACTGCGGTGAAGCGGTACAGTTCTCTGTTGAGCAGGACCGTGCAGACGAATTCAGGCTACGCAACGGCAGGAAAGCGATGATCGCCTGAACGCGGCCTCCGCTCAGCCAGAGACCGGCGCTGGCGCTTTGGTCGGCCTATGGACCTCCGGCTGGGTCGATTGGCGCCGTCAGGGCGATGCGACTGTGACCTTGCCGTTCGTGACCGAACCCTTTCGCCTATCTGGGTTTTGTCCTCGACCGTCACCTTGCCCGGCGCGGTCTACGCCAGCGGGTGCCCGGCGGAAGCCTTCTATGTGCGGCTCGACGCTCACAACATTACGCTGGACGGCTTCACCGAAACCGGCGGCGGCCTATTTGCCCTGAACTGATCGAACAGAGAAATCTGTCGGCCAACCTGGGCGCGTCCTGGCGCCATGTGGACCTTGATCGTCAGTCTGTCTCTGGAACGCCCCACAGGCGCGCAATCCGGAGCGAGCGCCGCGGATGCATTGCTGGTGCAACGCTCAATCCCCCTCGTCGTTGTTTCACGAGGAAGAACGACATGAAGCCTTTCGCGGCGCTCTCCTCCCGCGATTTCAGCCCATCACAGACAAGCACGACTGAAGGAAACACCATGCCCAAGCCGCCCGTAGCAGACGCCCGCCCCGGTGAGGGCGGCGAACTTCATCAGACCGCCTCTACGCCTGACATGCGCCTTACGACCAACCACGGCGTGCCGGTCAGCGACGACCAGAACTCGCTGAAGGCGGGCCGCCGCGGCTCGACCCTGCTCGAGGATTTCGTGCTGCGCGAAAAGATCCAGCACTTCGACCATGAGCGCATTCCAGAGCGCATCGTCCACGCGCGGGGATCGGCCGCCCATGGCTTCTTTGAACTGACCGACAGTCTGGAAGACTACACAACGGCCAAGATCCTGACTGAGGTTGGAAAGAAGACCGAGGTCTTCACGCGCTTCTCGACGGTGGCGGGGGGCGCGGGGTCGGTGGACACGCCGCGCGACGTGCGAGGCTTCGCCGTGAAGTTCTACACGACCGAAGGCAACTGGGACCTGGTGGGCAACAACATCCCCGTCTTCTTCATCCAGGACGCGATCAAGTTTCCGGACCTGATCCATGCCGTGAAGATGGAGGCGGACCGCGGCTATCCCCAAGCGGCCAGCGCCCATGACACCTTCTGGGACTTCATCAGCCTGATGCCCGAGAGCACGCACATGGTGATGTGGGCCATGTCCGACCGGGCGATCCCGCGGTCTCTGCGCATGATCGAGGGGTTCGGGGTCAACACTTTCCGACTGATCAACGCCAAGGGCGATGCGACCTTCGTCAAGTTCCACTGGCGCCCGAAGCTGGGAACCCAGTCGACCTGCTGGGACGAGGCGGTCAAGATCGCCGGCGCCGACCCGGATTATCATCGCCGCGATCTGTTCGAGGCCATCGACCAGGGCGATTTCCCGGAGTGGGAGTTCGCGGTTCAGCTCTTGAGCCAGGCCGAGGCGGACGCCCTGCCGTTCGATGTTCTGGACGCGACCAAGCTGATCCCCGAGGAGACCCACCCGCTTCGGGTCATTGGCCGCATGGTGCTGAATCGCAACCCGGACAACTTCTTCGCTGAAACCGAACAGGCCGCCTTCCTGCCGACCAACATCGTGCCGGGCATTGACTTCTCGGAAGATCCCCTGCTGCAAGGCCGGCTTTTCTCCTACCAGGACACGCAGCTGTCGCGTTTGGGAACGGTCAACTTCCACCAGATCCCGATCAACCAGGCCAAGGGCTGTCCCTTCCAGAACTTCCAGCGCGACGGCCACATGCAGACCCAGGTCTTCAAGGGACGCGCCAACTATGAACCCAACAGCCTGGCCGAGGCGGGCGAGGAGGGCGGGCCGCGCGAGGACCCGCAGGGCGGCTTCCGCACCGCCGCCGTGGCGATGGAGGGCGAGAAGGTCCGGCTGCGCGCCGAGAGTTTCGCCGACCACTACAGCCAGGCGCGGCTCTTCTTCCGCTCGCAGACCGAGATCGAGCAGGCCCACCTGGCCAGCGCCATCGTGTTCGAGCTCTCGAAGGTGTCCCTTGACCATGTGCGAAACCGGGTCGTGGCCAATCTGCGTAATGTCGATGAAGACCTGGCGAAGCGGGTGGCGAACGGGCTGAATCTGCCGCTGCCCCAGGCCGCGAAACCCGCGGTCGATCCGATCGATCTGGAGCCGTCGCCCGCCCTCAGGATCGTCGGCAAATATCCGGACACGCTGAAGGGCCGCAAGGTCGCGATCCTGGTGGCTGACGGGTCTGACGGCGCCGTGGTCGCGGGTGTCCGCAAGGCGGTGGAAGGCGACGGCGGCGCCGTGTTTATCGTCGCGCCCAGGGTGGGCGGAGCGACGCTGGCTGACGGCTCCATGCTGGCCATCGACGGTCAGTTGGCGGGGAGCCCATCGGTGCTCTTCGATGCGGTCGCGGTCGTCCTGTCAGACGACGGATGCGCCCAGCTTCTGAACGAGTCGGCGGCCGTGGACTTCCTCAGGGACGCCTTCGGCCACCTCAAGGCCATCGGCCATACGTCCGAGGCTCGACCGCTTCTGGACCGAGCGGGGATCAAGCCTGACGAGGGGGTTGTCGATCTGTCGACGGCGAAGGCGGGGGACCTCCTGCCGCCGGCCCGCACGCGTCAGTGGGCGCGGGAGCCTGCCGTGCGCACTCTGGCCTGATCATCTTGTCTACCGGGCTTGGTGCAGGAAGGGCGGGCGTCACGCGGCGACGTCCAGCCCTTCCTGTATCAGGGACGGCATGAGGGGCTCGAGCGGGAAGCCGAGATCGGGATTGCTCCGCACCTCGATCAGACGTTCACCGTGATAGAGGCAGAGGGTGGAGAAGCCGAACCACTCGGCCATGACCGGGTCTAACGCCTTACGCGCCGAGGCGTCGTCTCTGGCGTCCAGGACTCGGATTTCCCGCGCCGGGACGCCTGGCATGTTAACGATGCAATAGTATGAAATCACGCGACTTTCCTAAAGTTGCGGCCTCAAACGACTTTGCAGCCGAAGGGTTCCTCGTCTCGCCCGATTGAGCCGGCGTCTTATCGGCGCAGATGCATCGCTGCTGTCGTAGCGCTCTCGTGGGCGGGCGTCGGCGGGGCGCAGGAAGGAGCGAGCGCGGAAAGGACCGGCGTGGCTTGAGAAAAACCAACACAGGTTATTGCGTTGGCGGCTGCGACCTCTAGGCAGGAAGGCTTTCGTCGTTCACCTGAGGTCAGACTGCTGATGAAGTCGTTCCGTCGCCCGTCTCCGGGCTCGAGGGCCGAAGCCTTGTCCACAATCGGGCTGGGTCTGGTTCTGGCCTTTTTCCTCGCGACGAGCACGGTGGCCTGGTTCAACGTCCAGGTTCTGCGGGCGAACAACCAGCAGATCATTCACACGCATAAGGTCATCGTCGCTGTCGACGAACTCCTGGCAACGGTTCAGGACGCCGAGACCGGACAGCGAGGATATCTGCTCACCGGCAATCCTCTTTATCTTCAGCCCTACGAGCTGGCTTCGGCGGCCGTGAGCCGCCGCCTGGAGGATGTGGCCGTTCTGACCCGGGACAATCCGGTGCAGCAGGCCCATGTGCGGCAGGTCCGCAGACACGTCGACGCCAAGATGACCGAGCTGGACGCCACGATCCAGACGCGCCGCGCGGACGGGCTGCAGGCTGCCGTGGCCAGGATGAACACGGATCGCGGCAAGGCGGAGATGGACGCCATCAGGGCCGAGGTGAACCTGATGAGGCAGGAGGAGCAGAAGCTTCGCCTCGCGCGCCTCGAGGAAATGGACGCTGCCTACACCACTGCCTTGATCAGCGGGGTCCTGTCCGGCCTCCTTGGCGCCGCCCTGACCCTGGCCATTTACGCTCTCATCCGGCGTAGCGCCCGTCAAAGGGCTCGACAGGAGTGGATTCACAAGGGCCAGGTCGGTCTGGCGGACGCCATGATGGGTGACCAGTCGGTCGAGCAACTGGCCGACAGCATTCTCGCCTATCTGGCGCGGTATGCCGATGTTCAGGCGGCGGCCCTCTTCAAGGGAGAGGGCGGCGTGTTTCGGCGAGTCGCCGCGCTCGGCGTTCCGGCCGACGCGCCGATCCCGGCGCGTTTCGGTCCGCGCGAAGGCCTGTTGGGGCAGGTCGCCGCCGAAGGGCGCGCTTTGGCCGTGCCGGACGTGCCGGAGGGCTATCTGACGATCGGCTCGGCGCTGGGACGCGACAAACCCCGACACCTCGTCATCGCTCCGGGCCGGGCTGACGGCGAGATCAACGCCGTGCTCGAACTCGGCTTCCTGCGTCTTCCCGATGATCGCCTGATGGCGCTTCTGGAGGAGACGGCGCCGCTGATCGGCACGGGCTTGAGGTCGGCCCGCTATCGCGCCCGACTGCAGGACATGCTGGAGGAGACCCAGCGCCAGTCCGAGGAGCTTCAGGTCCAGAGCGAAGAGCTTCGGGTCTCTAACGAGGAACTGGAAGAGCAGGGGCGCGCCCTTAAGGAATCCCAGGTGCGTCTGGAACAGCAGCAGGCGGAACTGGAACAGACCAACAGCCAGCTCGAGGAGCAGGCTCAGGTGCTGGAAACCCAGCGTGATGATCTGGAGCGCGGATCGGCGGCCCTCGAGCTCAAGGCGCGGGAGCTGGAGCAGGCCAGCCAGTACAAGTCCGACTTCCTCGCCAACATGTCCCATGAGCTGCGCACGCCGCTCAACTCGCTCCTGATCCTGTCGAAACTGCTGGCCGACAATCCCGACGAGACCCTGTCGGAGGAGCAGGTCAAGTACGCGCGCACGATCCAGTCCTCGGGCAATGATCTCCTGACCCTGATCAACGACATCCTCGACCTGTCCAAGATCGAGGCCGGCCATATCCAGGCGCGCCCTGAGGCGGTGTCCTTGCAACGCCTGGGCGATGACATCCGGCAGATGTTCCAGCCGGTGGCCGACGAGCGCGGCCTCGCCTTCGAGATCGATCTGGGATCGGGCGATGACGTGCTTGAGACGGATCGCCAAAGGCTTGAGCAGATCCTGAAGAACCTTCTGTCGAACGCCTTCAAGTTCACCGAGAAGGGCAAGGTGACGCTGTCCGTCTCGGCCATCGGCGCTGACGAAGTGGCATTCGCCGTTTCGGATACGGGCATCGGTATCGCCCCGGACCAGCAGAAAGGCGTGTTTGAAGCCTTCCAGCAGGCGGACGGCACCATCAGCCGGCGCTACGGCGGGACCGGCCTGGGCCTGTCCATCTCACGTGAACTCGCGCGTCTGCTCGGGGGGCGTATCCGCCTCGAAAGCCAGCCGGGCGAGGGCAGCGTCTTCACCCTGACCCTGCCGCGCACCTACGACGCCGCGCGCGTGGCGCCGCGAGAGGCGCCGACCGGCGTGTCCATTGCGGCTTCGGCGGCTGCGACGCCCGTTGCGGCGGAAGCAAAGCCCTTGGCCCGGACTCTGGATGATGATCGCGATCATCTGGCGGGGACGCGCCGCCTGCTCATGGTGGTGGAGGACGATGACCGTTTCGCCGCCATTGTCCGCGACCTGTCGCGGGAGATGGGGTTCCAGTGCATTCTGGCAGGCACGGCTGAGGAGGCCGTAAAGCTGGCCAAGCGGTATCGCCCCAATGCCGTGGTGCTCGACATCGGTCTGCCGGATCAGTCCGGCCTCACGGTGCTGGACGTGCTCAAGCGCGACGACGAGACCCGCCATATTCCCATCCATGTCGTCTCTGCCGACGATCACAGCCAGACCGCCCTGTCGCTCGGGGCGATCGGCTATGTGATGAAGCCGGTGGCGCGCGAGGCCCTGGCCGATGTGCTCCGTTCGCTGGAGGAGAAGCTGACGCGGACGGTGCGTCGCGTGCTCATCGTCGAGGACGACGTGGTTCAGCGCGAGGCAGTCAGCAAGCTGCTGGAATCCAGGGATGTGGAGACGGTCGGCGTCGGGACGGCGGCGGAATGTCTGCAGCAACTCAAGAGCCAGACTTTTGACTGTATGGTGCTGGACCTGACCCTGCCGGACGCGTCGGGATTCTCGCTTCTGGAGACGCTCAGCCGCGAGAGCGGGCAGGGCTATCCGCCGGTCATCGTCTATACTGGCCGCGACCTGTCGCCGGAACACGAGCAGCAGCTTCGCCGCTATTCCAGCTCCATCATCATCAAGGGCGCCAAGTCGCCTGAACGGCTGCTGGACGAGGTCTCCCTGTTCCTGCACCAGGTGGTGTCGGAACTGCCGCCCGAGCAGCAGAAGATGATCCGCAAGGCTCGCCACCGCGACGCCGTGCTGGAAGGACGGCGGATCCTCATCGTCGAGGACGATGTGCGCAACATCTACTCCCTGACCAATGTGCTGGAACCGCGCGGCGCTCGCATCGAGATCGCGCGCAACGGCAAGGAGGCCATCGAGCGGCTGGAACGGTCTGCTGAAGATCCGGCGCAATCCATCGACCTGGTCTTGATGGATGTCATGATGCCCGTCATGGACGGCCTGACCGCCACGCGTGAACTAAGGAAGGACCCGCGCTGGCGTGATCTGCCGGTGCTGATGTTGACGGCCAAGGCCATGCCCGACGATCAGGAGCGCTGCATGGCAGCGGGGGCCAACGACTACATGGCCAAGCCTCTGGATGTGGACAAGCTGCTGTCGCTCGTACGCGTATGGATGCCGCGTTGAGTCCGGTCGCCCCCCACGAGGTGGAAGACATAGAGATCCAGCTGCTGCTGGAGGCGTTGTTCCAGCGCTACCACTATGACTTCCGTCATTATGCGCGAGCCTCGATCAAGCGCCGCCTGCTCCAGGCGCGCACCCATTTCGGGCTGCCGAGCCTGACGGCGCTTCAGGAGCGCGTCCTGCATGACCCGGAGATGCTGCCGCTGCTTTTGGGCTTCCTGACGGTGCAGGTCAGCGAGATGTTCCGTGACCCCGCCTATTTCCGAGCCCTGCGCGAGCAGGTGCTGCCGCATCTGAGAACCTATCCATCCCTGAAGGTGTGGATCGCGGGATGCAGCGCTGGCGAGGAGGTCTATTCGCTCGCCATCCTGTTCCGTGAGGAAGGTCTGTTCGACAGGACGATGTTCTACGCCACGGATATCAATCCTGACGCGCTGCGGGCGGCGGAGGCCGGCGTCTATTCGCTGGATCGCATCCGAAAGTTCACCGAAAATCACCAGAAGTCAGGCGGTCGCACCTCGCTGTCGGACTACTACACGGCCGACTACGGTCGGGCGGTGTTCGACAAGTCCCTGAGGGCCAATGTCGTCTTTTCGGACCATAGCCTGGTGTCGGATGCCGTCTTCGGCGAGATGCAGCTGATCTCATGCCGCAATGTGATGATCTACTTTGATCGCCCGCTGCAGGATCGCGCCGTCGGCCTATTCAAGGACTCGCTGGCTCGCAACGGCTTCCTGGGCATCGGTTCCAAGGAGAGCTTGCGCTTCTCGCGGCACGCCGGCGCCTTTGCCGACTTCGTCCCGGAAGAGAAGATCTATCGCAGGCGCGAGCCATGACCGCTGATCCTGCTCGAGCTCTCGTGATCGGCGCCTCGGCCGGAGGGGTGCAGGCCCTGCTCGCCATCCTGCCGGAGCTGCCTGCCGACTTTCCCTTGCCGGTCCTGATCGTCCTGCACGTGCCCGCCGACCGCAGCAATGTTCTGGCGCCCCTGTTCGCGTCCAAATGCGCGCTGACCGTCAAGGAGGCGGAGGACAAAGAACCGACGCAGCCGGGCGTGGTCTATTTCGCCCCTTCCGATTATCACCTTCTGGTCGAGGCGGACGGCGCTCTGGCCCTCTCGTCCGACGAACTGGTCAACTACTCCCGCCCTTCCATCGACGTCCTGTTCGAAAGCGCCGCCGACGCCTATGGCGCGGGGCTGGTCGGCCTGGTTCTGACTGGCGCCAATGAGGATGGGGCGGCGGGATTGAAGGCGGTCGCCGCCGCCGGCGGTCTGACATTCGTCGAAGACCCTGCCTCCGCCTATGCCCGCCCCATGCCGGAGGCCGCCCTTCGCGCCTGCCCGGCCGCACAAGTGATGTCGCTCGCGCGCATTCCCGAAGTTTTGAAAGGCCTTGGACAAGCATGACTAGCCCGGAGAAGCCGATCCATCTCCTGCTTGTGGACGATCTCGAGGAGAACCTGCTCGCCCTGGAAGCTCTGCTGAAGCGTGACGGCGTGGTCTGTCTCAAGGCCCGCTCCGGCGACGAGGCTCTGGAACTTCTGCTGGTGCATGACTTCGCCCTCGCCCTGGTGGATGTCCAGATGCCGGGGATGGACGGTTTTCAGCTCGCGGAGTTCATGCGCGGCAACGCCAATGCGCGGCACATTCCGATCATCTTCGTCACGGCGGGCAGCGCCGACCAGCAGCGCCGCTTCAGGGGCTATGAGGCCGGGGCCGTGGATTTCATCCAGAAACCCGTCGAGACGGACATCCTGAAGAGCAAGGCGAACGTCTTCATCCAGCTCTACCGCCAGAGGCAGGAGATCCTCTCGCATCGAGACGAACTCAAGGCCTATGCGGCCGCCCTCAGCGCCGCCGACCGCCGCAAGAACGACTTCATCGCCATGCTGGGGCACGAGCTGCGCAATCCCGTCATGGCCTTTAGGGCGGGGCTGCAATTGCTCGAGCGGCAGACTGATCCCGAACGCAGCGCCCTGATCCACGCGCGGATGGAGGTGCAGGCCCATCATCTTTCGCGGCTGATCGAGGATCTGCTGGACGTGGCGCGCATCGACCAGGGCAAGATCTCGCTGAAGCGCGAGCGGGTGACTGTGCAGAGCATCATCGACTCGGCGGTCGACACAAGTCGGCCCAAGATCGACGCAGGCCGCCACGACCTGACGGTCGACATGCCGGGGTCTCCGATCTGGCTGGACGGCGACTTCACGCGTCTGTCGCAGGTGGTGAGCAATCTGCTGACCAATGCCGCCAAATACACGCCGTCGGAGGGCCGCATCCAGGTGTCGGCCAACAGGGTCGAGGATCGTGTGCGGATCGATGTCGCTGACAACGGGGTCGGCGTGCCGGAAGAGATGCAGGTCCGCGTCTTCGACCTGTTCACCCAGTCCAAGGGGCCTGACGACCGATCGCGCGAAGGCCTCGGCATCGGGCTCGCCCTGGTACGCGAACTCGTCGAAATGCATGAGGGCGCCGTCGAGTTGGAAAGCAACGGGCCGGGGTCAGGCAGCCGGTTCACGGTCTGGTTCCCGGTCGTCGGCTAGGGGCTCTGCGGCGTTCAGTTTGCTTTCATGCACTCGGGAACCAGCTGAGAAGTCGAAGGTTCGTACTGCGAATGTAGAGCTTGTCGCCTGCCGCTGGCCGGTCGACGCTTTGGAGGAGCAGGGCATGCAGAAATCGGTTTCGGCGAGCGAGAAACGGGCGCAGCCCATGGCGCCTGAAAAGGCCAAGGCTGAAGCCGTGGCGAAGGCGCGTTCCGTCGCGCCTGATCTCGCCGCGCGCATCGGCAGCACGCCGGCCACCAAGTTTCGGGGTGATCCCGATATCTTCGGGCGGCTGGTGGAGGACCATGATCGCCACCGTGCGCTTCTGGCCATGATGGAGAATACAGAGGGGAAATCTCCCGACCGGGTGCGTCTCTTCGACGAACTGGTTCATGAACTGAAGGCTCACGCCGCCGCCGAGGAGCAGGCGCTGTGGTCCAGCGTGCTGAGAAATCCCGCCACGACGGATTTCGCCCGTCATGCCGTCGCCGAGCACAAGGAGATCGATGATCTCCTGGCGGATCTGGCCGCGCGGGACATGGCCTCTCCCGGCTGGATCCGCCGCTTCGCCGCCCTGCGAGAAGAATACCTCCATCACATCCGGGAGGAAGAGCAGGAGCAGTTTGTCGCGGCTGAAAAGGCGTTGAGCCCGGCTGATCTCCGCCACATGCGCACCGTCTTCAACCGGCGCAAGAAGGAAGAGAAGGCGACCGCCGAGGTCGAAAAGAAGATCCGCCTTAAGGCGTGATGTCCTTGCGCCGGGGGGTGTCGCGCCCGAATGGCCAGCCGGCATTGAGTGTGCCGCCGCGACGTTGACTGACGAAACTGAGGGGGCGGCGACACGTGACATTGCAACAAGGGCTGGCGTTCGGACTGATTGCGCTGACGATCGGCGCCTTCATCTGGGGCCGGTTTCGCTACGATCTGGTGGCGGCGGTCGCCCTCGTGGCGGGCCTCGTCCTGGGGGTGGTTCCGGCGGAGGCCGCCTTTGACGGGTTCAAGAATGATGTCACGGTCATCATCGCCTGTGCGCTGATCGTCTCCGCGGCCTTTGCCCGCTCGGGGATTATTGAAGCGGCGATGCGCCGGGTTCTGCCGCTGTTGAAGACCGAGCGGAGTCAGGTGCCGGTGCTGACCGGGGTCGTCACCCTGCTGTCCATGGCGACCAAGAACGTCGGAGCACTGGCGATCATGATGCCGGTGGCCCTGCAGGTGGCCCGCCGCACCGGGTCAGCGCCGTCACGACTGCTGATGCCTATGGCCTTCGGGGCCATGGCGGGAGGGATGGTGACGCTGGTCGGAACAGCGCCGAACATCATCGTCGCCCAGGTGCGCCAGGAGGTCGTGGGCCAGTCGTTCGGCATGTATGATTTTGCGCCAGTCGGTCTCGGCCTGACGGCCATCGCCCTGGCCTTTCTCGCGTTCGGCTATCGGCTGCTGCCCAGGGAGCGCCACAGCGCCGCTGTGATGAACGCGGCTCTCGATGAGAACGCCTACGTCACCGAGGTCAGCGCTCCTGACGACTGGGCGCCCGGGTCCATGACGGTGTCAGCCCTGATGAGGTGCGGGGAGGGAGAGGTGCGGATCATGGCCCTGATCCGCAACGGCAGGCGCCGAGCGAATCCGCGTGGGAACGTGGTCGTCAAGGCGGGGGACATCCTGCTCGTCGCAGGCGAACAGCAGGGGCTTGAGGCCTTTCTGGCTACGGCGCGTCTGAAGTTGATCCGGGAGAACCGGCCCATCGCTACCGAGAGCGCCTCCGAAGAGATAGCGGTCATTGAAGCCGTCGTCGGCCGTAACTCACCGTTGCAGGGCCAGTCCGTTCGGCAGTCCGACCTCTACGGGCAACATGGCATCAACCTGCTAGGTGTGTCGCGCAGCGGTTACGAACTGACCCAACATCTTCGGACAGCCAAGCTGGCGTCGGGCGACATCCTTCTGCTTCAGGGCGCGGAGCAGAGCTTGCCGACTGCGCTGAAAGCCCTCGATCTGCTGCCCTTGGCCGAGCGGGAGGTGCGACTGGGTAGTCGGCGCAAGCGCTTCCTGCCCGCCGTCGTCTTGGCGATCGCCATGATCCTCGTTGGGTTCGGCCTTGCCCCGGTCGCCGTGGCCTTCTTTGGCGCGGCCGTGGTGATTGTGGCTATGGGCGGGCTGAAAATGCGGGAGGCCTACGCCGCCCTGGACGGACCGCTTCTGGTCCTCATCGCCGCCCTGATCCCGGTTTCGGACGCGATCCAGCAGACCGGCGGTTCCGAGCTGATCGCGGGCCTGTTGAGACATGTCTTCAGCGGGCTGCCCGGGGTGCTGGCGATTGGCGGGGTCATGTTGGCCTCAATGGCGGTGACCCCCTTCCTGAACAATGCGGCGACGGTCCTGATCGTCGCGCCGATCGGGGCCACCCTGGCCAGGCAACTCGGGTTCAATCCCGACCCCTTCCTGATGGCGGTGGCGGTGGGGGCGGCCTGTGATTTCCTCACCCCCATCGGACACCAGTGCAACACCCTGGTGATGGGGCCGGGCGGCTACAAGTTCTCCGACTATCCCAGATTGGGCGCGCCGCTCAGCCTGCTGGTGCTTCTGGCCGGGCCGCCGCTGATCCTGCTGTTCTGGCCTCTGCACGTCTAAGGAAGAGAGTGGAGGTTTTGATCAACCAACCATGGATCGTTGATCAGGCCGCATCTTCTCATAGGAGACGGCCGCGACGCGCCGAGCCAGCAGGTAGCCGGTCGGGGGCGCGCGAAAAAGCCCGGTGAATGCGGGGTCTCGCAGATTAAGTCCCCCGGCATAGGCGCCGAAGGCGGGCAGGATCAGGCGGCTACCGTCGGAGGCAAAGCAGCGACGGCGAATGCTTCCTGCCGGGCCGCTGATGCGTGCGCAGGGGTGGAGGTGGCCCGACACCTCGCCATCGGCGGGGCCGAGGGAGGGCTCGTGGCGTAGCGACAGCCCCGCGACCTCGACCACCTGCGCGGTCTCGCCGCCCAGGTCCCCCGCACCATCGGGATCATGATTGCCGGCGACCCAGATCAGTCTGAGCCTCGCAGCCAGAGCGGCGAGGCGCGCGCGCTCATCCGAGGCGATACGCGCTGATGCGCCGTGGTCATGGAGGGTGTCGCCCAGCAGGACGACGGACCGGGGGGTGAGGGTCGCGACCTCATGCTCGAGCCGGTTCAGGGTCTCGCGCGTGTCGTAGGGCGGCAGGAGCTGCCCGCGCGCGGCGTAGGCCGATCCCTTTTCGAGGTGCAGGTCGGCGACCACCAGCATGCGCTCCCCCGGCAACCAGAGGGCGCCAGACACGCGAAACACGACATCAGCCCCGGCCAGGCGGGTGGCGAAGGCACCGTCCTCGGCCTCCAGCTTTGCGACGCTCAAGACATGGCCTCGTCGATCAGAGCTGCATCCTCCAGCATCATGTCTGCAGCCGAGGTTCCGGGCGCACGCTCCTTGCCGATCTCCATCAACAGGGGCACGGCGAAGGGTGAAACATGCCGGAGCCGCTCGACCCTGATACGGCCTGAGATGCGGGTCAGCAGTTCACCCAGACGCGCCAGGTCCAGAAGGCCGCGCGCGGCGTCCTCGCGGGCGCAGGACAAGAGAAGATGATCGGGATCGTGCCGACGAAGGGTGTCGTAGATCAGGTCGGCGGAGAACGTCACCTGTCGACCATTCTTCTCATGCCCCGGCATGCGGCGCTCGATCAGGCCGCTGATCAGGGCGCATTCCTTGAAGGCGCGTTTCACCATGAAACTCTCGTCCAGCCAGGCTTCCAGATCGTCGCCCAGCATGTCCTGCTGGAACAGGGCGTCGAAATCGAGGCTGTCCATTGGCCGCAGGGACCAGACGCACAGGGCGTAGTCGTTGGCCAGATAGCCGATCGGCCCAACCCCGGCGCGGTCCAGTCGGCGGGTGATCAACATGGCCAGTGTGGCGTGGGCCAACCGACCCTCGAACGGATAGCAGACCATGTAGTGGCGTTTGCCCCGGCTGAAGGTCTCGACCAGAAGATCATCTTCACCAGGCAGACTGGAGTGCGCCTTTTGCGCGCACAGCCACTCGCAGACGTCGGGCGGCAGGCGGGACCATGAGGTTTCGTCGCTCATCATCCGACGAACGCGCTTGGCCAGGAAGCTCGAGAGCGCGAATTTCGAACCGCCCCAACTGGGAACCCTGGGCTCTTTTTCGGTCGAACGGGTGACGATGGCGTCCGTCCCCCTGACTCCTTCGAAGCGCCATATCTCGCCTGCAAACAGGAAGCTGTCGCCCGGGGTCAGCTGTTCGAAATACCACTCCTCGGCCTGACCGATCTTGCGACCAGACCCGTGGCGGCCAGGCAGGCGGATGTTGAGGGTCTGGGCCGTGACGATGACGCCGACATTCATCCGGTGCCGTCTTGCTGTCTCCTCATTGAGCACGCGCCAGCGGCCGTCGCGACCGCGAATGATCCGCCGGAAGCGATCATAGCTTCTAAGCGCATAGCCGCCGGTCGAGACGAAATCGACGACCTGCTCAAAGGCCTCCCAGGAAAGTCCCGCATAGGGTGCGGCCCGGCGCACCTCTTCGTACAGTTCCACCAGGTCGAAGGGCTCGGAACAGGCACAGCCCATGATGTGCTGGGCCAGGACGTCTCGCGCGCCGGTCCTGGGCGGATCGCCGTCGAGCGCGTTTTCCGCCACCGCTTCCACCGCCGCCTGGCACTCCAGCATTTCGAACCGGCTGGCGGGGACAAGAACTGCGCGGGAAGCCTCGTCCAGTCTATGGTTGGCCCGTCCGATCCGCTGCACCAGTCGCGAGGCGCCCTTGGGGGCTGCCAGCTGGATGACCAGATCAACCGCCCCCCAGTCGATGCCCAGATCCAGCGTCGAGGTGCAGACCACCGCTCTCAGTTCCTGGCGCGACATCGCGGCTTCCACCTTGCGGCGCTGTTCGGCGGACAGGCTGCCGTGATGAAGGGCGATCGGCAAGTTGTCCTCATTCAGCCGCCATAGCTCCTGAAAGGCGAATTCCGCCTGCCAGCGGGTGTTGACGAAGACCAGGGTCGTGCGCGCCGACTTGATGGTCTCATAGACCTCGGCCATGGCGTGCTGGGCGGTGTGACCGGCCCAGGGTACGCGGTTTTCGGACAGCAGAACCTCGACCTGCGCCGGCGCGCCCGCCTGACCAAGGACGATGTCGTCGCCTTTGTCCGACAGCCAGCGCCTGACAAGGGCCGGGTCGTTCACGGTCGCCGACAGGCCGACGCAGCGCAGATGGGGCGAAAAGCTTCGCAAACGGGCGAGGCCGAGCGCCAGCAGGTCGCCGCGCTTTGAGCCGTAGATGGCGTGGATCTCGTCGATCACCACGCAGCGCAGGTTCTCGAAATAGTCGCGCGCCCCTTCCCAGGCGCAAAAGAGAGCCAGTTGTTCCGGGGTGGTCAGCAGAATGTCGGGCGGGGCGATCCGCTGGCGTTGGCGGCGGGCCTGGCCGGTGTCGCCGGTGCGGGATTCGACCACGATGGGCAGGTCCATCTCGCGCACAGGTGTCAGCAGGTTGCGTTCCACATCCACGGCCAGGGCCTTGAGCGGCGAGATATAGAGGGTGTGCAGGGCCTTGGGCCCGTTGCGCGGCCCGCGCTCTGCCAGGTCGATCAGACTGGGCAGGAAACCGGCCAGGGTCTTGCCGCCGCCGGTCGGGGCGATCAGCAGCACGTCAGCGCCGCTCTGGGCCTTATCGATCATGGCCAACTGATGCGCGCGCGCCGACCAGCCGCGACTGGAGAACCAGTCATGGAAGCGGGGCGGCAGCCGGTCGGAGACGAGGTCGCAGGTGTCCAAGCGTGGAGATCCCAGGGGCATGAAATCGAATATAGGCGCGTTCTTGTTCTGTTTCACCTCTGCATCGGATGTCGAGCCTGAGGCCGGGCCCTTTGAAGGGCTGGACGAGAGCAACCCCTCGGCCACAAGGCGCGTTCCGTCGTCCGGTCTCAACGCGAGGCTTGGAGGGAAGGCCAAATGGCGGGATTGACCCGGAAACGTGATCTGAGAAGCGGCCGCTCCCTGTGGGCCGACAGTGCTTTCCTTGGCGTGCCCGTCCGCCCCTTGAAGCAGGCGATCTCGGTCGATGTCGCCATTGTCGGCGCCGGGATCAGCGGCGCGCTGATGGCCCATGAGTTGTCGCGGGATCATGAGGTGGCGGTTCTGGATCGCCGCCCGCCGATAATGGGTTCGACCGTCGCCTCAACCGCGCTCCTGCAGTGGGAGATCGACCTGCCGTTGACGACGCTGGCCAAGAAAATCGGGCAGGCCGACGCCTGCCGGGCCTATCTGCGGTCCCGAAGGGCGGTGGACGACCTGGGGCGTATCGTAGCCGACGAGCAGATTCGATGCGGCTTTCAGCCCCGCAAGGCCCTTTATCTGGCTGGCGACGCCTATGGGCGGCGAGCGCTGGAGGCGGAGGCTGAGGCGCGGGCGGCGATCGGGTTGGACAGCCAGTTCCTGACGGCGGCCGAACTGGGGGAGCAGTTCGGCGTCGAGCGGACAGGGGCCATTCTGAGCCGGGGCTCGGCCAGCGCCGATCCGGCCCAGCTGGCGGCCGGCTTGCTTCGGCGCGCGGCGGGACGGGGCGCGCGAATCTATTCGCCGGTCAAGGTCATGCAGGCGGCGTCCGACCCGGACGGGGTCACGCTGCTGACTGACGAGGGCCCGGCTGTTCGCGCGTCGGCGGTGGTCTTCTGCTGCGGCTATGAGCGGCCAGAGGGGGTGTCTGCGCCGGGTTCCGATGTGATCTCGACCTGGGCGCTGGCCTCCAAGCCTGGGACGAAGCTTCCGGCCTGGCTGCGCGAGACCATGGTCTGGGAAGGGGCAGATCCCTACCTCTACATGCGCACCAGTCGGGATGGGCGGCTGATCATCGGCGGCGAGGACGAAGCCTCCGCGACCGCCCATGCCGACCCCGCGCTGATGCGCAAAAAGCGTGACCGAATCCTGGCCAAGGTGAAGCGCCTTCTGCCCGAGGTGGAGATGGAGGTCGACTATGTCTGGGCGGGCGCGTTTGGCGAAAGCGCAACGGGACTGCCCCATATCGCGCCGGTAGAGGGTTTGGATCGCGCCTGGGCGGTCATGGGGTTCGGCGGCAACGGCATCACCTATTCGGTGATTGCCAGCCAGGTGGTGGCGGCCGCACTGAGGGGCGGGAAAGACCCAGACGCCGACCTCTATCGTCGCTGACCTCAGGGCGGGGCGGGAAGCGCGGCTAGTCCAGCATCCGTTCGAGCGTGGCCAATTCGTCGGCCTCCTTGGCCGGCTTGTCCCAGCGGATGCGGCTGATGCGAGGAAAACGCATGGCGACGCCGGACTTGTGGCGTTTGGATCGCTGGAGACCCTCGAAGGCGACCTCCAGCACCAGGCCGAACTCGCGGGTAGCGGTGACGGAGCGGACGGGGCCGAAGCGCTCGACGGTGTGGTCGCGCACGAACTTGTCGAGCTGCTTCAGTTCCTCGTCGGTGAAGCCGAAGTAGGCCTTGCCTACCGGGGTCAGCACATGGATGCCGTCCGCGTCCTCGGTCCAAACGCCGAAGGTGTAGTCGGAATAAAAGCTGGACCGCTTGCCGTGGCCCCGCTGGGCGTACATCAGCACGGCGTCGATCAGGTGCGGATCGCGCTTCCACTTGAACCACGGCCCCTTGGGGCGGCCCGCCTCATACACGCTGTCCAGCCGCTTCAGCATCAGGCCCTCCGCTGACTGCGGATCGCCGGGCGGCGGTTCGGCGCGCCGGGCGGCCAGCCCCTTCCAGGTCTCGAACGGCACCAGGGGCGACAGGTCAATGCGGTCTGAGCCGATGGCGGCGACGAAGGCCTCCAGCCGCGCGCGGCGCTCGGTGAAGGGCAGGGCGCGCAGGTCCTCGCCCTCGGCGGCCAGCAGGTCGTAGGCGCGTATGCCCGCCGGATGGCTGGCGATCAGCTTGGCTTCGGCAGTCTTGCGGTTCAGCCTTTGTTGCAGGTCGCCGAAGGGGGCGACCCGACCATCGCGTAGCACCAGAAGCTCGCCGTCGATGGCGCCTTCATAGTTCAGGGCCGCAAGGACATCGGGAAAGGCGCCGGACACGTCCTCGCCGGTGCGGCTGTAGAGGCGTTTCACGCCGCCTTCGCTGACGGCCTGAACTCGGATACCGTCCCATTTCCATTCGGCGGCGTAGGCGGCAGGGTCGAGGCGGGGCAGGTCGTCGGCCTCGTCGATGGGCTGCGCCAGCATGACGGGACGAAACCGGCCATGGGCCATGGCCGAGGGGCGCTCGGTCTTGCCGTCCAGCCAGGCCAGGAGGTCGGCGTAGGGAGGGGTCTGAGCGTGCCAGACCTCCTGAATGTCCGCGACCTCGACGCCGCCGAAGTCCGCCGCCGCCTGCCAGGCCAGCCGCGCCGAGACGCCGACGCGCAAACCGCCCGTCACCAGCTTCAGCAGCGCCCATCGCCCATCGGCGTCCAGGGCGTCGAGCCAGCTCTCCAGCAAGCCCTGAACCTCGCCGCGTTTGGCCGTATTCAGGGTGTCGATGACCTCGGACAGTTCCGGCTCGCGGTTGGCGCCGTGTCGGGCCGGCCAGATCAGGGCGGCGGTCTCCGCCAGGTCGCCGACATAGTCATAGGACAGGCGGAACAGCTCGGCATCGACGCGGGCCTTGACCGCCTGACGGATCATGGCGGGCTTGGCGGCGGTGAAGGACAGGGCGCCGGTCAGGGCGGCCAGCGCCCAGCCCCGGTCCGGATCGGGCGCATCGGCCAGGTGGTCGCGGATCAGCCGCAGCTTGGCGTTGCGCGACGCCGTGAATGACAGGCGATCCAGCAGGGCGGCGAAGGCGCGCATCAGTCGTCGTCCTCGTCTTCATAGCCGACCAGGTTCAGGGCGCGAGCCGTCAGTCCCTGCAGTTCGGCCCAGCGGCGCAGGGCGTCGTCGCGGCCGTGGGTGATCCAGATTTCCTGCGGCGACAGCTCGGTCAGGGTGGCGGTCAGTTCGTCCCAGTCGGCGTGGTCGGACAGGATCAGCGGCAGTTCGACGCCGCGCTGGCGCACTCGCGCCCGCACGCTCATCCAGCCCGAGGCGAAGGCCGTGACCGGATCGGGGAAACGACGGCTCCAACGGTCGGCGATGGCTGAGGGCGGCGCGATGACGATGCGCCCGGCGAAGTCGGCCTTTGATCCGGTCGCCGGGGCCAGAGGCCCCAAGTCAACGCCGAAATACTCATAGAGGCGGTTCAGCCGTTCGAGCGCCCCATGCACATAGATGGTCTCGTCATAGGCCGCTTCCCGCAGCAACCGGATTACCCGCTGCGCCTTACCCAGGGCATAGGCGCCGACCAGATGGGCGCGCTCGGGGAACTGCTGGACCGAACGCAGAAGGCGGCCGATCTCCTGCGTGTCGGGGGGATGGCGAAAGACTGGTAGGCCAAAGGTCGCCTCGGTAATGAAGACGTCGCTGGGCACGGGTTCGAAGGCGGCGCAGGTCGGGTCGCGGCGACGCTTGTAGTCGCCCGATGCGGTGATGGTCAGGCCGCTGTGGCGCACCGTGGCCTGGGCTGAGCCGAGCACATGGCCCGCGGGGGCCAGCGACACCTCGACGCCGCCCACCTTGAGCCGTTCGCCATAGGTCAGGGCTTGTGTTTGCCCTGCGAAGTCGGCGCCGTAGCGTTCGCCCATGATGGCCAGGGTCTCGGGCGTGGCCAGGACGGCGCCGTGGCCGGCACGCGCATGGTCGGCGTGACCGTGGGTGATGACGGCCCGATCCACCGGGCGCGGCGGGTCGATGTAGAAGTCGCCTTCCGGGCACCATAGGCCGCCAGGCGTTGGTCGCAGGACCGAGGCGAAACCGTGATCGGGCAGGGACATGCGCGTGAGGGTCGCTTTCAAGGCCAGTCGGACATCAGGGCCCGGCCCTGAACAGGGCAGGGAAACGGAGCCATGAAGGTCAGGGTTCCGCCGTCCTCACCATCATACGGTCACGCTGGACCTTTCGGATCATGGAACATATCATGAACGAATGGCGCGTATCGAACTTCGACGAAAGCTCTCCATCCTGTCCGATGCGGCCAAGTATGATGCGTCGTGCGCGTCGTCCGGCGCGCCTAAGCGCAACTCCCTCGACGGCAAGGGCGTGGGCTCGACGGAGGGCATGGGCATCTGCCACGCCTATACGCCGGACGGGCGGTGCGTCAGCCTGTTGAAGATCCTGCTGACCAATTTCTGCATCTATGACTGCGTCTATTGCATCAACCGCTCGTCCTCGAACGTCGAGCGGGCGCGGTTCACGGTGGACGAGGTCGTCGATCTGACCCTGGCCTTCTATAAGCGCAACTATATCGAGGGGCTGTTCCTGTCGTCCGGCGTCGTGCGCTCGGGCGACTATACGATGGAGCAACTGGTCGAGGTCGCGCGCCGTCTGCGCGAGGACCACGACTTTCGCGGCTATATCCATTTGAAGCTGATCCCCGAGGCGGATGAGCGGCTGGTGGCGCTGGCGGGTCGTTACGCCGACAGGCTGTCGGCCAATATCGAGTTGCCGCGCGACGAGGCCTTGGGGCGTTTGGCCCCCGAGAAAGACGCCCGCCTGATCCGCAAGACCATGGGGCAGGTGCGGCTGCGGCTGGAGGCGGCCAAGCCGGAGAAGCGGGACCGGCTTCGTCCACCGGCCTTCGCGCCGGCCGGTCAGTCGACCCAATTGATCGTCGGCGCGGACGGAGCGCCGGACACGGAAATCCTCGACCGCAGCGCCTCTCTCTATGGCGGCTATGGCTTGCGTCGGGTCTATTATTCAGCCTTCAGCCCCATTCCCGACAGTTCCAGCATTCTGCCGCTGTCCAAGCCGCCGCTGATGCGGGAACATCGGCTGTATCAAGCCGACTGGCTGATGCGCTTCTACGGCTTCAGCGCGCCCGAGATCGGGGAGGGCGCGTCGGACGGTATGCTGGATCTGGCGGTCGATCCCAAGCTGGCCTGGGCGTTGAAGCGACGCGACATTTTCCCCACCGACGTCAATCTGGCCGCGCGCGAAGACCTTTTGCGCGTGCCGGGGCTGGGGGTGAAGGCGGTGGATCGCATGCTGTCGGTCCGGCGCTATCGCACCTTGCGGCTGGAGGACGTGGCGCGGTTGACACAGTCGATCGACAAGGTGCGGCCCTGGATCGTCGCACTGGACTGGACGCCGGGTGGTTTGACGGATGCGGCCGACCTGCGCGCGCGGCTGGCGCCGCAGCGGGCCCCGGAACAGTTGAGCCTGTTCTGATGCGCACCGTTGTCCTGGCGAGTGAGACGGATTTCGCAGGATGGAAGGCGGCTGCGCGCCGTTTGCGTACTGCGGGCGTAGAGCCCGCCAGCGTACGCTTTGTCACGGCGGGATCTGTTCAGGACGGGCTTTTCGACGTTGATGGGGCGGTTGGCGCAACCGCCGTGGACGGTCCTTTCGTCGTCCCTCGGGCCTTCGTGGAAACGGCAGGCGACCTGATCCTGCACCGCGCCCCGGATCGCTTCGACCTGATGTATCGGCTGCTTTGGCGGCTGCGGGACGAGCCCGATCTGATGCGGGTGGTGTCCGATCCCGATGTCGCAGCGGCGGCCGAGCGGGTGAAGAACGTCCACCGCGCAGCCCACAAGATGAAGGCCTTCGTCCGCTTTCGCGAGACGAGGGAGGCGGACGGCGAGCGCTGGGTCGCCTGGTTCGAGCCGGCGCATCGCGTTCTGGAGAAGACAGCGCCCTTTTTCGCACGCCGATTCAGCACCATGCAGTGGTCGATCCTGACACCGGACGGGACTGCCCACTGGGACGGAGACGCCTTGACCTTCGGGCCGCCGGGGCGTCAGGACGAGGCGCCGCATGAGGACGAGGTTGAGGATTTCTGGCGCACCTACTACGCTTCGACCTTCAATCCTGCGCGTCTGCGCACGCGCATGATGCAGTCGGAGATGCCGAAACGGTATTGGAAGAACCTGCCCGAGGCTTCTCTGATCCCGGGGTTGGTGGCCTCGGCGGCGACCCGCACCGAGATCATGGTCTCTGAACCTTCGTCTCAGCCAAATGAGAAGTTTCAGCGCTTGCGCCCGCCGACCGTTGATCGAACCTCGACCGATGACCTTGTCGCTGCTGACCCCGCGGACCTGGAGCGAGGCCTGCAGAACTGCCGGCGCTGTCCTCTCTGGCGGGATGCGACCCAAGGCGTTTGCGGACAGGGACCGCGCGAGGCGCGGCTGATGATTGTCGGCGAGCAGCCGGGCGATCATGAAGACTTGGCGGGACAGCCCTTCGTCGGGCCAGCAGGTCAGATTCTCGACGCCGCCCTCGCCGAAGCGGGCATTGATCGCTCAGGGGTTTACCTGACCAATGCGGTCAAGCACTTCAAGCATGAGCCGCGCGGCAAGCGACGCCTGCACAAGACGCCCAACGCGGGCGAGGTCCAGGCCTGCCGCTGGTGGCTGGATCAGGAGCGCAGACTTGTTAAGCCCCGGCTGATCCTCGCATTGGGCGCGACGGCGGGCCTGGCTGTGCTGGGGCGAAAGCCATCCATCATGGCGGAGCGGGGCGCGGTGATTGACACGCCGGATGGCGCGCGCGCTCTGCTTACGCTTCATCCGGCCTTTATCTTGCGTGTGCCTGATCTTGAGGAGCGTCGCCGCGCGCGCATGGCCCTTGTCGAGGATCTCAGGATGGCTCGGACAGAAGCGGGGCTGACTTGATCGGGCCAGTGCTCGTCCGCCGTCTTTCAAAGGTGCAAAGCCATGCCAACGAAGACGCGAAAATCGTTTAGCGTGTTGGGGCATGGAATGACTAGGGGAAGCCGTCAGGGCCAACTACGATTAAGCGCGACGATGTCATGGGCTTAATGCCCCCGAGTGGCTCCGCGGGTAGAGGCCGGAAATAGATTGCCAGATTTTTTCATCTGAGCCTGTTTCGTGTCAAAAAACTTATTCACTACAATGTGTTCTGTTTTTCCAAACTGCTGCAAACCGCGTCAGGGCATTTCACCGAGTTTTTGTCTGCTGGATGGGAAGCTGGATGGGAAGGATGGTGGGTGCAAACCAAATTAGGAGCCACTAGAATCGAGGCTCCTGGATGATTTGCAGCGAGCGCGGCGATGGCTTTGAAAGTCAGCAAGCTCACGGATCGAAGTGTCCGTGGCTTCAAGAGCGAGGGCTACTATTCCGACGGAGACGGCCTCTATCTCGTCGTGGCCCGAACGGGCGGACGTAGCTGGATCTATCGCTACCGGTCGGGGGGCGCACGAAGGGACATGGGTCTCGGGTCCATGCTCGACGTGTCCCTGGCGGATGCGCGTCTCGCCCGCGACAGGGCCAAGCAGTCCATCGCTGCTGGGAGGGATCCGTTGGCGCAACAACGCCGCACCGATGCTCTTAGCCTGGAGGCGAGCCCTTCGACCGGGATGGACAGGCCGGCGGTCCGAACCGGCGTCGCGGGGCGGCCCACACTGCTGGCGTGCTGGACGGACTATGTGAAAGCCCAGGAAGGCGGCTGGCGTGGTCGCAAGACCAAGGCCGGCTGGATGCGCTCCATCGAGCGCCACGCTGCCTCAATCAGGCATAGACCGGTCGATGAGATCGACGTCGAGGCCGTTCTGTCCGTACTGACGCCGCTCTGGCTGACCAAGGCGGAGTCAGCCGGCAAGCTGCGCGAGCGGCTCGAAAGAGTGCTGGACTACGCCAGGGTCAGGAAGTTGCGCACCGGCCCGAACCCGGCTGTGTGGAAGGGGAACCTGATCCACCTCTTGCCGCCGCGCCCCAAGCTCCAGCGCGGCCACATGCCGGCCATGCCCTACGAACAGATTCCGGCCTTCATGAAGCGACTCTCGGCCAGCCAGGGCATGTCCGCCCGCGCGTTGGAATATACGATCCTCACCGTGGCGCGCGAGACCATGACCCTGGAGGCTGTCTGGGGCGAGATCAGAGCCGATGTCTGGGCGCTCGACCCGAGCCGCATGAAGGATCGCGCCTTTCGCCAACCGCTATCGACCGGCGCCCAGAGCGTTCTGAAGGCGGTTCGTCCGGCACAGCCGCGACCCAACCAGCTTGTCTTTCCCGGGCCGAAGGGCGGGCCGATGTCCAATATGGCGATGGACATGATGCTGCGGGATCTGGCGCCGGGCTTTACGCCGCACGGCATGCGCTCGACGTTTCGGGATTGGGCGGGCGACGAGACGGACTACGCCCGAGAGACCATCGAGGAGTGTCTGGCGCATGTCGTCGGCGACGAGACCGAGCGAGCCTATCGGCGGAGCGACGCCCTGCGCAAGCGGCGCCAGGTCCTGGAGGCCTGGTCCGACTACTGCCTGTCCGAAATGACGGCGGGCGTCTGTCTGCCGAGACGGGCGTCTGCTTGAGGGCTGCGGTCAGGCTAGGCTCGATTGACGCCGGTCAGCATGATCACCTCGACCTGACCCTTCGCATCCCAGACGTATTCGTAGTGCCCGCCCTGGAGGATGGGCAGGGGCAGGGCGCCCGGGCGGAAAATGCAGGCGTTCACGCCGCCTGGACGGCGCACGCTGTCATAGACGAGGCCATCGACGCCGTCCGGGTCGCCAGGCCAGCGAATATCGGCGGCGAAGGCCTGGGAGGCGCGATAGTCGTCGGGATCGTAGAGCTCCGCACGTTCCGCCTGCAGCCCGCGCAGATCCGCCAGATCCAGGTCCAGATGGACGACAAGTTCTCTCAGCTGGATGCGGTTGGGAAAGCCCCCGGCCGACAGTCGAAGCCGTCTGCCGTTGTGGTGGAGGGTCTCTTCGATCGCCGTCTCGATGTCCGTTGCGCAGTACCAGGCTCCGAGGTCGGGCCCATTGAAACGCCCGCCGCTCTCGGAAGCGTGGAGGAAGGCGGCGTTGGCGAGCGTGGCGGTCGGCCCTGCAGCTAGTGAGCCCGGCGGCATCATCTGCAGGCGCGCCATGGCGAGGAGGCGGCCGTTGGTCATCTCCTCGAGCTGGAAGGCGACGCGGAGCTCTTCCTCGTTCTCGGCGATGTCGTCGAAGACGCCGGTTGTTGGAAAGCGGCTGTTGACCAGGCGGTGGGTACGGGACGTGAAACGCCGCTGCGGCGGCGTGGTCAACGCACGCCCCGCCAAGCGTCGAGGTAGCGCCGGACGTCGTAGAGGTCGGAAATACCGCCATCGGTCATGCGCTCAAGCGGCGAACGGCCGTTGAAGGGGTGGTCGCGGTTCTCCGCCTTCAGCCACCGGACGCCAGCCTGGTCTTCGACGAAGATGAGCCTCAGGCCCTTCAGGATGCCCAGGACGAGGGAGATGCGTTCGAGTTGGTCGCGTGTCAGCGTGGTGGCGTCACCGTTGCGCCAATTGTGTTCAGTCTGGCGCGAGATGTCGCCGAGAACGGCGCGCTTCTGATCGACCGTCAGACCCCATAGGGCCGCCGCCTTGAAGAAGAGCTTGAGGGCCGGGGCGGACATGCGCCTGCGTTCCTGCGGATCCCGCAAGGGCGGGACCGGGTCGAGGGATCTGAGGGCGGCGTCCTGCATAGCCATGGATGCAATGTAGAAGTCTGTACGTCATGGCGCAAGCCATGAAGGGGCGATGGACCTTGTTCATTCCCCTGGTGTCCGCCATCCACGATGACGCGAACAAAACCCGGAGAAAACGCCGGGGGGATTGAGGGGAACATTGCAGACGCACGGTGGAGCCCCATCTCAAGCCTCAACCTGATGAACTCGTCATCGGCCAGGGCCGGGCGACGGGTGGAAAGAGACCGAATGCGCAGCCTGATCCACGACAGCTTCGGCGAACCGGCCGAACTCCTCCATCTGGCGGACCTGCCAACGCCTGAACCTGGCCCTGGCAAGGTCCGCATCCGCACGACGCTGTCGCCGATCCACAATCATGACCTTTGGACCATCCGCGGCAGCTACGGCTACAAACCGCCCTTGCCCGCCATCGGCGGCAGCGAGGCGGTCGGCGTCGTCGAGGCCGTCGGGGAGGGGGTGGACGCCGCTTTGTTGGGGCAGCGGATCGCCGTCGCGGGGGTGCACGGCAGCTGGGCCGAGTACTTCCTGGCTTCGCCGGGCGGTCTGGTTCCCGTGCCGGATGCTGTCAGCGACGAAGCGGCGGCGCAACTGATCGCCATGCCTTTCAGCGCCATCTCCCTTCTGGAGGTCCTGAGCGTGGCCGAAGGCGACTGGATCATCCAGAACGCGGCGAACGGCGCGGTCGGCAAAACCCTAGCCATGCTGGCGAAGGGGCGGGGCGTCAACACAATCAACCTAGTCCGGCGCGACGCTGGCGTGGCTGAGCTGGGGGCTCTGGGCATCGACCATGTGGTTTCCACGGCGACGCCGGACTGGAAAGACCAGGTCCGCGCCCTTCATGGAGAGGCGCCGATCAAGGCGGCGGTGGACTCCATCGGCGGAACATCGAGCGGCGATCTGGCGGACCTGCTCGGCGAAAACGGATTGCTGGTGTCGTTCGGCTCCATGACCGGCGCGGCCATGGAAATTCCCTCCGGCGCGGTGATTTTCAAGCAGCTCACGCTCAAGGGCTTCTGGGGCACCAAGGTGTCGGCGGCCATGCCGTCCGATCAGCGCCGCCGTCTTATCGGCGAGCTTCTGACACGCGTCGCCAGCGGTCAGCTCGAATTGCCGGTCGAGGCCGTATTCGGGCTCGACGAGGCGTCGCGCGCGGTGGAGGCCTCTCTCGCGCCTGGTAAGGCCGGCAAGGTGCTGTTCCGACCTTAGGGCGACCGACTGAGCGGCAGGCCTGGGTCAGCACCGCCACAAGGCGCGCGGATCGTGGCGCCGGCTGCGATCGCGGAATGGTGTTCCAGGCTGTCCCGATTGGCCTGGAACATCACTTCGGCGCGACCGGCGTCGGAGTGGCGCTTGGGCGGGGAGGGCAGGGCACATTAGGCGGAACCTTGTCGCGTCGCGGGGTTTCGTCCACTCCTCAGCTTCGGCGAGGCGCGGCCCGGCCATTCCCCGTCCATTGCCCCCCCGTTTGCGGCGGAGGCGTCGGGTCGCATTCACGTCCGGCGTCCAGTTGAGAATCGCCTGTGCGGCCTTCTCTCACGGGGCGGCGTCCCGTATGGACGACCGCTTGAATTGTGCAGGCGGGTCGTCGTGGCACGGTGACAGGAGAAGGGTCGACATGGCGAAGTATGAGCCTCTTGCTCGCTACCTGCGCCGCCAGAAGACGGCGGAAGTCGAGCTGAGCTTTCGCGATATCGAACGGATCGTGGGCGGGCTTCTGCCAAAGGCGTCGACCGACCCGAAGTGGTGGCGGGCCGAGGATGCGCCTTCAGCCCCGCCGCAGCAGCGCGCATTCGCCCAGGCGGGATACGTTCCCGAGCCGGAACTGAAAACCGAACGCGTGCGCTTCGTGCGCGCGGCGTCGCGGAGCCCTTCGGCGTCGGACGCTCGGGCGGACTGAGATCGCCCGGCGTCGGTCAGGCGGACCTGGCCGATTGGCGTAGCCTGGACTTCGGCCCGGCCCACCGCGATCACATCTGGGCCCTGGCGCACAGGGACGGCATGAACGGTGACCGATGACTTGCATATGCTGCACGAGGGGGCGCTTCAGGGGCTTGCGTTGTCATGTTGCCGACCGTGGCGGTGGGGGGGATCTGGAGGCCGGTCGATTGATCGACCTGTTGGCCGACTGGCGACCGACGAAATGGATCGTCCACGCGGTCTTCCCCTCGAGGCGCGGCCTGCTGCCCTCGGGCTCCTACACCAGCACCCTGCAGCGGGCGGCCCAGGGCATCACGCGCGAGGGCGCCGAACTGGTCGAGGGCGCAATCCGGGGCTGACGGCGACGTCGAACAAGAGGAGGGGGCTCACGACGTGGCCAGAAGGTCCTGTTTCGTCTTTCCTCCCGCCTAGCGGCCGGAGATCGCCTGATCCTCGATGAAGCCGAGGCGCAACGCGCTTTTGCACGGGAGGTCGCCGCTTGCCTGGTCGATCCTCATATCCGCGCCTTGGCGAAACGCCGGGTCGTAAGGGATTGAGACGGGGCATCCGCCCGTCGGGCAGGCATCGCGCTAGGGTTTGGGCTTGGCCTTGAAGGTGTCGCCGATCACTGTGGCGTCCGGGCCGTCGGGGCCGGCCGCGCGCCGGGACTTGAGGCCGGTGCGTTTCACCGCGGCCTCGGACGTCGAACCGTCGGGGCTTCGATTCTCAGGCGCGCGTCGGGGCCTGCCGTGAAGGCGGCTGGTCCAGCTTCGACCCGGCGGCTCAGCCCTGGACGACCGACCAGATCGAACAGGAACGGGCTCGATATCGCTAGTCGCCGTAACCGCGAGAATGCTATCGAGATGATCTGATAGAGTGGTGATGCGCTTCATGAAAAAGGCCCTCCGTCGCAAGACGGAGGGCCTTTTTCATGCGGGGTCAGGGAGCAGGGGGCCGGCGTTCGTGTGCACGGGCGGTCGAATGTTCGGTAGCCTTTAGCGGCTCCCTCGAGGAGTATCCTCTTTGTAGGTCCAAGGAGGACTGCCACACGGCGCTGGTGGGGCAGGCGTCAGGCGCCGTCCTCGCCTTCCTGCTCACGCAGTTCTGAAAGCAATCGTTCCCACCTCGCGTCGCATTCGGTCTGCGCTTGTTCAAGCCAGAGGGCGATCGCGGCTTGGCGGCGAACGATGTCCTTCATCTGGCCATCCAAGTCGTCGTCAGCCGCTTCGCCCATGGCGAAGAGGGCCATCATATCCCTGACGGCCTGCAACCGACCGACGAGCGTGCCTAGGCGGAAGCTCGGATCGTTGTGGATGTTGCTTTCCTCTTCCATAACATCACCATGCCGAACCTTGGTTCGATGAGCACTTAACTAGGTTAAAATGCGCCTACTTGGCGCGTGGCTTGTCTTGGATCAGTTCCTCTCCTCAAAACCCAAGGATGACAAAAGCGGCTCAGCTTCGATCACGGTGGGGCGTAGCCGGCTAGGTGATTTTGCAACGTATTCAGCATGCTGGCCGTGAGGGTTGTCGATTACTGCAAGTGGTGAACCACTCCAACCATGCGAGAAAATAGCAATATTGACTAGGCAACTATGACCACGCGCTTGGGGGATGCCCGTGGCCGATGGCGAGTTCAATATGGCCTCAATGTGGTGACAGCCGCATTGTCCGGTCCATCGAGGGATGTGACCGATTTTTCAAGCACAATCAATCGGAGGTTATTATGCGTAACTTTGTAATGGTGGCTACCGCTGCCGCAGCTTTGCTCGCTATTCCTGCCGTATCTAGCGCACAGACGAACGTGACTGTGACCACCAGCGTCAGTGACTTCTGCGGCATTGGCCTGGCCAATGTGGCTGGCGGCAATGCTGCCGTCGCCAATGGCGTTCGGCAGAAAGTCACCACCCTGCGGATGTCCTGCAACTCAGCCACGGGCGCCAAGCTGACCTCCAGCGCCCAGAATGGCGACTTCAAGTCTCCGGCCGGCGTGCTGATCAACTATGACTGGGATCTGGTCGTTCAGGGCGTGCCGGCTCTCGGCTTCGCCGCCGTCGACACCTGGCCCGGCAGCCCCGCGATCGTCACCAACTCGGGCGGCTATAGCCAGGCCCTGGCTGACGGCATCTTCGCCGATCTGTTCCTGAACCTCTGCTACAACGTCCCAGGCGGCCCTGGCGCGGGCGGAACTCAAGGCGACCCGACCAACCCTGGCTCTTCGGGTTGCGCGGCTGCGCCCTCCGGCCCCGGTGCGGCTTCTGCGCCCGCCGGCACCTATACGGAAGTCTTTACCTTCGCGTTGAACCCGGCCTGACCGGAAAGGGAAGCGGGGAGCCGATGGAGCGGCTCCCCGTTTTTCTGCGCTTTAACCTGCATGGGAGGATGCAGTCATGAGATTGCAAACAGTCGCGGCAGCCGTCGCTGCCCTAGTCCTGAGTCTCGGGTCGACCGGCGACAGTCGCGCCATGGACGTGTCGCCTATGGTGGCCAAGATCACGCCGTCCGGCAGCGGATCGAGCTATCGGTTGACGGTGCGAAATGACAGCGCCGCCGCAGCGACGGTCGAGATTGAAGTCTATCGGATGCAGGTCGATGAGACCGGCGCTCGCAGTCTGACGCCCGAAGATAACGACATAGTCGTTTTCCCCGTCCAGTCGGTGATCCCGCCGAACCGCGAGCAGGTTGTCCAAGTCCGCTATCTTGGCGACGCCAGCAGTGAAGGCCGGATGTATCTGGTTCGTGCGGCGCAGTTGCCGATCAATATGCAGACGACGACCGAGAGCGGTGGAGCCGGAGCCGACATCAAGGTCGCCTTCACCATCAACACCTATGTCTTTGTCGCACCCGCGAATGCGCGAGCGGCGGTTGAAGTGACGTCGGTGTCGCGGGAAGCTAACGGCGATGTGCTCTTGTCGGCTCACAACACGGGCGCAGGTTTCGCTCATCTTCGAGAAGCCCGGTTCACGCTGACAACGTCCGACGGCAAGGTGCATGAGGTTCCGGCGGCGGATGTCGACGTCGGAGAGGTCAGCGTGATCGCCGGCGGCGCCACGCGCAGGATTCGTATCCCTGCGGCGTTAGCGGCAGGGGCAAACGGCGACGTCACTGCGTCGATCGCCCTCCTGTGAAATGGCCGCTGGACGCACGACCTGGCGGCGCCTCGGCGTTGCGGCATGCTTGGGGGGCAGTGTGGCTTCGCCCTGTCGAGCCGAGGCGTCACGCGCCTCGGACGAGGTGGTGCGAACGGCGCGCGACTATTCCGTCGAAGCGTTCGGATCTCCGACCGCAGTGATGGTTCCGGTTGAACGGGACGCCTCCAACGTCCCGTTCGCCGCCGGCGCCGCCCCGGTCAATCCCCCCGTGACCGGCGCGGTGACCGGCGGACCCCAAGACGAGGCCCCCAGCGCTCGTCCGACGCCGGTATTGACGCCGATCCAGGGTCCATTGACGCTCGATGGGCTATATCTCGGCGACATCAGCGGCGAAGTGGACATGCAGGGTGAGGGCGTCATCGACGCTGTCGCCCTGATGGACCTGGTGGGCTCCAAGGTCTCTCCGGGCGTGAGAGATCGATTGAAGGCGGTCATCGCCTCGCAGCAACGCGTCAGCATGGCGGATCTGAGAGGAGAGGGGTTTTCGATTTCTTTCGATCCTCTGTCGCTCACTTTTGTCGCGGAGCTGGCTGTTGATGCCCGCGCGCGTCGCGATGTCAGTTTCGCCCGTAATGAGGTGGTCGATCCAACGGCCTTCGATCAGCCCGCTCATTTTGCAGCGGGCGCCAATATCAGCATGGCCCAGTTGTATTCCCATGATGAGGGGCGCTTCGCGCCTCTGGCCGGCGGTATCGATATGTTCGCCAATATTGGCGGGTTCGACGGGGTCACCCTGACGGGGGGCGTCGACTACGACGGCAGCAGTCAGGATCAACGCTGGCGTCGCCGCGAGATACGGCTCTCCAAAGATCTGTTTCAGTCCGCCGTTCGCCTGACAGCGGGTGAGTTTGCGCCGCCGGTTGAGAGTTTTCAGGGATCTCGCCGTTTTCTGGGTCTGTCGGCTGCACGCGCCTATTCGACCATACGCCCGTTCCAGAATGTGCGACCGGCTGGCCGTCGACAGTTCATTCTGGATCGGCCTGCTCTGGTCGTGGTCGAGGTCAACGGCGTTGTCGTGGAACGTATCCGACTTGAGGCAGGTCCTTACTCGTTGTCCGACTTTCCCTTTGGTCAGGGCGCCAACACCGTTCGGCTGCTGGTCGAAGAGGATAGCGGCCAGCGCGAGATCGCGGTCTTCGATCTTTTTGGCGGGGCGGGGCTGCTGGATCCGGGCGTGATGGATTTCGGCGTGTCGGCTGGCGTCCTGGAGGAGGGCGGCCAGTTGGAATACGGATCGACCCTCGCGGCGTCCGGCTTTGTCCGCAAGGGGATCACCGACGCGCTTACGCTCGGGGCCAACGCCCAGTGGGCTGACGGCCGCGGTCAGATGGGGGGGCTTGCAACGTGGGGAAGCCGCCTGGGGCTGGTGCAAGCCAGCGCCGCCGTCAGCCACAATGGCGATACGGGCGCGCAAGGCTATATTGTTGCGCTGGACTATATGCGCGAGGCGAAACTGGCGCGCGAGGTCGAGCTGCGGGTTGTCGCCTCTGCGCAGGCGACCAGCAAATTCTTCCAGACGGCCTTCGAGAACTCAGCCTTCAATCGCGAGCAGTGGCGGGCCGCCGGGCAGGCCCTCGTCCGCTACAAGGCCTATTCTCTCAGTCTTGGCGCCGCCTTCGTGAAGGGGCGTGAGCAAGAGGATCGGACCGATTTCAGTGTGTCGATTGGTCGGACGTTCCGCAAGTTCGGGGTCAATCTGGCCTGGCAGCGTGGAGCCACCAGCGACGGTGTCGAGGATACGCGCTTCGGCTTGACGCTGACCACCCGCTTTGGCGGTCGATGGAGCGGCGCTGCGCGCTACGACAGTCAGAACGAATTCCGCGAGGTGGGGATCTCACGCTCGGCCTCGGGGCGGCTGAATGATCTGAGCGGCGACATCCGCTTCTCTGAAGATCGCAATAACCAGACCCTTTCCGGCGATCTGCGCTACATCAACAACCGCTTCGACGCAGAGGTTATCTCCAACCGGCTGGTGTCCACCGTGCCAGGCGGCTCCACCCGACAGGAGTCTCTGTGGCGGCTCTCGACCCTCGTTGGTTATGCAGACGGCGCGTTCGGCATCGGTCGCGCCGCGCGTGAAGGCTTTGTTATCGCCACGCCGCATCCGACGCTCAAGAACGCGCAGGTCAGTCTGACAGACTCCAGCGGCTACCCCGTGGCCCGCAGTGGTTGGTTCGGACCGGCGCTCGCCGGTATCGACCGGGGGTATGGCGTTCGACGCTACGAGCTCGATGTCGATCCGCTTCCGCCCGGTTATGACCTCGGCAGCGGCGTGATCAGCACCTTCCCGGGATATGGCAACGGATATCGGTTCGTCGTTGGCAGCGACGCGTCGCACACGGCCAGAGGTATTCTTGTTTCGCCCGAAGGCCCCATCGCCCTGGTAGGCGGTTCGATCATGGCGACCGATGCGCCTGCAGGCGCGCCCGGCAAGCCGTTCTTCACCAACAGAGGCGGGCGCTTCGTCGCTGATGGGCTGGCGCCCGGTCGCTATCGTCTGGTTGTGCAGGGGGAAGTGCTCGGGGAGTTCGTCATCCCCGATAATGTGGAAGGAATAATCGATGTCGGTGAAATCAGAGTTTCGCGGTCGTTGCCCTGAACTGTTGGGACCAAGGGCGTGGCTAAGGGGCGGCGGCGTGGCTTTCGCCCTGCTTTTGGGCGCGACGAATGCGCATGCGCAAGATTGCAATCCGGCGCTTGTCGAGGCGGCTCAAACTGTTCGCATCGAATATAATCCATTCGCGCTCAGCCCAACGCCGGGCGCCCTGGACGTGGCCCTGGAGAACAAGGGCGAGGGAGCGTGCGACCTGCGACTTTCATTTACGGATGAGGCTGGCATTGAGGTGACGGACGTGAAGCTCGGCGGGGTAGGGGTTCGATTTCGCCCCCGTGAATCCTCGGGCGTTCAGGCGGCTGACGTCCAGAGGGGCGTCTTCCAATACCTTCTGGCGGCGGGGCAAAAGGGGGTGGCCCAAATGGACGCCGTCGTGGTGCAGGGCGCTGTCGCCGATGCCGGTGAATACGGCGTCGATCTGCGTCTGCTCATAAAAAACACTGACGGCGTCGAGCTGATCTCCCCTGTTCCCGTCCGTCTTGTCCTGCAGTCGACGCCTCGTGCCCAATTGAACCTGGCCGGCGCCGCGGGAGCGTTTGGTGAAGGGTCCAGCGTCGAGGTCGTTGATTTCGGCGAGGCGGCGACGGGTGCGACCCGTCGTATCTTTGTCCAGGTTCGGGCCAATGCCCCTTCCACTCTGACAATTAAGTCGGAGCACGGCGGGGTGATGCGCCGATTGGGAGACGTAGAGAACGCCACCGTCGTGCCTTATGGCGTGGAGCTTGATGGCGATCAGGTCGATCTAACCGCTCTTTGGACAAAAGAAATTGATCCTCCTCGCACCCTCTCGGGACTCGCCCTGCCCATGACTTTCATCTTGGGGCTCGTGAATGGTCAGATGGGCGGGAGGTACGAAGACTTGATTACCGTTGATATTTCGCCAAATTAACAAGTACCAATTTGGATAACGAAGATTAACTTTTAAGTTTTAAATCTCATTTCTAGGGTTATTTTTAAGTGATGGTTGTATGCCTTGATGGTAATGAATATTTTTTTATTGATACATATCAAATGATGTCGAACTGGTTTGATGGCTTGCTGGCTAATATTTTGGCTTTGATCTGAGTTGAAACTATCATTTCTTAGAATTGTCTTGCTCTGTGTTCTTGTATGGCGAACCAATGCACCGGCAATGTGATTGCAGCTTGTAGGTGAGGGGCTGAGTCCGCCGATTCACGGGGCCGTCCGGAGCAGGGAAGCTATGATTAGTCAGGATATCGTCGGGGCGCCGGTTGGCATGCCTGATGACCATCTGCGGCGTGAAATGGGGGAGAGAGGCGGGGGCGCGCCCAGCGAGCGACGCTCCTTCGCAAGGCCGCCGATCACGAGGTCCATCCCTCGCTTTTCTGAGGCTGAGGTCTGGTTTGAAAATGATGAAACGGCGCGGTTTGTTCTGGACCTGAACGGTCGCGTTCTGAGCAGCAACGCCGCTGCACGCGCCTTGGCCGCATGCGGAATGCTCGGGTCCGGAGGCGTGTTTATCTGCTCCTCACATCGCAATCGCCTCGAGTTGGACATGCTTCTCCAACGGCTTGCCGACGAGCACGAAAAAGCGGGTCGCATCCTGTTCCGCGCCGGAGACGACGCCTGGTGCATTCTGGATATTGCGACCGCGCCCGAAGCGCCAAACCGGGCTTTCGCATCGGTGCGCCCGGTCAAGCCGCTGGACGAAGGCAAGGTTGCAGCTGTGGGCGGTGTCTTTGGGCTGACGCGCGTCGAGAAATCCGTGCTTGTTCGACTGACCAGTGGCGAAGCGCCCAAGGACATCAGCCGCAAGATGGACATGTCCATACATACGGTCAGGTCCCACCTCCGCTCGATTTGCATGCGTATGGGCGTCAAGGGGATAAACGGCGTCCTTCGCCTCAGTTTCCTGATGGCCTGAAGCTGACGAAACCGCCGAGGACGGCGATAGGCTCTTTGATCGCGGTGAGCACATCGGCTTGAATAGCCAGGCTGGGTTGTCGGCAAGCGGAATGCCTGGCGCACAGCTCTTGCCGTGTGGTGCAGCACGAGAATGTCCCGACGTTATCGCGCCACGTACAGGGCGTCGGCAGGGGCGCCGGGCAGCCATGATGATGATGACACGTCGCGGGTTCAGCTGCGGCCATGTCTGTGATCTTCTCTAGGTCCTGCGACCGGCGAGCCTCAGTATCCGGCGCCATCTTGGAGGCGTGCGGCGGCATCCGGGCTCTAGGGGGCGTTGATCCTGTCGATCCCCTGTTTGACGGCGGCAAACCAGATCACAGCGACCCTGGGCGTTCCGACGCCTGATTACACCAAGACGTTGGCTCGCGCCCGGGAACGCTCAGCTCATCCAGGGGCTCATTCGGACCGTATCAGGCTCCGCCCCAAGATTCTCTCCAGACCCAGTACACGACTGCAGTTTCCGAGTTCAATGATGACCCGTACGTCCCGCCTTACCGAACTTCGCCGGCTACAACTCAATGCCGAAAACATGGCGAGGCTGTCGCCCTTCAAGGCTGATCGTGAGAGGTTCGCCAGGATCGCCGAGCGGTACAGACGAGAGGTCGATGCTCTGGAGCATGAAAGCGAGCCCGGGGCTACCTGCCGATAGGAGGGCACTTGAACGGCGGCCCAGGCGTTTGCCAGGGCGGCCGCCTGTGGCGCCGACAGGGCGGCTCAGGCCTCGATCATGGTTGTGACCTTGGCCGCCAGATCCATCATCGCGAACGGCTTCGTCATGACCTCCATGCCGGGCTCCAGCAGTCCGTTGCCTACGGCGGCGTTCTCGGCATAGCCCGTGATGAACAGGACCTTGAGCTCCGGGCGCCTCATGCGCGCGGCGTCCGCCACCTGACGCCCGTTCAGGCCGCCAGGAAGACCGACATCGGTGACCAGAAGATCGATCCGGTGCTCGCTCTCCAGGATGCGCAAGCCCGAAGGCCCGTCGCCCGCTACCAGCGTGGCGTAGCCATGCTCGCGCAGAACCTCTGCGACGAGGCTTCGGACAGAGGGCTCGTCGTCGATGACCAGCACGGTCTCACCATGACCGGACCCTGGCTCCGGACTCGCGACGAGCGGGTCGGGTTCGGCCAGACTTCCGTGATGGCGCCGCAGGTAGAGGCACATGGTGGTGCCCAGGCCCGGTTCGGAATAGACGCGGATCTGTCCGCCGGACTGCCTCACGAAGCCGTGGATCATGGACAGACCCAGGCCGGTGCCCTGTCCGATCGGCTTGGTGGTGAAGAAGGGTTCGAAAATCCTCTCGATGATTTCGGGGGACATCCCCGAGCCTGTATCCGTGACGCAGATGGAAATGTACTGCCCGGCAGCGAGATCGCGCTCGCGGGCATGACGATCGTCGAGCCACTTGTTCGCCGTTTCGATCGTCAGCCGTCCTCCGCCGGGGGCCATGGCGTCGCGGGCGTTGATGCAGAGGTTGAGCAAGGCGTTCTCAAGCTGGGATTGATCAATCTCGGTCAACCAGAGACCGCCTGCGCCGACGACCTCGAGGTCGATGGCAGGCCCGACTGTACGACGGATCAGATCCTCCATGCCGCCGATCAGGCGGTTCGCATCCGTCGGGCGAGGGGCCAGGGTCTGGCGGCGGGAAAAGGCCAGAAGGCGTTGGGTGAGGGTGGCCGCCCGCTGCGCGGCGCCCTGCGCCGCTTCGACGTAGCGCCCGATTTCGGCTCCGCGGCCTTGCGCCATCCGTTTGGCGATCAATTCCAGGCTGCCGGAAATACCGGCCAGAAGATTGTTGAAGTCGTGGGCTATGCCGCCCGTCAACTGACCGACAGCCTCCATCTTCTGGCTCTGACGCAAGGCGGCATGAGCGGACTGCAATTCTTCGGTCCGCGCCTCGACCCGGGCTTCGAGCGAGGCGTTGAGATCCGCCAGCGCTCTTTCAGCCCGTTTTTTCGCCGTCAGGTCCTTGAAGAGAACGGCGACCTGACGACCTCCGGCCGGTCCGACCTTGAAGGCGGCCAGTTCCAGCCATCGGCCGGTGGCTTCCAGTTCCTTTTCAAAACGGATCGGCCGGCCTGTTTGGAGCACGTCCCGATAAAGCGAAACCCAGCTGTCGGCCTCGGCCGGAACCATGTCGCGGACCCGGCGGCCGACCACGTCTCCGATCCCGGCGTGTTCGGCGTAGGCGGCGTTGGCTTCGACATGCACGTAGTCGCTGAGCGGCCCGTCGGGCCCATCGATGAATTCGATGACGCAAAACCCCTCGTCCATGGTGTCGAACAGGGTCTGGTAGCGTTGCTGGCTTTCGGAGCGCTCGGCTTCGGCGCGAAGACGTTCCAGGACGTTCCGGGTTCGGGCGGCTACATCCTGCAGGAAGTCCAGATCGAGTTGGCTCCAGGCGCGAGGGCGGGCGTCTGTGACGAACAGCATGGCGACCAGTTGGTCCCGCTCCAGCAGGGGCACGGCTGCGAAGGCATGGATGTCCACAGCGGTCAGGGCGGCGGCCTCGCCGCGCGTGAGGGCGTCCTGAACCACATCGGCGACAGCGACGGCGCGCCCCTGGGCCAAGGTCGCGAATACCTCTGGATGCTCTCGCGGCGACCAGGCCAGCCTCGGCGGCTTCGCGCCGAGCGCCACGGTCCGATCCGGCTCAGACCCGCAAGGCTTCGCGCCCCTGTCGAGCGAGACATAGGCCGCAGCCAGGTTCAGAGTTTCGCCGACGACGCGAGCGGCGGCGGCCGGGATCTGCTCCGGGTGGTCCAGGGCGGTGAGTTCGTCGTGCAGGCGGAGCAGGGCGGCTTGCCTGATCTCGACCTGCTTGCGCTCGCTGATGTCGAAGCTGACGCCCGGAAGACGGCGGAGACGTCCCTCGGCGTCAAAGACGCACCGCCCCTCGGCGACGACCCACACCGTTTCGCCATCTGGCTGGACCAGACGGTATTCTTCGCTGAAGGCCGAGCGGGCCTCAATGGCCCGCGCAATCGCCGCTTGGACCGCCGGAAGATCCTGGGGATGGATGGCGCTGAAGAAGACCTCGAGCGGAGCGCCTTCTCGGGCGACAACGGGATCGACGCCGTAGAGACGGGCGAAGCGTTCATCGGCGCGGACGAGGTCGGAAGCGATGTCCCAATCCCACGCCCCGACGCCGCGACCGGCCGACAGCGCCAGCTCGAGCCGTTCAACCGCCTCGGCCTCGTGAGCGGCGAGACGGATGCGTTCGGTGATTTCGGAGACGAAGACCATGACGCCGGCGGGCTGGCCGCTTTCATCGGGGACGGGAGCGTAGTGGAGGTCAAGCCAGGCGGATTCCGGACCGGCTCCCCGATCCAGCACCAGCTCCTGCCGCTCAAGCGACCAGGACTGTCCTGCGAGGCCGCGTCGAATATTGGCGTCGTTGAAATCCGCGATTTCAGGCCAGCCCTCGCGGGCGCCCATGCCCAGGAGCTCAGGATGCCTCTTGCCGGCGAAACGCGCATAGCCGTCATTGTAGAGGAGGACGCCCGACGCGCCCCAGAGCAGAACCATGGGGTTCGGGGCAGCGATCATCATGCCGACCATGGTGGTCAGACTCTGCGGCCATGCAGACCTGGCGCCGAGCGGCGTCGTCGACCAGTCATGATCCCGGATGAGCCGGGCCATTTCGCCCGGACCATTCAGGAAGCTCGTGTCTGCAGCCGTGTGAATCACAAATCCCCCTGATCGCGCGCGAGCGTGCGTCTACGTGGTTTCGCCGATCAGGCTGTCGAAAGCTCTCGCCACATTCTCCAGGGTGTAGGGCTTTTGAACGATCGGGCGCCCCCTGTGCTCGATCGGCGGGTTTGCCTGTTCGCCGTAGCCGGTCGCGAAGATGAAGGGAACGCCGACCTCGGCCAGCCTGTCGGCGATCGGATAGCTGTGCCGGTCGCCGAGATTGATGTCCAGCATGGCCACGGTGGGCCGAGCGGCGTCGATGAATTCGAGCGCGCCCTCCACGGTGGCGGCCGTGGTGACGGAGGCCGCGCCCAGGCGATGGGCGATATCCTCGGCGTCCAACGCGATGATCAGACTGTCCTCGACCAGCAGAATGTCGTGATTGGCCAGGACCGCGTCCGGAACGAGCTGGGGGTGGCCGATGGCGGGACGCGGGTATTTGATCGTCTTGGCGCCGTCCGTGGAGCGCGGTTCCGACAGATGGCGCGCCGGGATGCGGAACACGGCGTGCACGCCCCCTGGCTCATAGGCGACATCGGCCGAGCCGCCGAGATCATAGGGAACCGACCGGCTTATGATGGTGGTGCCGAAGCCCTGGCGCGTGGGCGGGGTCACCGGCGGTCCGCCGATTTCCCGCCACTCCATGATCAGGTCTCCGGCCGCATTGCGGCTCCAGCCGATCACCACCCGCCCGTCCTGCGTCGAAAGACTGCCGTACTTGTTGGAGTTTGTGACCAGCTCGTGCAGGACCAGAGCCATGGTCGAGTAGGCGTTCGGGTTCAGGAGAACCGGTTCTCCCTGAAGGGTGATGCGTCCCCGCTCATCGACGAAGGCAGCCGCTTCCGCGTCGATCAGCGCCTGGAGGGGCGCGGGACCCCAGTGGTCGTCGGTGATCTGGTTGTGGGCGCGCGCCAGGGCGTGGATGCGTCCGTCCACGACCTTGACGAAGTCGGCGATGCTGGCGCTGGTCGGCTCCGACTGGCGGATCAATCCCCGTATCAGGCCCAGAATATTGCGCACCCGATGATTGAGCTCCGCAATCAGCAGCTCTTGGCGAGCGCTGGATTGCTGGCGCTCGGCGGAGGCTTCGTCGGCGAGACGCAAGACGACCTCGATGAGGGTCGCCCTCAGGGTTTCCGCAACCCGTATTTCTGAGGCCGTGAACGGCTGGGATCGTCCCTCTACAAGCTCTTTCCATTCCGCAAAGCTCTCGCGCGGCGTCAGGCGAGGGCCGTTCGGGCCAAAACTCACCGGCTTGTGCGGGTCGCCGCCCCAGCGCACGGAATGGACCAGCTCCCGGCGGAAGAGGATGACGTAATCGCGCGGCGACCGAGAGATGGGGATGGCCAGCAGCCCGGCCGCGCCCGATGCAAAAGCGGCTGCTTCGGGGACCAGCGATCCGATGTGATCCGTCGCGAACACTCGGCCGGCGGCCGTGCCGTTCAGCGCGCGCACGATGCGACGGAAATCCTCCAGAGGGGGCGTTTCACCGGAAAATGCGTGATTGCCGCCCAGCCATACGCCGACGCCGTCGGCCGGTATGGCGTGGGTGAGGATGTCTGCGAGCCAGTCAGGATCCTTCAGCAGGGTTTCGTCCGACGCCACGGCCCCCAGCAGCTGATCGGAAATATCCCGAGCGCGACGTTCGTACTCGACGGTCTCCTTACGTTCGCGGCTTTCCAGGCGCATGGAGAACATTTGGGCGAACAACTCGCTGACCGACCGCCGCTCGAAGGTGGGGCGTCGCGCGGCGTAGTGATGGCAGGCGAACAGACCCCAGAGCTTGCCGTCCACGATGATGGAAATCGACAGCGAGGCGCCGACACCCATGTTCTTGAGATACTCGATGTGGATCGGTGAAACCGAGCGCAGCGTCGAAAGGGAAAGATCGAGCGGGCGGCCGTCCTGGTTGCGCGCGGGAATGATGGGCACCGGCACGGCGTTCACGTCCGTGATCAATCTCAGGAGATTGCGCCGGTACAGTTCCCGCGCCTGGGCGGGGATGTCGGTCGCCGGATAGCGAAGCCCCATGAACCGACCGATGCCGGAGCGCACCGCTTCAGCCACGACCTCCCCGGACCCGTCCTCGGCGAACCGGTAGACCATCACCCGATCATAGCCGAGCAGGGCGCGAACCTGTCGGGCGCCTTCTCTGTAGAAGGCGGGAAAATCCGCTGCCTGATCCAGTCGCGACATCATGGATCGGACGGCGCCGCTGGCGTCGCCGTGTTCGCCGGACGCCGGCTCGGCTTCAATCACGACCTCCCCGGCGGAGACATGAACCGCGATGTCGAAGGCCGGGCCGCCGTCCAGGAGCACGCAGTTGAAGAGGCGTTCGACAGCATCGCGGCCGCCCAGCATGGCGACACGGTTGCGCAGGTCGTGAACCGCCTTGGGCGTGAACAGGTCCTGGATTAAAGCTCCAACCATGGCCTCCGGCGACTGATCGAGGAAATCCCCGATGTTCGCGGAGACGCGCGCCACCTGCCAGTCGGCGGTTAAAGCGACCAGGAAGCCGATCGGTTGGATGGCTCCGGGGATGTGGATGGGTTCGCGATCGCAATTGGTCAGGTCGACCGAGGCGGCGGGGGTCGTCACTTTCGGTCGGCTCCGGGATAGGCGCGTGCGGCGTTTTCGAACACGGCGAACACCGAACAGGCCGCACTTGCGGCGCTGTCGAAGCGGTCCGGCGAACTAAGCCGTTCATCAAGAACAGAGGCTAATGCGCGCCAGGCGGCCGGGTTCCCGGACGAGAGGAAGGATTTCGGAAGGCCATCGGGAACCGAGCGGATGAGAACGGCGCCGCCGAGACGAGAGCCTTCAAGGACATAGATTGCGCCCAGGACCTCCGCCTCTCCGCGAAAAGGCGTGACCTGGGCCGGTTCAGGAAAGGCCAGGCCCATCAGGTTCAGGTCGGATCGCAGCGCCATTGTGCGGCGCCGTTCATGCCAGTCCGGCAGATGGGTTTCGGCGTCGGCTTCATCGAGAGCGGCCTCGACGCCCATGAAGGCGCCGGCCTGCGCCTGGAGAAAGGCGCCATAGTCGGCGCGACAGGTCAGATCATAGCGAGACATCCATCCGTCCAGGCGGTCATGGGCGGCGGCGGTGGCCGCCTTGAGCCTGAAGCGCGCGCTGATTGCGGGGGCCGGTCCAGAGGAATTGAGCAGGCTGGCTTCCTTTCCGTTTTCCAGGGGGCGCCCACTATTGGGAACGCCCTCGTTCGAGCGTCTAACGGTTTATCAAAGGCTTGACCGGAACAAGGCCGGAACCTCGCCGGCCGTTGCCTCGCAGGGATGTTTAGAAGGCGATCGGCGGAGATGCTCCGAAAAGCGGAAAGCGGCGGCGCTGTGTGTCCGTGACCAGGGACAGGGCCGCGTTTCTGGCCGTGAGTTTGACACTCGCACCTCGAGGGACTGCCGTAGATGACAAGGCGTTCGTTCCCCTGTGAACACGGGGCGCGGTGTGATCCTTTAGTTGAACGTCCACCGAAGCATCTTCGGGCAGCTGGTCCCCGCCATCGGCAATACCGGTCAGACCTCGAACACACGATAGGGAAGGGCACCCAGGGTCCGCAGAACGGGCAAGGCGACATTGTAGACGGGGACGCCCCGTGCCGTGCGGCCTTCAGGCGCGCCGCGGTGAGCATGGCCGTGGACCACCAGTCTGACGTTCTCGTAGCGATCCACGACCTCCCCCAGGCGAGAGGAGCCGAGGAAGGGGTGAATCTCCGGCGGCTCGCCGATCACCGTGTCCACGATTGGCGCGTAGTGCAGCAGCACCACGCTGCGTTCGGTACGAAGGGTGCGGATGGAATTCTCGATCAGGTTGGCGTCTTCGACCGCCTCCTGGACGAATTGCTTGATCGAAGCCTCTCCGAACGAACTGAGCATGTAACGACCGAAGCCGCCGACGAAGCCCTTGCCGCCGGCGAAACCGACGCCCCCGATCTCATAGGACTCTCCGGTCAGCATCCTGACGCCCGCCTCGGACATCAGTCGGGCGACTTCGTCGGGCTGGCCGCATTCATGCTCATGATTGCCGAGAACCCCAACCATGGGGATGCGGCAGGCGCGCAGGTCTTCGAGCAGGTTCTCGACCTCGCCTGTCTTGCCGAAGTTGACCAGGTCGCCGCAAAGGCAGAGGACGTCGGCGTCTTCGTGAACGCGGTCGAAGAGGTCGCGATAGACACGGTGTGAAGTCTCGCCGACGTGAAGGTCCCCAACGGCGGCGATACGCAGCTTCCTTCCCGGTCCGGCCTCCATGCCGGGTTGAGGCGTCTGGATGTCAGGCGACGGGGTCATGGCGTTCCTCCAGGCCCTTGCCGACAACGTCGCCGAAGCCCCATTCGCTGATGTCGGCGATATAGTCGCGAGGGCTGAACAGACGGCCACGACAGACCCTGACGCGCGGCGCGGGCAGATCGACCTGGGCCTGAAGCCGTTCCAGGAGCTCGGTCATCAGCCATGCCGGCACACGGCCGCGCTCTGTGGGATAGGCGAAGCGGAAGTTCAGGAGATGGGCCATCAGGACCTCCCAATAGAGGTCCATCTGATCCAGCATGGACTTCCAGTCGATGGCGTCGGACTGCTTCAGGATGACGTGGTTCACGTCGGCGCCGTCGTATCGATACCGATCCTGGATGAAGACCTTGGACAGGATCAGGGCTGTCGGCGACGTGATCATGACCTCATGGCCGTAGACCGTGATCCGGTCCTCGCCAAACCAGCTGTCCGACACCGCGATGGTGCCGTTCGACATGGCGAAGATGACGTCGAAGAAGTGCTTGTCGTCCTTCCAGACCTTGGCGATCCAGCGCTCGTCCTCAACATCCGTCCGGTAACCACGGGCCTGGAAGTAGGCGAGAATGCGAGGGTAATCGCCTGGCTTGCAAAAGACGTCCAGGTCCTTGGTGGGACGGCGGATGCCGGTGTAGGCCGTCACCGCATAGGTGCCGGAGAGCAGGAAAGGCACGCCGGATTCCTTCAAAAGCCGCAGGCTCTCCTCGTAAAAGGCCATGGCCTCGGGCGGAGGTTCAAATGCGGGCTCGGCGACGGTGTCAGACATGCAGCGGGGTTCCTGAACAAGGTCAGGGAAACGGAGGCGCAAAGGCGAGGGTTCCCTCCCGGCAAGCTCTGACCAAAACCGGCATGGTCGATGATCAGCGCCTCCTCGCGGGACGCCGCTCGCCGTCTGAGAAAGGACGAGGCGCCGCTAGCCGCGCCCGCCGCGATCGAAACCGGTCGAAGCGCCATCGGGCTCAACTGACCAAACCCATTCTGCCGAGCGGTTGAACCATCTCGCGGCCAAGCAGTTAGCCAAAGCCAGGCTTTAGGGAGAGGGCGACATGACCATCGATGAGCGATCCGGCGGGGTGGTTCGACCCCTGCACCGCATATTGCTGGCTTTTCCAATCAGCCTCTTCACCTTCGCCCTGTTCACCGACATCGCCTATCTGAAGACGGCGGAGATTCAGTGGACGAACTTCTCGGCCTGGCTGATCACCGGGGCGTTGGTGTTCGGCGGGATCGCAGGCGTCTTCTCCATCATCGATTATGTCGTTCGCGCGCGGCGGGGTCGGTCCCGCCTCAGCCTGATCCATCTGGTTGCGCTGGCCCTGGCCTGGGTGCTGGGGCTGGTCAACGCCTTCAAGCACAGCCAGGACGCGTGGAGCTCGGTCGGCGCTTTTGGCCTGATCCTGTCCCTCCTATGCACATTGCTGGTCATGATCGCCGGCTGGATCGCCTATTCCGCGCGGGAGACCATCTGATGGACAAGAACCTGCTCGCCGCCAGCGCCGCGACCCTTGCAATGGCTCTAACGGTCGCGTCCTGCGGCAACGCCAGCGATCCCAAGCTGAGCCAGACCGGACAGAATCCTGATCTGCCCAAGGTGAACGAGACCCTGGTCCCAGCGATGAAGATCAGTCCGCCCGCCGGATGGAACGGCGAGACGCCCACCGTTCCGCAGGGCTTTACCGTCAGCGCCTTCGCGACCGACCTGAAGATCCCGCGTCAGATGCTGGTCCTGCCGAACGGCGACGTGCTGGTGGCCGAGGGGCGGGGCGGTCACGCGCCGCCCGTGCGCCCCAAGGACGTGATCGCCGGTTTCATCAAGAAGCAGGGCAACACCAAGATCAGCGGCGGCGACCGTATCACCCTGCTGCGCGACGCCGATAACGACGGCGTCCCCGAACTGCGCGCCGTCCTGGTCGATAATCTGGATGCGCCATACGGTCTGGCCTATGTCGAGGGCTACCTATACGTCGCCGAGCAGGGCGCGCTGACCCGTTTCGCCTTCCAGCCGGGCCAGACCGGTATCGCGACCCCGCCCGAGCGGGTCACGGCTCTGCCCTCGCGCGTGAATCACCACTGGACCAAGTCCCTGGCCGTCAGCGCGGACGGCGCCAAATTCTATGTCGGCATCGGCTCCAACTCCAATATCGGCGAACGCGGCATGGCCCTGGAAGAGGAGCGGGCCGTTGTCTGGGAAATCGACCGCGCGACCGGGGCGCGTCGCACGATCGCCACCGGTATCCGCAATCCGACCGCTCTGGCGATTGAGCCGACCACCGGTCTCCTGTGGTCAGTTGTCAACGAGCGTGACGAACTCGGCCCTCAACTGGTGCCTGACTATCTGACCCAGGTTCGCGACGGCGCCTTCTATGGTTGGCCCTACAGCTACTGGGGCCAGAACGTCGATCCGCGCGTGAGGCCGCAAAAGCCGGACATGGTCGCCAAGGCCGTCAAGCCTGACTACGCCCTGGGCTCGCACGTCGCGGCGCTTGGTCTTGATTTCGCGCGCAGCGGCGGCTTCGGCGGTCCGTACGCCGACGGCGCCTTCATCGGCATGCATGGGAGCTGGAACCGTCAGGACCCGTCCGGGTACAAGGTCGCCTGGGTCCCGTTCAGCGGCGGCCGCCCCGCGGGACAGCCCATCGATTTCGCCACCGGCTTCCTCAAGGACGGCGAGGCCCGCGGCCGTCCGGTCGGCGTGGCCTTTGACCCGACGAAACGAATACTTCTGGTCGCAGACGACCTGTCCAACACGGTCTGGCGGATCGCCCCCTCGCGGTGAGGGCGTCACGGTCGCGAAGCAGGATTGAACCGTCGCCGTTCCGGGTCGTTAGCCGACTATGACGATGACGCCCTGGACGCCCTATTGCGGACCCTCGCCTGTTCCAGTGGATGTGCTGGGACGCTGGAACGGCGATCCGGTACTTCTGACGGTTCTGGCGGTTTTCATCGCGGCCGGTGTGTTCCTGACGATGAAGCGGCGCCCCGGATCGCCGTTCTTGCTGGGCGCGGCCGGGGTGCTGGTTCTCGTCTTCATCTCGCCGCTGTGCGCACTGAGTTCAGCCCTGTTCACGGCCCGTACGCTGCACCATCTGTTGCTCCTGCTCGCTGCGGCGCCCTTGGCGGCTCTGTGGCTGCCCAGGCTGAGTGCGCCGCGACTGGCCGTGGCGACGGCTGTCCAGGCCGTCGTGTTCTGGGCCTGGCACGCGCCTGATCTCTACGCTGCGGCCCTGTCGAACGATCTGCTCTATTGGGTCATGCAACTGACCATTCTGGGCAGCGCCGTCTGGTTCTGGGCGGCGGTGCGGGCGTCCAACGCGGCCGCCGCCGTGGCGGGCCTGCTGGCGGCCATGCTGCTGATGGGCTTGTTGGGGGCGCTCATCGTGTTTGCGGGTGAGCCATTGTATGCGCCGCACTTCGCCACGACCCTGGCCTGGGGCATGACCCCGCTGGAGGATCAGCAGGCGGCGGGCCTGATCATGTGGGCGCCCGCGGCGGCGGCCTATCTCCTGGTCGCGCTCTGGCGGATCAGCGAACTGTTCAGGAGCGGGGAGGCGGCGCGTCCGGCATGATTGACCGGTTGATCGCACAGGCGCTGGAATGGGCGGCGGGCCATCACGACGAAGGCCGCTATTCGCCGGTCGCCATCATCTTTCACTGGACCATGGCGGGCCTGGTCTTCTTCCAACTCGGTTGGGGCTGGTGGATGGGGCGGCTGCCGGTGGGCGGGGCCAAGGCGGCGGCCTATGACGTGCATTTCGCCATCGGCCTGCTGATGCTGCTGCTGGTCATCGGGCGGCTGTCCTGGCGGCTGGCGGCGCCCAATCTGATCAATGACGCGGATAAGCCGGGTTGGGAGAGCCTGGCGGCGCACATCACCCATTATGTCTTCTACATCTGCCTGTTCGGTCTGCCGCTGTCAGGATGGGCGATGATCTCCGCCACGGCGCGAGACACGCAACTGGCGGCGGCGGGTTTTATCCCCTGGCCCTTGCTGCCGATGCAGGAGGTCTCCAACACCCAGCTATGGGCGATTGAGGCCGGCGCCGAATGGATGCATTGGGCCATGGTGGCGGCCCTGCTGCTGATGATCCCGATCCATGCGGGGGCGGCGCTCAAGCACCATCTGATCGATCGGGACGACGTGTTTCACGCGATGCTGCCGGTCGCGCCGCAGCTGCGGCCGAAACGGACGCGCTGGCAGAGGCGCTGGCGGGCGTTGGAGAAACGGATTGGCCGGACAGCCACTGGGCTATGGCGCGCGCTTCTGCGTCCGTCAGCCTCTGGACAGCGGCGGCCATGACGCCGCGCGGATCGTTGCGGCGCTTGCCGGATTTCCAGCGGTCGATCTGCTCCAGCGTATAGGCGACAGGCTGGCCGGCCACGATCGGCTGGCCTTCGCCCGCGCCCTGTCCATTGGGGCCGTGACAGGATGAGCAGGCCGTGATTCCGCGAGAGGCATCGCCCGTCCGCCAGACCGGCGGAGGCGCGGCGGCTGAAGGGGAAGCGCTTGTCGAGGTCGACGACGGCAAGCCGGCGTAGAAGAGGGCGACGGCGCGACGGCTGTCGGGATCGAGCCCCTTGGCGATGCGGCTCATCACATCATCCGGCCGTAGGCCGCTGGCGTAGTCCTCCATCTGTTTTTGCAGATAGCCGGCGTCCAGCCCGGCCAGGCGCGGGGTCGAGACGCCGTCGCCCTGACCCTGAAGCCCGTGGCAGGTGAAGCAGGCGTTCGCCGCTCCGCCCGCGCCGCCGCTCATGGCGATGACCTTTCCCGAAGACGAGAAGACGCGGTCGGTTTCGCCGGGCGCGGCGTCGCACGCGACAAGTCCGGGCCCGGTCAGGATGAGGCCGAGAAGCGTGAGGGGAGGGAGAGCGCGCACCCTGTCCCAACACCGACTTATGGTCTCGGTTCCGGGGCGGGAACCCCTCAGGCTGCGAAGGATTGGTTCTGGTGAAGCTGGAGAGGGCCGGGATGCGATCATGTACGGACGATGCGGACCATAGGGGCCTTGCTGCTGACCACGGGGCTATGCGCCGCCGTGACGGCCTGCACCGACAAGGCGAATGCGCCGCGCCCCTTGGCCCAGGCCGATGCAGCAGAAGGGCTCAGACTGATCGAGCGTCACGGCTGCGCCGCCTGCCATGCCATACCGGGCGTTCGGTGGCCGCAAGGCCGCACGGGCGGGGATCTGACAGGGGTGGCGTCGCGACCGATGATCGCGGGGCGACTGCCCAACCAACCTGCGGTGATGACGGCCTTGGTTCGCGACGCCCCGGCGCTGCTGCCCGGTACGGGAATGCCGCCCATGCCTCTGACCGAAGCCGAAGCCCGCGATGTGGCGGCCTATCTCTATACGCTCGATGACGATTGAGACGCCCGCCGTTCTGAGCGGCTGGCCGCCGCCTGTGCTGGACCCGGCCGGCCCCTTCGCCGGGCCGGTGACCACAGTCGCCTGGGTCCTGTTCGTCATGGGCGCCGTGGTGCTGACCCTGGTGCTGATCGCGCTCGGCGTCGCCCTGTTCGGACCGCCCAAATGGAAGCGGCGGGTCGCTGGCGAGAAGCTGGTCTGGATCGGCGGCCTGGCCTTTCCCGTCGTCGTGCTGACCGGCCTTCTGATCTACGGGCTGAGCGTGACAGCCCGCGTGGCTGACGCCCCGCGCCCCGGTGAAATGCGGGTGCGCGTCACGGGCGAGATGTGGTGGTGGCGAGTGGCCTATCTCGATGATCAGGGCCGCGAACTCGTCCAGGACGCCAACGAAGTCCACATTCCCGCCGGTCGTCCGGTGGTGCTGGAACTGGAAAGCGCGGATGTGATCCACAGCGTCTGGATTCCGCGTCTGGGCGGCAAGACCGACATGATCCCCGGTCGGCGCAACTTCATGCGTCTGCAGGCCGACGCGCCGGGCGTCTATGCGGGCCAGTGCGCTGAATACTGCGGCGGCCCCCACGCCCTGATGGGACTGGTGGTGGTGGCCCATTCGCCGGCTGATTTTGCGGCGTGGCGTCTCAAACAGGCCGCTCCGGCGGCGGTGTCGGGCTTGCCCGGCGCAGCGGTGTTCACGGCCTCGGGCTGCGGCGCTTGCCACACGATTCGGGGGACAGAGGCCAATGGTCTGGCTGGGCCGGACCTGACCCATGTGGGATCGCGGCAGACGCTGGGGGCGGGCATCCTGCCCAATAACCAAGGCACGATGGCGGGCTGGATCGCCGACAGCCAGGGCATCAAGCCCGGCAATCGCATGCCTTCCTATTCCGTCCTGAACGGACAGGAGCTTCGAGATGTCGCGGCCTATCTGGAAAGCCTGAAATGACGTCGGAAACCGGCTTCGACGTCGACAAGTACGACCGCTTCCCGACCACGGAACCCTGGCCCGAGGGGGAGCTGGAGCAGCTGGAACAGGCCTGGTGCGGGCCGCGCTCGCCGTGGGAATGGATCACGGCCACCAACAACAACATCATCGGCGTCTATTATGTCGGCGCGGCCATGCTGTTCTTCGTGCTGGCCGGGGTCCTGGCCCTGCTGATGCGGACGCAGCTGGCCCTGCCGATGACGGGCTTCCTGGCCCAGGACACCTACAACCAGATCTTCACCATGCACGGCACGGTGATGATGTTCCTGTTTGCGGTGCCGGCCGTCGAGGCTTTGGGCGTCCTGCTGTTGCCGCAGATGCTGGGGGCGCGCGACCTGCCGTTTCCACGCCTGGGGGCCTACGCCTTCTGGGCCTATCTGATCGGAGGGCTGGCCTTCTTCTGTTCGCTGTTCTTCGGCCTGGCGCCGGACGGGGGCTGGTTCATGTATCCGCCGCTGACCAGCATGACCTATTCGCCTGGCATCAACGCGGACTTCTGGCTGCTGGGGATCGGCTTCATCGAGATCTCGGCCATCGCGGGGGCCATCGAGATCATCGTCGGGGTGTTGAAGACGCGGGCGCCGGGCATGACCCTGGACAAGCTGCCGGTCTTCGCCTGGGCCATGCTGATCTTCGCCTGCATGATCATCATCGCCTTCCCATCCATCATCCTGGCGACCCTGTTGCTGGAGCTGGAAAGGGCGCTCGGCTGGCCCTTCTTCGACCCGCTCAAGGGCGGCGACCCCATGCTGTGGCAGCACCTCTTCTGGTTCTTCGGCCACCCGGAGGTCTACATCATCTTCCTGCCGGCGGCGGGGGCCATGTCGACCATCATTCCGGCCATGGCGCGGACGCCTCTGGTCGGACATCCGCTGGTGGTCATGGCCATGCTCGCGACGGGCTTCATCAGCTTCGGCGTCTGGGCCCACCACATGTTCACCACGGGCATGCCGCAGATCAGCATCAACTATTTCAGCGCGGCCTCCATGGCGGTCAGCGTGCCGGCGGGGGTTCAGGTCTTCGCCTGGATCGCGACCATAGCGGCGGGCCGGATGCGGTTCTCGACGCCGGGTCTGTTCGCCGTCGGCGGCGTGGTCATCTTCGTCATGGGCGGGCTGACAGGCGTCATGGTCGCCATGGTGCCCTTCGACTGGCAGGCCCACGACAGCTATTTCATCGTCGCCCACCTGCATTACGTCCTGATCGGCGGCATGGTCTTCCCGCTATTCGCCGCCATCTACTATTGGCTGCCCATGTCCAGCGCGCGGCCCCTGAGCGAACCTTGGGGGAAGTGGATCTTCTGGCTGATGTTCGCCGGGCACAACCTGGCCTTCATGCCCATGCACCTGACCGGGCTGATGGGGATGCCGAGGCGGGTCTATACCTACCTGCCAGGTAGAGGCTGGGATCTGCCCAACTTCATCTCGACCATCGGCGCCTTCATGTTCGGTCTGGCCGTCCTGCTGTGGGTCATCGACATGATCCGCAACTTCCGGCCGTTCGGCCCCCGCGAGGCCGGCAACATCCACGCCGGTCCAGGGCTGGAGTGGCTGCCCAGCGGCTTCTATTCGGTCCGGTCGATCCCGGTGGTGAAGAGCCTCTATCCCTTGTGGGATCAGAAGGGGCTGGCGGAGGACGTCGCAGCGGGCCGATATTTCCTGCCGGGGGCGGCCCGGGGCGAGCGGCAGACCCTGGTGACCAGCCCATTGAACGCGGAGCCGCAGTATGTGCTGCGTATCCCACGTCCTTCAGGCTGGCATCTGTTCGGCGCGGTCTTCACGGCGGGCTTCTTCCTGATCCTGACCATCCAGGCCTATGCCGCCGCCGTCGTCAGCGGCGTGCTGGCCATCTATTGCATCATGCGCTGGTGCTGGTTCCTGGACGCGCCGCATGCGCGCAAGACGACGGAGATCGGTGCGGGCATCCGCGTGCCCAACTATGTATCTGGTCCGTTCAGCCACGGCTGGTGGGCCATGGTGATCGTCCTGATCGTCGGGGGGATGGTTTGCCTGCTGGCCGGGTTCTCCTATGTCTTCCTGTGGAGCCGACGGCCGGACCTGTGGCAGGCCCCGCCGCCTATCAGTTCGCTCCTGGTTTCCGTCGGCTTGCTGGCCGTGGCCGGCGTTTGCGCGCTCGCAGCGTCGCGGGCCGTGAGAATGGCGCGCGACGGCGCGGTCTCGGCGGCAACAGGATTGCTGGTGCTGGCCTCCGCAGGGGTGATCGCGGCTTCAATCGTGGAGGGGCGGGCGTGGTGGAAGACGGGCTTGCAGCCGGACGTCTCCAGCCAAGGCGCGTCGGTCTACGCCCTGCTGAGCTGGGCTGGGACCTTCGCCGCCATCGGCGGCCTGATGGGTCTTTATGTCGTACTGAGGCGTTTGTTCGGTCGCCTGGCGGCGGATCGTCCTTCGACGGTCGACCTGATCAGCCTCTTCCTGGCCTTCACCGCAGCGCAGTCGATCGGCGTCATCCTCCTGGTTCGCCTATTCCCGGGCAGCGGGATATGACGCGCTGGCTGAGGATGATAGGCGGCCTGCTGATCTGGGCGGCTCACTTCATCGGTCTCTATCTGATGTCCAGCGCGGCCGACGTCTGGTCGTCGAGCGAGGCTGCCGGCGCGCGTTGGATGGGCCTGGTCTTCAGCCTGGGCTGTCTGCTCGCGCTCGTCGCCATGGCGGTCTGGCTCGGGAGGGGGCGACGCGGGGGCATTGGTCCGGAGGCGTGGGAACGGCGTGTGGGCTTGACCAGTGCTCTTGTCGCCGGGATCGGCGTCTTATGGCAGACGGCCCCGCTGGCGTTCTGAACGTCATGTCAAAGTCGCGCTACGTCGCTCCGGAATTCGGCCTTTCGCTTCCGGGGCGCGAGGCATCTAGCTTCATGCTGGTTCCACGCCTCGTTGGTCCAATCTTGGTTGATCCCCTGTGTCCGGTAGCGGAAACTTGCGAACCGTTGGGCCTCCCCGACGTAGAAGGCTCCATGGCGACATATGATTTCATCCTAAGCGGCGTGGACCCTGAGGTCTCTCTTCAGGGCGCAGCGGCTACGGACGCCGAGGCTTGGCGGGAGGCCGTCCTCTTCCTTTCGGAAATGTTGCGCGAAAACCCTATGCGAGAAGGCGGCGCCTTTTCGCTTCAGGTCATTGTTCGGCACGATGGCAGGGAAATCTGTCGCGTAGGCGCTTCAGCTCACTGAAACCTAAGCCTGAGGGAGCGAGAGAGAAGACGTGCGCCAAAGGGGGGCAATCACGGAACCGGCCGCCTGCTGATCTTCCCTCAGGAAGGATCTGCAAGCAGTCAACGTCGCATCTTCGGCGCCGCTCCTTCGGTCGGGTTCCGAACTTATCGGCGCGGTTTATGAAAGACGCATGCGCTCTGCCGGGCCTTTCGCTGCGGCATGGAGCGGGATGGATCGGGCGGCGTTGCTCCAGAAGACATCAGGAGCAAAGACATGAGCATGCACGACCAGACCTTCAGAGCCGTTGAGCTTCCGGCGCTGCCAGGAAAATTGGGGGAAATCGATGCTCTTCTTCAGGCAGCGAGATCTTCCGGAGCCCTTAACGGCGAGCGCGCCGTCCTCAGGGAAATCTCCCGGATCATCAACCGCTCTCCCGGCCGCGATATCTACCAGAAGCCGCTCGGCTGACCCTATCGCGGCGCGAGCGCGCGCTGTCTAAACCCGACAAGCACTGAAGCGGCGTTTGCAGTTAAGGAGCCTCGTCGAGTGGCCGTATAGACGGTCATCGACGCTAGTGTGTGTGGGGGGCGGCGGCGCGACCGGGGGTCTGCTCGGCTTCAACGAAGGCGGACGCGGCGATGCGGACGCTCAAGGTCTGTGCAGTAAGTGTTCCACGGGGCCACGCTTATGATCGTCAAGGCTGTTCCGACATCGCGTGCGGACCGAGACCATTCTGGGCAATCTTCGGGGCCTAACGCTGTCAAGCGCGAGGTGTTCACCGTCAAATCGGCTTGACCGAGTTCGATCCCATAGGCGAGCCCAAGCCACGGATCACGGCCGAGGGGGACCTGCCCACTGATCCGGCTTGCGAACTTCAAGGGGCGCTCTTATGGCGGTACGTGTCCGGTTTCGCTGGCGACCATCAGTGTCGCCAAGACGACATTTTACCCCCCCAAGCCGTTTCCCTGCGTTCCTCGTCCGAACAGGGGCCGGAGTCATGGGCGTCGTCATTCCTTTTCCAAGCAAGGGCCGGACAGTTCGCAGACGTAACAGCTGGGTTTTGGCGGCCGGAGGTATTTGCGCGGCCTCATTAGCCGCCATCGGCGTCGTCCTGGCAGGCCAGGATCTTCTTCGCGGAGCCCAGGCCGGCCGCCTATACGAAGCGGCGGAACACCCTCTTTCGCGCGCTGCAGTCATTCCCTGATCAGGCGGCCGTATTCCGGAGGGGCGCCTCGCGTGCGTCCCAGCTGGCAGACTCCGCGGCGCGCAAAGGCGCGGCGGCCGCGCTTACAGAAGAAACCCCATGCTCGCCGCAGCCGCAGGAAACTGCGCGCAGACCGGCCAAGTCGAGGATCTGCACCTTCCCCCGGCCAAAGCGCACCAGGCCCATGGCCTGCAGGCGCCCGGCGGCGGCGTTGACGCTGGTTCTCTGCACGCCGAGCATGGCGCCGAAATCGGCCTGGGTCAGACGGAGAGGAGCGCCATTGGCCCCGCAATGCAGCCGGATGAGCCACTTCGCCAGCCGTTCCTGAACGAGGTGGCAGGCGTTACAGGCCGCTTCGGCGGCCAGAACGCTCACCCGCCGGGAAGACTGTCGAGCCACCAGGCGGTTCAGCCAATCGCGGCCGAGGCCGTCGATGACGCAGTCGGCAGGCACCCGGCAAAACGTCGTGTCGATCAGCGCCTTGGCCGTCGGCCGGGGGCCGTCCGGCTCCAGGGCGTGGTCCCATCCGTGAACCGAGCCGGCGACGACGGTCGCGACGCATATGCGGTCGCCGTTGGGAAAGAGGCCCAGAACCCCCGCCAGGACGAAGGAGAGAAAACCAACTTCCACTAGGGGCTGGCCGGCAGGGATCGACATCAGTCTGCTTTGGGCTTGAGCGATCGACTGGATACTGGACGGAAGCGCCTGGAAGACAGGATGGTCGACCAAGTCAAGGTGCGGGCGATGAAGCCCGCAGCCGGCGCTAGTGAGGCTGATCATAGTTTGCATGTCTGACTCCTGAGCACAGAGTGACGCACCTGCCGCGAGCCGCACTTACATGGGTTAGGAAAAGAGAGAGGAGCTCGGAAGCGTTGCGGACAAAGAAATATTGGCCGCCAGAGTCGGGCTCAATGCACAAGGAACGTGGGCCTCCTCGCTGAACTAAGCTCAGGAACAGGAGCCGACATGACCCTTTACACCATTTGCTTCAGCGCCCGGGGCACGGGCGTGCTGCGCACAGAATCCGTCGTCGCCGATGAGGCGCAGTCAGCGATCACAATGGTGAAGCGGCGCCTGGGCGCGAGCCGGACCTTCCAGGAAGCAAAAGTCTTCGAGGACGGGGAGCTGCGTTTTAATGTCTCGGCGGACGCCAAGGGCATGGCGACGGCGAGTGAAGGAAACGGCCTCAGGTCCTGACGGCGCGACGCGGAAGGCGGCGGAACGCGCCCGACCGCCGAGCATTATCACAACGCACCAATGGCGAGGAGACGGTCCTGATCAGCCCCCTGATCCAGAAGCTGGCGCGTCGCGATGAACTTTCCGGTCGCGAGATGACGGTTCTGGGAGAGCTTCTTCAGCCGCCGATCTTCGTTCCGGCCGGCCGTGATATTGTCCGGCAGCATTCGTCGCCCGCGTACAGCACCCTGATCCTCGACGGGTTCGCCGCCCGATATTTGGTGCTGACCAACGGCGCAAGGCAGATCACGGAATTGAATGTGCCTGGCGACTTCGTCGATCTGCACAGTTTGATGATGAGCCCCATGGATCATGGCGTCGTGGCGCTCACTTCCTGCACGGTTGCGCGCTCTCCTCATGATGGTCTGCGCCGGCTGACCGAGACCGAACCCCATCTGACCCGGCTGCTCTGGATGGACACTCTTGTGGACGCCGCCGTGCACCGGCAATGGATCGCAGGTTTGGGGCGTCGGACCGCGGTGGCGCGCCTCGCCCATCTTCTGTGCGAACTCTATCTTCGCCTGAAGACTGTCCATCGCGCCGGGAGCGGCAGGATGGAGCTACCACTCAGCCAGGCCGTGCTTGCAGACGTTCTCGGGCTGTCGGACGTTCACGTCAATCGCTCGATAGCCCAGCTTCGCGCGGCGGAAATGGTCAGATGGGCGGGACGCGCCATAGAAATCTGCGACTGGGATGCCTTGGTCCGCCAGGCGGAGTTCGACCCCACCTATCTGAGGCTCGGAAAGGCTCCAGTCTAATACTGGTCCAACTCGTGGTTGTCGAGCACGAGGCCTGAGGGACGGCGATGGCTGCGGAGTTTGCCTATGGAAACGGGCTCTGGAACCGGCACGTCCGTCAGGCTCTCGAGGCCGGCAAGCCGTTCCTTCAGGTCTATCTCGCAGTATTTGTCGCCAGGCACGGTGCCTATCCGCTCGAGCAGACCGTTCGAACCTTCCTCCAGGGCGGCATGGTCGCGCCATAAGCGCCGCCATTGCCGGATCCAGGCGCGGGTGGCCTGGATCTCGACCGGCGTCGCGATTTCCAACTCGCCCGCGATGACCCGCATCAGGTCCATGATCGCGATAAGATCGGCCACGACCGAGCGATCGATATCGACATAGCGGGGATAGAGCAGTTCCTCGCGGATGATGGAGACCTTGGCGAACAGGGTGCAGAGCTCGACAGGGCGGTCAGCGGCGGTCTCTGACATGAGATGGTCCGTGAAACGACAATCGAGATAGCGGAGTCCGGCGAGCATGGTCACAACCTTCCTTCTGAAGCCGCGCTCAAATGAAAGCCTGTTCGCCTCCGCCGGCGCCCAGAGTCTTCTTTTGGTCACTGGCGGTCGAAGGCAACCCGGCGGACCTAGGGCGTGTGGCGGGCGCTGGTCTTTTCGCAACCCCTGAAGACGGCGTGGGTTGTTTGAGCATGCAGAACCAGACCGTGATCGTGGGCGGCGGCGCTGGCGGCCTGGAGCTCGCCGCCCGTCTTGGGCGCCGTCTAGGCCCTCTGGAAGGACCCCGAAGGGTGCTCCTCATAGACCGGGCGATCTTCCATCTGTGGAAGCCCTCCCTCCATGAGGTTGCAGCGGGGTCGCTGGACTCGCGGCAGGAAGGCCTCGACTATCTGATGCTTGCGCGGCGCAATCATTTCAGGTTCGTGCTCGGCGAGGTCGAAGGCCTAGATCCCGTCGCGCGCCGCCTGCGTCTGGCCGAAACGCGTGACGTCGATGGCAGTCTCTTGATCGAGGCGCGTTCGATGGATTTCGAGCGCCTGGTCTTGGCGATCGGCGCTGGAAGTCATCTATTCGACACCCCGGGAGCGGCGGAACACGCCTGTATGCTGGAGGACGTCGCGGATGCTGAGGCTTTTCACAGGCGCCTCGCCGCGCTCTTCCTGTCATCCGCCTATGACGGTCGCCGTTTGCTCAGGATCGCCATAGTCGGGGCCGGCGCGACCGGGGTGGAACTCGCAACCGAGCTTCTGGAGGGACACGCGGTCCTGTCGGCGGCGCTCGACCCGACTGAGCGCTTCACGTTGGAGGTGACGATAGCAGAAGCCGCGCCTCGCATCCTCGGCGGCTTGTCTGAGGCGGTCGCCGACAAGGCGGCTCGGGCGCTGCGGGCGCGCGGCGTCAAGCTCGCCGTCGGGGCGCGCGTGACGCGGGTGCGGGCCGACGGCCTTGAGACCAGCGTGGGCGAGATACCGGCCGACCTGATCGTGTGGGCCGCCGGCGTCCAGGCGGCTGACATCAACAGGACGTTCGGCCTGGCCACCGGCCGGCTTAATCAGTTCATCGTGGACGACCGGCTCCGTGCTTCCGCTCCGGGCGTCTACGCCATAGGCGACTGCGCAGAGGCGCCCGGACCCGAAGGCCAAGCGGTTCCGGCTAGGGCCCAGGCTGCGTCTCAGGAGGCCGCCTATCTGGCGAGAGCTCTGACGCGGCCCGGGGATCCCGGACCCTTTCAGTACCACGACAGGGGGGCGCTCATTTCCCTTGGCCCTGATCATGGACTGGGCTCGCTGATGGGAGGCCTCGTCGGACCTGATTTCCTGATCGAGGGCCTTCTCGCGCGCTGGGCCTATATGGCGCTTCACCTCCAACACCACCGGGTTGTCGTCGGGCTGCGCAGAACCATCCTGCTCGCCTTGAGCCGGCTGGCCCATCGCCGTGTATCGGGGCGGCTCAAGCTGCACTGACGCGATGGCGTGCAGGTCGGTCGAAGGGCTCAGCGCTCAGGCGCGCCGGTCGTCGCCGCGTGAAATGCGGTTCCTGCTCCTGCCGGGGCGGCGCATCAGCGGCGTCGGGCCGAAGATGAAGGCCAGCACCCGGTTAATAAAGCCGTTCGGTCGTCTCGGTCTGGATTCCGCTCTCGACATGGAGCCATCCTCGCCCCGGAACAGGAGGCGGTCCAATAACATGGGTTAGAATGAGGGTTTCCGTCGGTGGAGGCGGAAGACACAGGCCTGGCCGAAGACGGGGCGTCAGGCCCGGATACCCGGACTTGCCGTCAGACCTGTAGCGACGGAGGCCCTTGTCAGTCGACGGAAGGCGGCCAGAGCCTGTCCGGTCACCTGATCCATGTTGTAGTAGCGATAGGTGGCGAGGCGGCCCACGAAGCTGACGTCGCGCCGCGCGAGGGCGAGCGCCTCGTACTGCTTGAAGCGCGCCTGGTTCTCGGGGCGGGGGACCGGATAATAGGGGTCGCCGTCGTCGCAGGGGTATTCATAGCTGATGCTGGTGCAGGGATGCGACTGGCCCGTCAGGTGCTTGTACTCCGTCACCCGGGTATAGGGCGCCGCCTCATCGGGGTAGTTGACGACGGCGGCAGGCTGGAAGGTCTCCAGCTGAAGCGTTTCGTGGCGGAACTGCAGCGACCGGTAGGGCAGCGGCCCGTAACAGTGGTCGAAGAACTCGTCGATAGGCCCCGTGAAGACCAGATGGTCGTAGAGCACCTCGGCCTCGACATCCCTGAAGTCCACACCCGTCTCCACCCGGATATTGGGGTGATCCAGCATGTTCTCGAACAGCCGAGTATAGCCGTGCAGGGGCATGGCCTGGAAGGCGTCAGTGAAATAGCGGTCGTCGGTATTGGTTCGCGTCGGGACGCGCGCCGTCACGGAACGGTCTAGCTGCGAAGGGTCCAGGCCCCACTGCTTGCGGGTGTAGCCGCGGAAGAAGGTCTCGTAGAGCTCCCGGCCGACCGCAGAAACCACGACATCCTCGGACGTAACCACCTTGTCCACCGGCTCAGCCTGCGACGCCAGATAGGCCTCGGCCTGCTCGTCGGACCTGAGGTCCAGGCCGTAGAGCAGATTGAGCGTCGTCCGGTTGATAGGCATGGGCACGAGGCGTTCCCCCACTCGCGCCAGAACCCGATGTTCATAAGGCCGCCAGGGTGTGAAACGCGAGAGATAGTCGAACACCTCGGCCGAGTTGGTGTGGAAGATGTGGGGACCGTACCGGTGGACCAGAACGCCCGCCGCATCTTGTTCGTCGTAGGCGTTGCCGCCGATGTGGGAACGGCGATCGACCAGGAGGACCCGTCGTCCGCTTGAGGCCAGGCGTTCGGCCATGACTGAACCCGCGAAGCCGGCGCCGACGACAAGGGCGTCGTAGTGAGACGCCCGGTTTGATGGACGGATGAAGGGGGATTCAGGGGCGCGAATGGAGCCGGGACCGGTGGAGCATGGGCGATGTGCGACGCCGCCCGTGAGGGGTTCGCGGAGGGCAGCGGCCCTGTCGACCATGACCGCCATCCGGGCCTGGGTCTGGTCCCATGACAGGTGCGATAGAGCGGCGTCGGCCTCCTCCAGCCACGACGCGTCGTCCCTTTGAGCCAGGGCTGCGTCACAACCGGCCAAGAAGGCGTCGGCGCCTTCGGCGATGTGGACGCCCTTCAGAGTCCCGTAATGCCGCACCACGTCGGCGACCGGGGTCGAGACCACCGGGCGACCGCCCGCGAGATACTCGGGTGTCTTCGTCGGACTGATGAAACGGGTGGACTCATTGATCATGAAAGGCATGAGCGCCACGTCCCATCCCGCCAAAAGGTCCGGGAGCTCATCATAGGTCCTCAGGCCCAGGTAATGCACATTAGGACGCCGGGGCAGGTCGGCCTGGTCGATCTTGACGACCGGACCCACGAAGACGAGCGACCAATGCGGCCGTGCGTCGGCGACCGCCGCGATGAGGTCCAGATCCATGCGCTCGTCGATGACCCCGTAGAAGCCGAGCCGCGGCCCGGGCAGATCCGCCTGAGCCGGATGATCGCGTCCGACCTCGCGCGCCCGTGCGAAGTGAGGGACGTCGACGCTGGAAGGGAAGGGATGGATATTGGCGTGCCGGTTCCGCCTGGCTTCGAAGAGGCTGTAGCCGCCGGTGAAAACCACGTCCGCCGCGCTCATCAACTCCGCCTCCAGAATTCGGAGTTCCGGCGGGGCGAAACGGAAGGCGGAAAGCTCGTCCATGCAGTCAAACACCACGGCGGCGGCTTCGATATGTCTCGCGACCGGCAACATCATCGGTGTGTAGTACCAAAGCACGGGACGGCTCAGCGCGCGGTCGGCGAGAAGGTCGTCGAGCAGCTGTCGCACGACAGCGTCACGACAGGGCCCGTCGACGCCATGCGGAAGTCGGGGCGTGGCCACCAGCACGCCGGTGTCGGGGCATGCCCGAACGTCGAGGCCGACCGGAGCGCCGGGATCTGCAGGCAGGGCCTCTTCCAGGAAGACGACCGGCCGGGTCCGGGCGAACCGGGCCATGAGATGCTGAGGCCGCTGGAAGACAAAGTTCCACCGCAGATGGGAGAGGCAGACGACGGGATCTCGTCGCGCGTGTGGAAGATCAAGAACATCGGCGGCGGAGGCGGCGGAAGTCTGGGTCATGGCGGCTTTCTTCAAAAAAGGAGCCTTGATCAAACCCTACGACCGCCGCCCGTATCCCTGTGTCGGGTCGAGGGCACAGAGTCCCGGGACAGGCGCTGGTCGATCAATAGATCCAGAGCTCGGCGCGTCGGCGTCTCTGAAGCGACGAAGCGCCAGGCCGCGCCGTCGTCGGCGCCGTCCAGACGCAATCCTCGACGTTCGCACTCCGCCAGGAGTTCAGGGTGCGCGTCCTGGCAGGCAATGGCCTGCAAGGGGGCCGCCTCCCGTGGCCGACAGGACAGGGACCCGGATCTTGGCGGCGGGTAGAGCAGACGTTGCGGGCGCCGCCACCACCCGGTCTCGGTTGCGAGCGCCATATCGGTGTCGCCATCCAGGGCCAGGTCCCTCACCAGCGCCGCCAGGGCCGTTTTACGAGGGGCGCCTTCCGAGATGTCGAAGACGCCAGTCTCGTAGCGGCCGTCCGCGCGAGTCAGGAGACTGTCCCAATCGAAGCTGCCCAGGAGATTCCAGACGGTCACGGCCTCCACCTTCGCCCCCGACCGGCGGACGTCCAGCGCCGCCGACCAGCATTCGTGGAGCCAGCGCAACTGTTCTTCGCGGGTGCAGCCGAGGTGGCATTCGGTGACGATGATGGGTCTGCGGTAGCGGCGCCAGAGTGCTTGCAGATGAGCGCTCCAGCCCGGCGGGGCGGGGTCAATGACACGCACCGCCTCGACGTCTGCGTAAGCGAGGCGTCCGTTTCCGCCATGAAGCGACGCGGGATAGCGGTCCAGCCGGTGGTCCAGAAGACGATCACTGGTGAGGTAGTGATTGAGGCCGATCACCGGGGGACAGGGATCGGCTGAGATGGCGTCCAGACGAGGGCCCAATCCCATGTGGGCGAGACGGGGGTAAAGATCGTGCTCGGGCGTCACCCGTCCGCAGAGCAGGTCCCAGGTCATCAGCCTCCGACGGTTCTCATGATCAGCCTGGTCCTGGCAGGGCGGCGTGGCGAAGGTCCGGCCGAAATCCTCGGTCTGGATCAGTCGGGCCTCCGGTATGGTCCGCCGGATCTCGCGCATGGCGCCGCGCACGGCGTCGACCTGATTAAGGAGGGCGAGCCAGAAAGACCGTTCGTCTCGAAGATGGGGATGCCACAGGCCGTAAAGGGTGCTGAAACGCGCAGTGGTCAGGGGTTCGTTCACCGGGCACCAGTCCCGGATCCAGGGATAACGCCTTGCAGCCGCGCCCGCGAAGCGCGCCAGACCCGATGCGAAGTCCGGGTCCAGGAGATCGGTCCAGGCCGGCCCCGACCCGTGATGTACCAGGCCGGCGGTCACGCCCATGCCCAGGGCCTGTATGCGGCCAAGCCTCCGATCCGCCCAGCTCCAGTCGAGGACGCCCGGCGAGAGTTCCGTTCTTTCCCACAGGAGAGGATAGCGCAGCGCCTTGAGACCGAGAGCGGCGAACCGGTCCAGATCGTCCTCCCTTTCCTCATGTCCGCTCAGGACGGTCTGATCTCGAAACGTCTCGCCGACCCGGTTCAATGAGCATTCGTGACCGCCCCAGATTTCCAGCGGCTTTTGTTCAGGCGACATGGGCGTGGGCGGCGGCGGGGCCGAAGCGTGGATTCAGCCGCCAGGCCAGGGCGGTTTCGACGATGTCGTCAATCGTCGTAAGCCTCGGCGTCCAGTCCAGGCGACGCCGCGCCAGGCCTGGTTCCGCCACGAGGACAGGAGGATCACCGGCGCGCCGCGGCACGGCTTCCCAGGGCACGGGGCGGCCGGTCGTCCGCTCCACGGCCGCGATGACCTCCAGCACCGACAGCCCCCTGCCCAGTCCGAGATTCATCGCGAGGAAACCGGCTTCATCGACCGGGACCGTGAGGGCCGCGACGTGCGCGCGCGCGAGGTCGGCGACATGGATGAAATCTCGCACGCAGGCGCCGTCGCGCGTCGGGAAGTCCAGGCCGAAGACCTTGAGCGGAGGACCGAAGCCAAGCGCGGCTTCAAGGGCCAGGGGGATCAGATGGCTCTCGGGTTGATGGGCCTCGCCGAGCTCTCCCTCCGGGTCCGCACCCGAGGCGTTGAAATAGCGTAAGGCTACGCCTTCCACGCCATGGGCGCGGGCATGGGCGGCGATCAGACGTTCGGCCGCCAGCTTGCTGTCGCCGTAGGGATTGATGGGAGACGCCGGCGCCGTTTCATCCAGAAGCCCGGCGCCGGCCTGGCCGTAGACGGCGGCGGTGGAAGAGAAAACGATCCGCCGCACGCCGTTGGCGCGCATGGCGGCGAGGACCGAAGCGACTCCGTTGAGGTTCACGTCCCAGAAGGTCGCCGGATCCTGGACGGATCGACCCACCTCGATCAGGCCGGCGAAGTGGATCACGCCCTGCACGCCATGCCGCTTCATGCAGGTGCTCAGGGCGGCGCTGTCGCGCACGTCTCCCGTAACCAGGGGGCCGTATCTGACCGCGTCGCGATGGCCGTTGCTCAGATCGTCGAACACCACGGGTTCGAAGCCGGCGGCTGCGAGCGCCTTGCAGGCATGCGCGCCGATGTAGCCCGCGCCGCCCGTCACCAGTATGGGTTTCATCAGAGTCCTCCGTTGCCAGAGGGGAAGGGACGCGGCCGCCCTGTTGTTGCCAGTGTCCGATCCACGACTTGGCCGCCCTCGTCATGGGCTAAGACGGAGCTGCGGCGACAGAGCGTGCGCACATGGGCGCCGGCGACGCGACCCTAGGTCCGGGTCGCGGCCGCCGTGGAGCGGGTGTCGCCGCCAGCGTTCTGACCCGCGCGGAAAATCCGGACGGGCTTCTTTTCCTCAAGACCGTCTGACCGTCCGTCCGTACGGGCCGGCGCCGTCACCGTGGGGTCGGTATTGTCCTCGGGGTGCGGGCGGATCAGCTTGTCAGGGGGGCGGGTCATGGGGTCCTCGCTTGCAAAGGCTTCAGGTCAACCCGTCCGAGGACCGACCGGTTCCGGTCGCTCCGGGGTGTTGGAAGGGCGCAGGAATGAGCGGCCCGCAAACCGCGCTGAGGTTGGCCGCCTGGACGAGGCCAGCCAGATCCTGCAGCACGGTGCGTCCTGTCCTGTAGTCGACGAGGACGTTGCGTCGAAGCTGCTGCAGCGTACGGTTCATGTGGACCGCGCTCAGGCCCAGGATGTCGGCGAGCACGTCCTGGGTCAGGGGAAGGTGGAGGGCGCCGCCGCGCGCTGACCCCAGACGGACCTGCCGCTCGTGCAGCTCGAGGAGCAAGTGGGCCGTACGTTCGTAGGCGTTGAGCCGTCCGAGCCGGATGACCTGGCGCGCCATTCGAAGCCGCTCGGCTGTCCGGCAGCGCCGCCAGGCTTCCTTCAGCGGGGAGGCCAGGGCCCCGGGTTCAGAAAGCATGGTCCAGAAGGCGGTCGCGTCCACCGTGACGATTTCGGTCAAGGCCCAGACCTGGAGATCGGCGTCCACCGAACCCGAAGCCACGATCACGTCGCCCGGCAGGCTGAGACCGACAATCTGACGGCGTCCGTCGTTCAGCATGGCGCCCCTCGCGATCCAGCCGCTCGCTACCAGTCGGGCCTGGTTGCGCTCGGGGTCCATGGGAATGGCGGCGCCGGACGGCTGCTGCTGTGGGGCGCTCGTGAAGCTGGTGCGGATCAGGGCCGTCCCCTCGATCCCTACCGGGGCGAAGCTGGCCAGCATACGCTCAAGGGGAGCGGTGAGCCGTGCTTCAAGACCTATATCCAACTGATTCTTCATGGCCTTCGACCAACAGCATGGCTTCGGCGCTCAGTTCTTCACATAGGTTGGTTTTTCGCGTGTTTCGCGCTGGCCGAAAGTTGAAATCAAGCGCCGGTCGAAGCGCTGCTGTTCCGGAACGCCGCGTCGAGACTGGCTGCCGGACGGGTGTCGGCGCCTGGCCCGTCGGAGAGTATGCCCAGGGCCGAGGCCAATCGCCCAGGGCGAGACGGGGCGAGATCGTCGCGGGGCGCCCAAAGGTCATGGGAACGCATGTGGGCGTCGGCGACCGGACCGCTGGCGCGCCAGCCTGTGTTCTCTCAAAGCTTGCAACTCTTCGCCAACGACATCGACCGGTAAGACGATCACGCTTGACGTTGAGTCGAGCGTCTCGATCGAGGCCGCGAAGGTCAAAAAATCCAGGACAAGGAGGGCTTCCAACCCCCCCGAGCAGATTCTGATCTTCGCCGGCAGGCCGCTGCAGGACGGCGGCACGCTCCAAGACGAGAACATCCAGAAAGAAAGCACCCTGCATCTCGTCCTGAGGGTGGCGGCGATCCCGACAATGTCGGAGTGGGCCATGATCATTCTGGCGCTTGCCCTGTTCGGCGTGGCGGCCGCCCTAGTTCGACGGCGGCGCGTCGCGCAACCCGGGCCATATGCCGCACGGCTCATTCTGAAACGGGACAGTTCGGCCTCATTTGCCGGGGCCAGGGCTGATAGCCTTCCCCGCACATGAAAGGCACGACGACGTGAAAGAATCCAAGGGGAAGGCCAAGAAGGCCCAGCCGAAGACCAACGCATCCAACCCAAGCATGAAGGGTCTGATCGACAAGATCCCGGCCGGCGGCTCGAAGAAGCCCAAGTAATCCCAAGGCCCTCCGGAAACGGCGGGCCTTTTTCGTGGCTAACGTCGGTGCAGCAACCCCGTCGCCACGGGATGCCGGCGGGCGACGTTGGTCGAAACCCAGACCAGGGCCGCCGTCGACACGAGTATGCTGGATACAAGCCCTCCAACCGCCAGCAGCCCGCCATTGGACAGATTAATGCGCGACGCGATGCGGACCTTGCCCGCTCGAAGGATCAAGGCGGCGCTGTTGGTTTGCGTTTCGCTCATCCGGTCCTCTTATCGGCTAACCCAAAACGGCCTTCGCTCGCTTCGTTCCTGACCATATTCGACCCTAGGGGAAGGGCTGCATCAGGGATGAATGGCGTCGGCGCGATTACGGTTCACCGCATCAGCGATATCATCAAGATCGCCGCCGATTTCGAACGTCTCGCCTGATGTGAGCGTCAAGACCGTTCGGCCCACGCCCAGCGTTGCGAGCTTGATGACATGCTCTGGGCTGATCCAGACCTTACCGCCATCATTCGATGCGATTGCCATAAGCTTGGCCATATCTTTTCTCCTCGATCGGCGAAGGGCGCATGAGGGAGGACCACGCCAGACGCCAGACGCCAGACGCCAGACGCCAGGAGATGGAGGCTCCCCGCGCTCCGCGGCGACACGCGCGCTCGACGATCTGCCGCCGGTCTTCAAACCGTCGCCCGAAGTTGTCATTGACCCCGATGGCCGGAGCGCCGCAACGACGGACGGTCGCGCGGAGATCGCATGACAAGGCTCGGGGCTTCGGCCTGTTCCAGGATTCCCGCGGCGCTCTCGAATTCCAGATCATCGTCATGTCTATGATCACAGGCGGGGCGGCCTCCCGCAGGGTGTCCGGAGCCGGGGAGCGACGTGCGGGGGTCATGCGCCGACGTAGCGATCGAATTCCTGGAGGTAGCGGAACTTCAATCGGTCCTGGTCCTCGGCATGAGCCTTCAGGAGGAGAAACCAACCGTGCTCTTCCTCATACATATGGGTCAGGACGGCGCCCTCGACATGCTCCCACTTGTCGAGCCATGCCTCCGAATCCGGCGCAATGGTCTCAAGTTCCGCCATCTGCATCTTGGCGGCGGTCTGCTCGCTATAGGCCAGGCCGGCCTGGCCCTTGTGGCCGTGGCGGGCCATGGCTGGATAAAGAACCAGTTCCTCCGCGGGGCTGTGACCATTGAGGACAAGGGCCAGGGCGCCGCGCGCCGTCAGACGCTCCGCGCCCGAGGCCGCCTCTCGACCGGCCCGGAACGCCGTCCTGATCGCTTCATGGTGATCCAGGGCTGTAGACAGCCAGTCCCCGGCCACTGCGACCTCACGCGCCGCCGCCGTGGCTTCCGCCCTCTTTTCCGCCGAAGGTGCTGGCGTGATGGCGGCGATGGCCTTGTCGATGACGGACATGTCGTTCTTCTCCCTATGGCTTCAGACAGGCCTAACGATCCGCGAACAGGCCGGTCGGCTGAGACCGGAAGCCGACACAGCGGAGAAGCAGCCGTCAGACGGTGACCACGGCGCCGACGGCGGCGATGCGTTCAACCTCGGCGTAGGCGGGCCGAGCGAGGCTGGCCCCGAAGACGTCAGGATCAATCTCCTCATAGACCAGATGCGCCCCGCGCCGGCGCGCCAGGCTCGTGAGGGCGGCCCGCACCACATCTTCGCCGGCCACGACCGGGGCGCCGGTATAGAGCAGGAGGCGGCCGCCGGGCGCGAGACGGGAAAGGGCTTCGCCTGCCCAGCCCAGGGCGACTTCCGCCCCGTACTGACCGCCGCCGTCGCGGTACAGTCGTCCGCTGCGGCCCTCCATGTAAGGCGGGTTGGCCGCGATCAGGTCCCAGACGCCCTCAACGGGAAAGCCGCCTGGGCGGAGATCGACCTGAAGATCGGCGTGCCGGGCGTTGAGACGGCAGAGGCGAAGGGCTTGGGAATTGATGTCGGTGGCGACGACAGCGGCTTGCGGATTGAGGGCGGCGATCGCGAGAGCTCCGGCCCCGGCGCCCACCCCTATCTCGAGGGCCTTTCTCCATGCGGCGCCGGACAGGGCGTGGCGCAGGAAACGGACGTAGCGATAGCTGTCGGGGCCCAGGAAGACGGCCTGGTCGTCCGCGGAGGAGGCGGAATGCAGGTGAAGGCGACCGTCCAACCGGCTCACGCGAAGCCGGGCGCGCAAGCCGTCGGCGTCTTCCTTGAGGGCGTCGGCCTCCGTCAGAACGTCCAGAAGCCAAGCGGGCGCGGTTTGGGGATCAAAGGCCCGGCCCCAGCCGAGAATGTCCCGAAGGATGTTCTTCCCTCCCGCCCGTTGTCGTCGCGCGACCACGCCATGGGTGGCCGGGGTAGGCGAAACGAAATCGTATCCGACGGCGTCCAGGCGAGAAAGAAGATCCAGCAGGGCGAGGTCGGGGGCCGTGAAGGCCTGCGCCATCACGCGGAGCGACGTAGGGGCGAGGCGCCCCAGAGATGGGTCCGGTAAGCCTCGAAACAGCGGGCCCCCGCCATCAGCCGCATGATCGCACCTTCGGCCAGGGCCCGGACGCACTCCGGCCGCTCCGCCGCAAGCGGACGAAGCACTTCCTCGTTCCAGGCTTCGGAATGAGCGATGTCCAGGGTGGCGTGAAGGGCGAAGTACTTGCGCTCCACGCCGACGCCGAGTCGTTTCAGCCCCTCCGCCACATGGGCGGCTCTCCAGGGTGCCGTGAGCTCGACCGCTCCCAGGGCCCCGAGAGCGTGATAGGCGTAGCGTCTCTGGGTGGAGAAGGCGACGAGGGTATTGCCGAGCGCGAGGGACGGCCAGACCGTCTCATCGATCCTGGGATTGAGGTCGAGCGCCGCAGCGAGACGGTCCAGCATGGGGCCGTGCATGCCGGCCTCCGACCCGCGACCCATCTCGTCCCAATAGTTGCGCGCCAATTCGAGCTTGGGACGGGCCGGCATCTTGACCTGGGCCATAGCCACGAGATCCTCGAACCCGGCTTCACCGGCCACCTCCTGGAGCAGGAACCAGCGCATCTCCTCTATCGACGCCGTCTCGGCCAGCCAGGGAAAGAGCGGATCCGTCTCGCCGGGGCCGAATCCCTTGAGCGCCTCGAACCAGGCGACGAAGGCGTCGGCGGTGGAAGGAAGGTCGGCGAGCCAGGGCGCGGCCTCGGCCCGTGCGCGTTCGATGAATTCGCCCTCGACCAGCATCATCTCCGCATCGTGGCGGAGGTCGTCACGCCAGGCAGGGCGCGGCGTGGCTGGGGCGAGGCGACGGTGGTTCCAGTGCGCCAACCGGCGATGAAAACCCGCCGGGTCCGAGGGTTCGGGGGCGGGGAGCGGGGCTGGACCCTCTGGCGACATGAAAGGCTCCTGTGACTTGGGGACTGCCATACGCCTTGCCGCGACCCAGGGTTCCCGAAGGGGTGCGAGGCCGTGAAATCCCTGCCTCCGTGTCGGGTTTCAGACAGTGGAACTGGGTTCGGGACAGTCGGTTCATCCAGTCCTTCAGGGAGGCGCCGAATGAAACAGGCTGGATTTGGATGGACGATCAGCCAGGTCGGAGAGATCTGGATCTGGGCCGTGACGGACCCAGGAGACGGAGCGGCCCTTGTCGACGGTCAAGCCCCGTCGCGCGCCGTGGCCGCGGCCATGGTGGTTCGCGCCCTGGTGCGCGGATTGACCGAGGAAGCGCCGCGCGAGCTGGCTGCATGAGCACGATGACGACGGCGACCGGAGAGCGGCCGATGCAGGTTCTCGAGCGGAGCCTTTACCGCGGCCCTCATCTGTACAGCGCAAGACCCATGGCGCGGATCCGCCTGGATCTGGGGCGGATGGAGGATTGGCCGACCGATCGGCTGGGCGACTTCACGACCCGCCTGCTGGAGGGGCTTCCCGGTCTGCGCCGGCACGGATGCTGTTACGGCGAGCCGGGCGGATTTGTCCGTCGTCTGCGCGACGGGACTTGGTTCGGCCACGTCGTGGAGCATGTGGCCCTTGAACTGCAGACCCGCGCAGGAACCCCTGTCGCCCGCGGCAAGACGCGTTCGGTGCGCGGCAGCGCGGGCGTCTACGACATCCTTTTCACTTATCGCGACGAGACCACGGCCCTCCTGGCCGGACGACTGGCCCTCCAGCTTTGCGACGCCCTCCTGCCGGACACCCTCGCCGGGATCGGCGGTCTGGACCGGGTCTGTGCGGATAGCTTGGACTCGCGTCTGCCGGGTGCGGTCGGCGCTGACGCGGCGGTGTCGATCCTTCGGGACGCGGTGCGCCGGACCGCGTTCGGACCCTCGACCCAGGCCCTGGTCGACGCCGCCCGCCGGAGGGGGATTCCTGTCGAACGCCTCAACACCGGGAGCCTGCTGCGCCTGGGCTGGGGCGCCCGGCAAAGACGCCTCCGCGCCAGCGTGACGGATCGTACAGGCCTGATCGCGGCCGAACTGGCGGGCGACAAGGCTCAGGCCAAGGCCCTGCTCGACGCGGTTGGTTGTCCGACTGCGCGCGGCGAGGTGGTCCGCACCGCGGAAGAGGCCGCCGCCGCCGCCGCCCGCCTGGGCGGGAGAGTCGTGGTCAAGCCGCTCGACGGCAACCACGGAAGGGGGGTGACGACAGGTCTCGACACGCCCGAGGCCGTCAGGAAGGCCTTCGCCCTGGCCGCGCCCCATGGACGACGGGTCATCGTCGAACAGGAGCTTCCGGGCCGGGACTACCGCGTCCTGGTGGTCGACGGGAAGGTCGTCGCCGTCGCCGAGCGCCGGCCGCCCTGCGTCGAGGGCGACGGGCGCCGGTCGGTGGCCGAACTGGTCGAACAGGTCAACCTCGACCCGCGCCGGGGCGTCGGCCATGAGAACAGCCTGACCCTGATCCGTCTCGACGAGGAGGCGCTGACCCTCCTCGCCCGCCAGGGCCTGTCGCCCGAGAGCGTCCCCGCGCCCGGCGCAAGGGTCCTGCTGCGTACCGCCGCCAACCTCTCGTCGGGCGGGACGGCGATGGACCGGACCGACGAGATTCACCCGGCCAACGCCGCAATCGCCCGGCGGGCCGCCCTGGCCCTGGGCCTGGACGTGGCCGGAGTGGATCTTCTGGCGCCGGACATCCGCCGCTCGGTGCGTGACACGGGCGGGGGGGTGGTCGAGGTCAATGCGGCGCCGGGATTGCGCATGCATCTGGCGCCCTCGGAGGGCGAGGCGCGAGACGTCGCCCGGCCGATCATCGACATGATGTTCCCGCGGGGCGTTCCGTCCCGCATTCCCGTCATCGCGGTGACGGGCACCAATGGGAAGTCGACCGTGGGTCGGATGATCGCCCATGTGCTGCGAGCGGAAGGCCAGGTTGTCGGTCTGACCAACACCAGCGGGGTCTATGTCGACGGAGAGAGAATCCGAGCCGGCGACGCCAGCGGCCCGCGCAGCGCCCGGATGGTGCTCAACGACCCCCTTGTGGACGTCGCAGTGCTGGAGTGCGCCCGAGGCGGCATCCTCCGCGAGGGGCTCGCCTTCGACCGTTGCGACGTTGGCTGCGTCCTCAATGTCCAGCCCGACCACCTGGGGCTCAAAGGCGTGGACACGCTGGAGGACCTGGCGAAGGTCAAGTCTGTGGTAGCGGAGGCCGTGTCCCGTCGGGGGCTGAGCGTCCTCAACGCTGATGATCCCCTGACCCTGCGGATGGCGCGCCATGCCGGAGGCCGGGTCTGCTGGTTCTCCATGCGAGGCGGCGCGGAGACGCCGGGCTTCCTGCTCAAGCATGTGGCCGAAGGGGGGAGCGCGGTCCTCTACGACGCCGAAAGCGGGGTTTTGGAACTTCACGACCGGGGGGAGCGCCGCCGGCTGGGCCATGCCGCCGACCTACCTGCAACCCTGGGCGGGGCAGCCGTCTTCAATGTGGCGAACATCCTGGCGGCCGCGGCGGCCTGCTACGGCGTGGGCGTGCCCCCGGAGCGGATCGGGCCGGCCCTGGCCAGCTTCACATCCAGCTACGAGCAGAATCCCGGTCGTCTCAACATCTGCGATCAGCACGGCTTCCGGGTCATCATGGACTATGCTCACAATCCGGACGGCCTTCGGGCGCTCGGCGCCCTTGTGGCCGCGATCCGGCCCGTCGGCGGACGGGTCATCGCCATGATCAGCATCCCGGGCGACCGGCGAACGCAGGAGATCGTCGCCATGGGCGAGATCAGCGCCGGCTTCTTCGACGAGGTCGTCTTCAGGGAGACGCCCGACAACCGCGGCCGGCCCGCCGGAGAAGTCATCCGCCTTCTCGCCGAGGGGGCGCTGCGCAGCGGAGCGGACGGGTCGCGTTTTCGCGGCGTGCAGAAGGAGGAGGAGGCGGTGGCGGCATGCCTTGAAGCGGCGCGGCCCGGCGACCTCGTCGTCCTGACGCCGACACGTATCGAAGCGGTGTGGGAGCAGATCCTGGCCTTCCGCCCCACCTTCCCGTC